>Ga0193742_1001408_pt1 | contig 14438 bp, 12 predicted proteins | sample L2c1metaG_FD_165511 | JGI IMG/M metagenome (GOLD analysis project Ga0193742, IMG submission 165511) | Soil microbial communities from a riparian zone of the East river system, Colorado, United States - L2c1 | ecosystem: Environmental > Terrestrial > Soil > Riparian zone | place: USA: East River... | reverse complement strand
GTCAAGAGCCTGAAATTTCCTCCGGTCATGCGGATGAGGCTTGCTATGACTTCCGGGAGCAGTTGTTCGTCGGGGAGTGTGACGCCAGCCGGCGTCCATTTCTTTTCGAGCAGTTCCTGCACTTGGGCAGGATCAAGAGGTCTGAATTCGTGGACGAATCCAATGCGTGAATAAAACTGCGGAAAGCGGGCGATGCGCTTCTCGATACCGGGCATCCCGATGAGGACCATGCCCGCCGTACCTTCGTCAAAGATCGATCTCATTTGTTCGAGGCTGTTCATCTGCAGTCGATCGGCCTCATCTACAAGGATCAACGTGGTCGGATCGCGAACCGCCCGCTCCTTGGCTTGATATAGCTTGTAGGTTTCGAAGTAAGTTGGATCGACTTCAGGCCGGTCGCATGGGGATGACCCTGGTTTGTTCATGATTTCTCTTCGACGCTTTTCGTCTTTATGTCTTATTTCATCCAGAGTGACCAATGCCTCGCGCCGAATCGGGTCAAGAACAATGCTCATCGCTCTCTCGCGAGCCATATTGATATCGTTCCTCACCCCAGACGGAGTATTAATCACCGAGGTGGTGTAGAGCAGAGTGTCGATAGGGAGATCATCGCTCACCTCGCTTGTCCAACGATCACGCGGAATGATCTGATCTGCTCGGCTGTAGCGCACGGCTGAGAGTGTTTTGCCAATTCCGGGTGGTCCATAGCAGAGCCCAATGTAACGAAAATGACGGCAGGCATCACAGAATTCCACGAACCGGCTGTATTCGATCGTTTCGACGAAAGCGCGTCTACTCGTTTCGATATCTTTTGATGCGAACTCCGGACACGGGCAAGACGGGGGCTTTTGCATGAATCTCCTTGGCAGCAGTGCCTCTTTTTAGTTGCAAAAGCGAATCGACCGCTCGTTGTCGATCTTGGAGAGCCGAGCTCAGTTCGCGCCGACGCTGATTGCGAACCCGAATGATGTCGCGCAGAGGGATGGTCTCGCCGGCAAGTTCGGCTGAGACCGCTGGGCAAAGGAATCTATCCTTATAGAAGACGCGAATCTCACCCATGTCCCGGGGATCAAATCTGAGGGTCACCTCTTCGCCTACATACGCCGCTAGAGTGAGCGACAGATAGCGCAGGCCCTGAAAGTGAATGCCATCGCGGCGCACCTTGCGGGCACGAACTTCCTGCATCAGCAAGAGGTCAAGCTGCTCGAGCGAATCGGGCATGCGCGGTAGAAATCCAGTTCCTTCCCAACGTTCCGAAGGAGCCGGTCTTCCTTCGATGCTGGAGCGGCGGTGGTACGTCTCAAGTAAGAATGTTCGAAAGAGCTCTTCGAACCGCTCGAGTGTCAGGCTGGGCTTATGTCGTTTTCGCTTGATGTAACCCTCGAGTTCGCAGAGGAACATCTGGTTTACCGTACGAAAGAATCGTTCAATCCTGCCCCGCCCCTGGGGCTTGCCGGGAGTCGAGAATACAAGGCGAGTCTTGAGATCTACGGCAACCTGTTCTATGTGCTTCGAGGTGAAATCCGAACCGTTATCTGTATAAAGAACTTCTGGAATGCCACAGATATGCCAGTGCGGATGACCTTTACGCCAGATCCCCTGCCGAAGCGCGAGGGCCGTTCTCATCGAAGAAGGCGGATCAAAGCCCAAATAATAGCCGGCGATCGCTCGACTGTAGTCGTCGATTACGATGGTCAACCATGGTCGAGCGGTCTGCCCATCTTCCCGAACCAGGAGGATACTCAGCTGCGCATGATCTACCTGCCAAATGGCGTTCGATCGAGTTGCCTCACGCCGGTGAATTAGATCAAAGCCGTCGCTATATGCTTTACCACCTCGATGCGCCAGAGTAAGCAATCCGGTTGGGACTTCACGGACGAGGCTATAAACGGTGCCGTACTGTGGCATAGGCTCGCCCGTGGACTTGGCAAACTCCCTAACTTGCCGGCAAATAGAACTGATCGGAAGGGGTGGTCTCTCAAGCGCAAGGCCTTCTATTGCAGCCTTGACCTTCGGCGATACGATTTTTCTGGCGCCGCGATCTCCACGCTCCTTGCGCACGAGCGCTGCTAGTCCCAGCTTCCGATACTGGCTTACCCACCTCTGGGCGGTACGAAAGGAGAGGTGGGCATCGGACGCGACCAACTGCAGGGAGCGCCGTTGTTCTAGATATGGTTGAATCAGGCGAAAGCGCGCCAGCGCACGATCCCGAGACGCCTCGGACACTCCGCTCAGCTCCTGCATGCATCGACACTACGACAAATAGCTCTGAAAAACTACGCCAAATAACTCTGAAAGTGACAGGTAGCGCTTGCCTTCATTCTTTTCGCAGGCGGTCTCGACACAAATTGGCGCATCGTCTCGCCGATTTTATGGCAGGGCCTGAGCTTGGCCTCTCTCGGCGTCTTTATAACCGCAGTTCTGGTCGGCTGGTTTGCGACTGTATTGCTTGGTATCGACTGGCTGCATGGCTTACTGGTTGGAGCAATCGTTTCCTCGACCGATGCCGCAGCTGTGTTCTCGGTTCTACGCTCGCAGGGCATCTCCCTGAAGGGACGAATCCAGCCACTCCTTGAACTCGAATCGGGAACGAACGATCCCATGGCCATCTTTCTGACGATTGGGATTCTTCATCTGATCGCATCTCCTGGGCAAAGCCCCTTCTTGCTCGTGTCTCTATTCTTCAAGCAGATGCTAATTGGCGGTGCAATAGGTTGGGCAATCGGTAGAGTGGCGGTACCGGCGATCAATCGATTAAACCTTGATGCGGAGGGCCTCTATTCTGCGCTTACCGTGGCGATCGTGCTGCTTGCATATGGGATAACCGCGGCGTTAGGGGGGAGTGGATTTCTTGCTGTATATCTCGCGGGTGTAGTGATGGGAAATAGAGATTTCGTCCATCGCCGCAGTCTGACGAGGTTCCACGACGGCTTGGCGTGGCTCATGCAGATTGTGCTTTTTCTGGTCTTGGGACTGTTGGTTTATCCATCCCGCCTGTTTTCCGTCGTGGGCGTTTCCGTGCTGCTGGCATTGTTCCTGGTTCTGGTTGCGCGTCCGATCAGTGTGTTTATCAGCCTCGCCTTTGCGAAGCTTGGCTTTCGCCCTAAAATCTTTATTTCGTGGGTTGGGTTACGTGGAGCGGTTCCCATTGTGTTGGCGACGTTTCCACTCTTGGTTGGGGTGAAGAATGCAGAAATTTACTTCAATGTTGTGTTCTTTACAGTGTCGATCTCCGTTCTCCTGCAGGGCACTACGATCGGGTGGCTTGCGCGGAAGCTGAGACTCCAGAAGCCATCTCCGGCCACGGATCGAAGATTTCCATTAGATATCCTGCCTGCTGGCGAGGACCAAAGTCAGGTTACCGAGATAACAGTGAGTGAAGGATCACTTGCGGCTGGTAAGCAACTTGTAAGTTTGCAACTCCCGCGTGAGGCTCACATTATGTTGGTGACGAGGAAATCGGAACATCTGGTACCACGAGGCAACACAACTTTAAAGGCGGGAGACATTCTTTCCGTATTGGCTGATAGAGCCTCTCAAGCGAAAGTTCGTTCAGTGATGAAACCTCCTCCGCCAGTCGCGAAGGAATAAACCTTGGTCTGGTCTGAGTCAGATTTCTTTCATTTACTCCGATACCTAACTATTGCGAGTAAGGGTAAAGAGCGTTAGTGCGAAACAGTCTCAGGTAATGGCGTTCTCCCGGTTCGGCGTCTCCGTCTTACCTGTTGTTTGACTAATTATCTGGCACACTTCTGTGCTAATTATTTGGCGCATCGGATGCTAATCGGGGACTAAGATGTGCGCGGCGCATATGAATCCTGCCGGAATTCTGTGTTTTGAGATGCTCCCGAGAATCGGCGAGAGTCCACAAGGAATGATAGTGTGCCAGATAATCCGAACAAGAATGTGCCAAATAATTAGCAAAACGACACTGTTGACCTTAAGCAGCCCGTTCTTTGCAGCCCGTGAAAGCCGCGACGCGTGTCCGTCACGCCGGCCGCAATCCAGATCCGGGTACCCGTAGGAAGCGCAATCACGAACGCAGACTCTTGAGCACGGCACGAATCACGGCCGGATCTACATCGCCTTCCAGGCTGATGCGAACCTTGCCCGGAAGCTCGATATGAATCGCCCCGCTCCGCTCATGGACGAATGCTTCAGGCTCAGTAGGTCTTTGACATTATTTGTCGTATGGATCGTGTTTTTTGCCTCTCAGCTCTGACCGATGACTAAGCTGTTTCGAGCGGCTTCGACGATGGCGACTGAAACGATTTCAGTTTCATTGATGCTGAGAATCCACTCGATCTGCGTGAGCATTCGAGTGAGCAGGCGGAAGTTGCCCTCTCTAAGCCGCAACGAACAATCGAGGTTTCTACATCATTGGGTTGTGTGGTAACGCACACCACTCTGTGTAGAGACAAGGATGGTTTCTGACTCTCAATCCCGCTAATCTCCAGATCAGAAGCAGTGAAACACACTTCGTCCTACGCTCTGTCTTCCAGAGCATGAGGTCCCTATGCCCTACGTCTATCATCCCGAAATCCCTGCCGCTCCAGCAGACGACACTGTGATCTGGCAATATCTCTCGACCGCGGAGCTTCTCGATCTCTTCGACAGCAGCGCTCTACACCTCACCCGTGCCGATCATCTCACCGAGCAGCACAGCGACATCGTGGAGAGCCAGGTGTCCCTCGGCGTGCTCTCCGGCATGCCTGCTGAGACAGTGCGACGCTCCCTTGATCTCATGCACTCCGTACAGTCTGCCGTCTTCACCAGTTGCTGGTATGCCGAAGGCTCCTCGATGCATCGCCAATGGCAGCGGTGCGGCGGCGGCAAATCGCAGATCGCTGTTCGCTCCACAGTAGAGGCGCTGCAGGTATCTCTCTCTAACGTTCCACAAAAGCTCTACCTCTCCGGCGCGCAGTACATCGACTTCGCCGCTTCTCTCATGCCAACCGGCAACGTCTTTCTGCCTGCATTGCACAAGCGCCGCGAGCTCCGAGATGAAAGAGAGGTGCGCCTCCTCATGCTGCAGACCGGCGGCCAGAAAACCTTCAGCCCCGGTCCCTCGCGTGGTGTTGACCTCATCGTCGATCTACGGTCTATGATCCAGGGCCTCAACCTTGCACCACGAAGCGCCGAATGGCTGCGCAAGCTTGTGAGATCTCTCGCCGATCGATACGGCGTCCCCTACAAAGACAGCACCGTCGATCTCACCATCATCAGGGAAAAAGAGGTCTGCCGCTTCAAGAGCGCGAAAGGATGCGGTTCCTGTAAGCACTCCTTCACCCCCATCGAATCGATGTACGACAAGAGTCTTACCGAACAACTTTGCACCTAACCCAAGGAGAAACCAAATGAATGATCCATTCGCACGCTATCTATGCCTGGGCTGCGGCTTCCTGTACGACGAACAGATGGGATTGCTTGAACACGGAATTGCTGCAGGCACACGCTGGAAAGACATCCCCGATGACTGGATATGCCCCGATTGTGGAACCCCCAAGGCCCACTTCGAGATGGTTGTCATCCCCTACGCACCGGGCGAGCCCGAGGCCAGCGCATCGAACACCTTTTGATTTGAAAGGCTGATAGCGACACCACCCCTCTTCGACCAACAACAGAGCTATACACCGAAATTCTTCAAGGAGTCAACAATGGAACGTTTTATCTTAAAAGCAGTGGACCGGGGCTACGACAAGCTCGTCTCCGTCGGAGGTCCCGCCTCCTACATCGCCGGCCATCCCGATGCCTTCATCACTCGTCACTCCAGCTTCAACTTCGGTGACTACCAGTCCGGTCGTCACGGCTTCGGCAAGATGCGCGTCTTCGGCGACGAGACCTTCAGCCACGCCGGCTGCGGCTACAACATGCATCCGCACCATGACTTCATCATCATGGCCTTCATTCTGAGCGGCGAGCTGACCCATATAAACACCCTCGGCAAGGTCGACACATTGAAAGCCGGCGACTACTACGCTTTCTCCGCAGGTTCCGGCGGGAAGCATTGCGAGCTCAACATCGAACAGGAAGATCTGCACGTCATCTACGTCTGGGTTCTACCCGACACGCTGCTGCTTCCACCCACCTATCAGCGTGCGCACTTCAACACCATTGCAGCTCGCAACAAGCTTGTGCCGGTCGTTGGAGGCAACAGCTCTCTGCCAATCAATCAGGACCTCAGCATCTCGCGTCTCGACAGTGATACTCCGGGCTCCTATGAGTACAAGCTCAAGTCGCCCAACCATGGAGTATATTTCTTTGTGGTCGATGGCTCGGCCACTCTCGATGGTGTCTCGCTCGGCAAGCGCGACAGCGCAGGCATCTATTCGACCGACACGATTACCTTCCAGACCGGCACCGAGAAGTCGGACATACTCATCGTCGAAACCATCATGTAAACCCACTGGCCGTTCTCTAAAGACAACGGCCAGATCAATCTCATTCAGGAAGGGCACGACATGCCAATTCTCCAGATCTTTTATCCTCAGGGCCAGCTCGACCTCAAGCGGAAAACAACCTTGGCGCAAAAACTCACCGATATTCTGATCAGGATGGAAGGTGGCGCGGCCACCAACGCGGGCCGCGCGTTCGCAACCGTGATGATGAGCGAGAGCGACGCCCAGAGTTGGTTCGTCGGCGGACGACTCGATTCGACTTACGTCGCCAAGGCAGGAAAATTCGTTGTTTACGTCACTATCCCCGAGGGCTACATGAATGCCGCGCACAAGACCGAAGTGCATTCTTGGGTCAACGCCGCCATAGTCGAAACGATGGACTGCCAGGACGACCCTCATGCCGGGGCCAACATCATGGTCATCATTACCGAAGTCCCCGAAGGCAACTGGGGAGCCAACGGAAAAACCATCGGCATGGACTCCATCTCTGCCTCAGTTGGGCTCTCCAAGGATAGCGAGCGCTTCCAGTGGGTAGAACGCTACTTCGCCGCAAAGGACCGCGCTCTGAAGGCGGCGAACTACCCAGAGGACATGGGCGGCGTTATCGCTTCAGTTGTACAGACGACCCCCTAAAAGTACGGATGTCGCGGCTTAATATGTATCCCGCGACATCCGAATCCCTTCGCCCCCGTTGCAAGTCACAGAGCCGATGCCGGTAGCTACCGAGCAACTGTGCTTGTCATGTACATACGATTCAGCAAAAATCGGAAGCAGTGCGATGCGGAACGAGCGATTCCCATTCAGATCACTATCCAATAAAATAGCCAATCCCAATAAGGGTGATGCAGACGATGCATCCACCTTCTCACCGTCGACAATATTTGCGATAGATGAAGAATCGACAAGCTCTTAGGAGGACGCTTGGAAAGAGTCGGCACTCTCGCATGGGGAGGAGGGTTGCAGGTTGTCACGCTGCACTCAAATCACGGAAAACAGATTCAGACGGCCAGGAAGTGCACTTGAATCGCGGAGATCAGGACGTGTTTGTAGTCAAAACGCGGACAGAGTGGATCGAAGCGGAAACAGCATAGAACCAGTGTCGCTGGGTAGTGTACTTAATGGCTTACGCTTCAGACGGCCTCGACTGGAATCTCTGATTGTTGCTACTTTTGCACTCTAATTGCGGACAATCTTCGCCGCAAATTCCGTACGCGGTTTGACTACAAATGTCCGTGATTTGAGTGGTGATCGCTCGAACACGTAGGGCGAACGCCCATGCAAATGCGGACGGCATCACGGCTACTAGTGTTTCTCGTGCGTGGGCTGCAGGTTACAATGGCCGCATTTGTAAAGAGATGCTTCCGAAGGAAAGGTAGCGTAAGGTGTATGCGTGTCGGAAATCGTGATGAATCGATCTACTGCAGAGGATCATCGTCTCCGAAACCGGTTCCTTTTGGCAGCTTTCCTGTTCGTAGTGTTGATTCCATCCGGACGCCTGTTTGCACAGTACCGCGCGACGCAGTGGACAGCTGGGTCGGGGCTGCCGCAGAACAGTGTGCGCGGCATCGTGCAAACACCAGACGGTTATCTCTGGCTCGCGACCCTGAACGGAGCAGCTCGGTTCGACGGAATTCGTTTCACCGTCTTCAACAAAAGCAATACACCGGGCATCACTTCGAACCGACTTACGTCCATGGTGGGCGGACAGCGCGGTGACCTGTGGCTTGCGAGCGAAGACAACAATCTCATTCGCTATCACGATGGCCGGTTTAGCACGATAAACGAGCAATCCGGCATCAGGTTGCATTCGATTGGCGCAATTACTGCGGACCAAGAGGGGATCGTATGGGTGCTGTCTGACGAACATGTCTATAGCTGGGATGCCGCCAACCAGCGTTTTAAACGTCTGGTGTTCGATCAGAGGGAAGGCGATCTACGCTTTGGAACATTGTGGTGGGTGGGCACAGGTTTTTGGGCCGTCAGTCGTCATGAGCTTCTCTGCCTGGCCCATGGTCTTCTCAAACGGTTCCCTTTGCCGTCCGATCTAGACCCTCTGCAGATTCGGGGCGTGGCGATAGGTGGTGACAGCACCGTCTGGCTGGCCACCCATGATGGCCGATTCGGCAGGTTATCGCTGGGACGGTACTTGACTAATTCTAAAGACATCATCACTCCCTTCATCAGTAAGACCCGTCAAAACTGGACGGTCTCCATCTCGCAGAATTTCGCTCGCACGCTTGTCTTCCCATCCGGAGGACTAGATCGGGGTATTCCCTATAACGTTCTTTTTAGCGACGATGACGACAACATCTGGGTTGGTTCTGAAGGGGAGGGACTCTTTCGTGTTCAACGTCAGTCGATAAAGACATTAACGTCATCTCAAGGCTTGGCGAGTGACAATGTCTATCCAGTGATGCGCGCACGCAACGGTGATATATGGGCAGGAAGTTGGCCTGCGGGACTCACGCATGTACATGACAATCGAGTGGTGAGTACTCTCACCCAAAAAGATGGATTGCCCGGCCTGGTCACAGCGCTTGCCGAAGATAAGAACGGAGCACTTTGGATCGGATCTCACAACGGTATACGAGTACTTGCGGACGGCCATCTCTCGAAACCCCGCGGTCTACCGAATCAAATGCCCAACGCCCAGGTTATATTCCAGACCGTCGAAGGCGCTATGCTCCTGGGTACGCCGAACGGCCTATACGTCCTTGACGGCGAAAATTCCCGTTGGCTCACTACTCACAATGGCCTGGCTGCCGACGATGTCCGTGTCATCATTTCCGATCACGGCGGTGATATCTGGCTCGGCGGCTATGGCGGCGTCACACGTATGCATCATGGTCAGTTTCAGCGCTGGACCGAGGCCGAAGGTCTACCGAGCAACAATATTCGTTCAATCATGGAGGACAGCGCAGGTGAGATCTGGGTAGGTACATATGACGGTGGTCTCGGATGGTTCCGCAATGGCAAATGGGTAATCTTCAACCAAGATCAAGGTCTCTTCGACAATGGAGTTTTTCAAATTCTCGAAGATGCGTCTAGATCTTTCTGGATCAGTTCCAATAGTGGTATCTATCGCGTGCGCCGTAGTGAACTCCTGGAAGTGGCAGACGGCAAACGTACACGCGTGCTCTCAATCGCGTACGGACGTGCCGATGGAATGCTTAGTGTGGAATGCAACGGAGGCCTCTGGCCGGCTGGTGCAAAAGATGCCAAAGGCATGTTATGGTTTCCGACCCAAAAGGGCCTCGCTGCTATCGATCCGACCTCCGCGAAAGCTGTAAGCCATCCCCCGAGTACCAGAATTGAATCAATCTCTATTGACCACACGACTCGCACGAGGATGCAACGTATCGTGCTGCATCCTGGAGAGACGAATCTCGAGGTGGAATACACAGCGCTCAGTTCCGTCAAACCCGAACAGATCTCCTTCCGTTACATGATGGAAGGCGTTGACGACTCTTGGCAAGAAGTTGGAACTCGACGTACTGCCTACTACTCGCACCTCCCGCCCGGGGAGTATACCTTCCGAGTGTCGGCTCGCAATAGCGATGGCGTCAGCAACCGAGACGACGCTACATTACTGGTGACGGTTGTGCCGCCATTCTATCGTCGGGTCTGGTTCATCTCGTTAATCCTGGGAGTCATATTAGTGGCTGTGAGATTGACCTGGAGCTATCGGGTGCGTCAACTGATAAAAGCGCAGGCCGCCCAACAGGCTTTCTCGCGTGAATTGATTGCTTCGCAAGAAAGGGAGCGTCGTCGCATCGCTGCCGAACTGCATGACAGTCTTGGCCAGCGGCTAATCGTTATAAAGAATCTGGCTCTATTTCTTCTGAGACCCAAAAACCGGCTGGAATCCGAGGAGGATAAGCGCGAGAGGATTGAGGAGATAAGCTCGGAGGCCACGGCTGCGATGGAGGAGACTCGCTCCATCTCATATGATCTTCGGCCCTTCCAACTGGATCGCCTCGGGTTATCGAAAGCGATCCAGGGCCTCGTACGTACAGCATCGCTTGCATCAGGAATTCAATTCACGACCGAGCTTGGGGATATTGATACCTTTTTCCCCGAAGACCTGCGCATCAATTTCTTTCGGATTGTGCAGGAAGCTCTTAATAATGCTGTCAAACACTCCCAGGCGACGAAGGCGAAGGTTGCCGCGGAACTTAAGGACGGCATACTCTCTCTTACGATCAGCGACAACGGTAAAGGTTTTCCCGATGGACCTTCATCGGGCAGTCGAGGTCCAGGAGGCTTCGGGTTGACCGGAATTAAGGAACGAGCAAGTCTGCTCAATGGAAGTGTGAGAATTCGAAGTCAGGCGGGACTCGGGACAGAGCTAACCATTACGTTCCTCGCAGGAAAGGAATTTCTGAAATGACTAAACCTATTATGGTTTTACTGGCAGATGATCATCCCATTGTCCGTAAAGGGCTTAAGGCAACGATCGAAGACGATGAAAGTCTCTCCGTTGTTGCTGAAGCCGCGGACGGCGAAACAGCCCTCAACAAGATTAAGGAACTGCGTCCGCAGATCGCCATCCTCGACATTGAAATGCCAGGAATGAACGGCCTTGCCGTTGCACGTGAGGTCAAGTCGCAGCAATTGGGGACGTCCATCATTTTCATGACCTTTCATGCTGACGAAGACCTGATGCGAGCCGCGATGGAAGTCGGTGGCAGAGGCTATCTTCTAAAAGGAAGTGAAACCGACGAAGTGGCCCAAGCGATTCACGCTGTATGTGCCGGAAGAACATATATCGGGTCCACAATGGCGTCGATTCTATTTGGGCAAAAGAGCGAGATTGCGGGAAATATACTTAGTTCCAACCTGCAGTCGCTCACGCCCGCGGAGAAGAAGATTCTTCGCCTCATTGCCGATGGCAAATCCAGCAAAGAAATTGGAGATGATCTCTCCATCCACTATCGAACGGTCGAGAACCACCGAACGAACATGTGCCGTAAGCTTAGCCTTGAAGGAGCCAACGCTCTCGCGCGATTTGCCCTGCAACACAGGACGGTTCTTCATGAGCGATTGCACTAATTCGGCGACGCGCTATTGTTCAGTAGCTCCTTAACAACAAGGTCTTCCAAGACGGTTAAATTCTGCTTTAATGCGTAACCGCACGCGCCAGCTTCCTGCGCTGCGCTGCGTACCAGGTCATCATCATAGTCGGTAACGATGATGACCCTAGCCTCCGGATAGATCTTCTTGAGTTGTCGCGTCGCCGTCAGGCCGTCCATACCTGGCATGCGGACATCCATCAGCACGAGGTCGGGCTGAAAGTCTGTATAGGCAGATAAAGATTGATCGCCATCAGAACATTCACGTATCTCTTTCGCGACTTCGCTAACAGCTTGACGTATCAGTCTTCTGACTCCTGCATTGTCATCTACGATCAATATTTTTATTGCACTTCCTGCAGACCCGGTCATAGAACCTAATGCTAAAGATTTCCTCGCCGTTTTGATAGAGATATCGATACACAATCACCATGGTGGTACTACACGGGATGTTGTGTGGTTCCACACGGCTGCAAGTATTTCTCGACGAGGTATTGCGCGACAGCTAGATTATGTAGAACCACACGGTATTGTGTGTAGCGACCTCTATGGTTTTGCGGCAACGATGCGCCTAACATCGGGGAAGACGTGGAGAGCTCCTGAAAAGAGGCGTAATCAGATGACTCCACCAATATCGATTTCCACTGTGGTGGAGGAAGAGGAAGTTCTATGAAGCGTTATATGCAGGCTGTAATGATGGCGATCATGTTGATGGGAAGCTCAATGGCAGCACTAGCGAGTAATGTGCGGACCGATTATGATCACACCGCTAACTTCTCGCAATACAATACATACTCTTGGGGCAAGGTGCAGACCTCGAACCCATTCTTCGTGACTCGGATTCAGCAGGCGATCGATCAACAACTACAGGCCAAGGGATGGAAGCTGATGCCCACTGATGGTTCAGTCACCGTGTTCGCCACCGACAATATTCATGACCAGCAGCAGGTGCAGACCATGTATGACAACCTGGGCGGTGGCTGGGGCGGCGGTTGGGGATGGCGCGGCTGGGGATGGGGCGGAGGTTGGGGAGGCCCCGGTTTCGGAGACGGCATTGCAACCACGACCACCACAGATCACAATGTCGGCAATCTGGTAGTCGATCTGTTCGAAGGCACCTCGAAGAAACTGCTGTGGAGAGGTTTGGCTACAGAGAATCTGTCTTCAAACGAGGATAAGAACACCAAGATGGTGGATGGCGACATCAACAACATGTTCAAGAACTTTCCTCCGAAAGCTGGAAAGTAAGTCTCGAGATCTATTCATGCTTTGCGAATCCTGCTACCGTAGGCGAAAAGCCTGCGGTAACAGGGTTCGCTTCTTGCGAAGCGGCTGTAAGATTGCCTAGCTTAGACCTCAGAACCCTGTTGTATTCGTCAATCGGTTCTATACTTCTCGAAAACTTGTGTGGAAGACAACGCTCACATTATCTTTGCTAATGACGATAATTCCCTATGCCGGATAACGCAGTTCAATCGACGCCGCGCCAGAAGAAGGCTTTCTCAGCATCGCGACGATTCTTCCTGCTGTTTCTCTTTCTCCTGGGCAACCTCATTCTCTACCCCTTTGCTGAAGGAACGGGAATGGGCTATTACCTCTTCCGAACGTCCGCTTATGTAGTCGTCCTACTTAGCATCTACGCAGTCAGTTTCCGGCGAACATTATTGGTGCTTGCGATCGCCCTCGCCGCGCCAGCGACGATCCATCATCTTTTTCTTACGCCTAGTGATGCGAGCATATTCTCAATCATCAATACCGTTTTAAGCTTGGTCTTCGACGGTCTCATTGTCGTAATTATTTTCCGCAAAGTATTTGCGCGTGGCCATGTCAATGCCGAGACGATCTATGGCGCACTCTGCATTTATTTGCTCATCGGATTCGCCTTCGCCGGTATCTACGAACTTATATGGGCAATCGGGCCGAAGGCTTTCTATCTCAATCCCACACTGAATACACACACGACGCCAAACCGATTTGATTTTGTTTATTACAGTTTTGCTACGATGACGTCGCTCGGCTCAGCAGGAATTACACCGATTGCGGGACAGGCTCGCTCGATATCAGTAATGGAAGCAATTACCGGCCTCCTGTATCTGGCAGTGTTAATCTCGCGGCTAATGGCAGACTATCGGGAGCACAATAGTTCCGCACAGCAGTAACGATCCGATAATTGAGGCCTGTCCGGGAACCTGATTGTTTTGCGCAACAATGCAACGCTACCGCACTGTTTCCCCATGGAAACTGATCGTTGGCTAACAGGCGGGGTGGATAAGGGGTATGCGTGAGGCCTGAAGCGCCCTCCTCGCCTCTAGCTATCAAAGCTTCGCTCCTGACGAGTGTCCTTTCAAGTACATAACCGCCCGTCCGGAGTCACTATGAGCTTTCTCCGAAAGACAGATGCAGAGAAACATCGGCTGGATGCAGCCTCTATCCAGCCTCATGTCGATCCTAAGGAACAAGCTGGAAGCTTGCTTCTGATCTTCTCGAATGGATGTTTTACTGCACGTTGAGTGTGAGGTTGATGGAGCTATGAGCTGTCGTGGTCACATCGGTTGCGGTCACGACCACGGTGTAGCTCTTGGCCGTTGCGCCGGGAGAACTGCTTCCTCCGCAACCGCTCAATCCCAGTACCGCGCCCAGGGATAGAACCGTTATGGCCAGCGCTACCGTTAGACGCGGCATCTGCCGCAACCGCCTGCGCACCGACTTTATTCCGGCCAACGGCAGCAGCAGGAATCCCAGTGCCACAGGCGCGAAAGGTCCAGCCGAAGAGGGCTTCTCATTGCGCGCGCTCTGGCTGCTGGTCTGGATGGTGAGCGTAACCGGCGTCACCGCGCTGCCCGCCGCAATGGTTGCCGGGGAGAAGGTTGCGGTTGCGCCAGTGGGCAGATCTGTAGCTTTCAGCTTTAAATGGCGCCGAGTTTCGGAATTATTTGGCGTGTGTTTCGGGAATAATTGGCGTACGCTC
>Ga0193742_1001407_pt1 | contig 14446 bp, 13 predicted proteins | sample L2c1metaG_FD_165511 | JGI IMG/M metagenome (GOLD analysis project Ga0193742, IMG submission 165511) | Soil microbial communities from a riparian zone of the East river system, Colorado, United States - L2c1 | ecosystem: Environmental > Terrestrial > Soil > Riparian zone | place: USA: East River... | reverse complement strand
TCAACGCGTTCGTCACGGCGTAGCCGGGGAACCCGCGCGATGCCCTGAAGGTGCCCATCAGGGCATCGCCCTCGGTGCCCCACCGCGACCCGCTACCTGACCGCGACGTCTACCTGGGCCTGGCGGAGGCGACGTACCCGCTTCTCAGTTGATGGACGGCTTAGGTTGGTAGTCATGGGCAAGGTCTACGAGTCGATCGAGCCGCGGCTGCGGGAGTTCATCGAGCGGCAGCAGGTGTTCTTCGTGGCGTCCGCGCCACTGTCCGGCGACGGGCATGTGAACCTCTCCCCCAAGGGGCGGGACGGCTCCCTCGTGGTGCTCGACGAGCGCACGCTCGCCTACCTGGACTTCGGCGGCAGCCACGCGGAGACGACGGCGCACCTGCGGGAGAACGGCCGGATCACCCTGATGTGGTGCGCGTTCACCGGTCCGCCGAAGATCCTGCGGGTACACGGCAACGGCGAGCCGGTCTTCCGCGACGACCCGCGCTGGCCGGAGCTGATCGGCCACTTCGGCAGCGCGGATGGACCCGGTGCGCGGTCGATCATCCTGGTGCACGCCACCATGGTGAGCGACAGCTGCGGCTACGCGGTGCCGTTCATGGACTACCGCGAGGAGCGCCCACTGCACCAGGAGTACTTCGGCCGCAAGTCCGACGAGGAGTTCGCCGCGTACTGCGAACGCAAGCCGCACAACGGAACCAGCATCGACGGCCTGCCAGCCGTACCGCTCCCGCTACCGTCTCGTCCTATGTAGACAGTCCACAGCGGCGTAGTACCCGGTGCCGATCGCCGCGATCCGAGCCAGATCGGCTACGGCGTCGCGGCACGCTTCTTGATTTCCTCGACCACCGCGGGCAGCACCTGGTGCACGTCGCCGATCACCGCGTAGGCCGCTCTGGTCACCATGGGGGCCTCCTGGTCGGTGTTGATCGCGAGGATCGTCTTCGCGTCCATGCAGCCCACCCAGTGCTGGGTCGCGCCGCTGATGCCGCACGCGATGTAGAGGTCCGGCGCGATCTTCGTGCCGGTGAGCCCGACCTGGCTGCTGTGCGCACGCCACCCGTTGTTGGTAGCCACCCGCGAGCAGCCGACCGCGCCGCCGACCAGGTCGGCCAGCTCCTCCAGGGCGGCGAAGCCGTCGGCGCTGCCGACGCCGCGGCCACCAGACACGACGACCTTCGCGGTCGCCAGGGTCACGCCGGCCGTGGCCGCCGCCCGGTCCACGATCCGACCGAACACCAGGTTGTCCAGGTCGGGGGTGAAGGTGACGACCTCGACGGCGTCGATCGGGTCGGCCGCCGGGCCGCCGGCGCTGGGCGCGACGGTCACCAACTTCACCGGCGCCGTCAGTTCGGCGTCCTCCAGCAGCACACCACCGCCGCGGTTTCGGGTCAGCGTCCACGAATCGCCCGCGGTGACGGCGACGCAGTTCGCCGCGAGCGGCAGGTCGGCACGGGCGGCCAGGTGCGCCATGATCTCGTTGCCGCGCTCGGTCGAGCCGGCGAGCACGCCGGTCGGCGACACCGCGCGCACCAGCTGCGCCAGCGCCTCGCCGTACGACTCGGCCGCGTAGTCACGAAGCAACTCGTGGGCCAGGACGTGCAGCCGGGCCACGCCGTGCTTGGCGAGCACCGTGTCGTCGACCGGGCCGAAGCTCACCGCTTCGACGGGTTCACCGAGGGTGCGAGCCACCGCGAGCGCACCCGCTCCGGTCAGCTCGCCGTCCTGGACGTCGATCAGCGTCAGCAGCATGGCTCACACCACCCCCAACTTGGCCAGCACGTCCACGACCGGCCCGGCCGCCTCCGGGCCACGGCCGAGCACCACCGTCTCCCGCTCGGCCTCCGGCGGCGGTCGCAGCCGCACCTTGCGCAGGCCGCCGGCCGCCACCGCCGGTGTCAGCACTCGGATCTCCGCCTTCTTCGCGCGCAGCCGGCCCTTGATGCTGGGGTAGCGCGGCAGGTTCAGGCCCTCCTTCACGGCGACCGCGGCGGGCAGCGGCACTTCGCAGATCTCGACCCCCGACGCGGCCTCGCGGCGCAGCGTGGCGGTCCCGTCCCCGAACTCGATTCCCTTGACCTGCCCCACGATCGGCAGCCCGAGCGCGTGCGCGACGCGGATGCCGACCTGGTAGTTGCCGGCGTCGGCGGACTCGTTGCCGAACAGCACCAGGTCGAACCGGCGGCCGTGCTCGCGAAGCGCGGCGACGATCGCCGCCGCGGTGGCCTGCGGATCCAGGTCGGCCTCGCCGGTCTCCACCAGTACGCCGTCGGTGACACCCAGGGAGATCGCGTACCGCAGCTGCTCGACCGCGTCGGCCGGACCGACCGTCAGCACGGTCGCCGTGCCGCCGGTCCGCGCCACGATCCGCGCGGCCTCCTCGACGGCGCACTCCTCGTGCGGACCGATGGTGAACCCGAGATGCCGGGTGTCCACTTCGGAGCCATCGGCGGTGAGCGGGATCTTCGCGCCGGTCGCCGGAACCCGCTTCACACAGACCAGCACGTCCACGGCGCTACCCCTTCATCCGCGAGTCGTCGGGGTCGAACAGCGGGGTGCGGCCGACCCTGGCGACCGTCACCGGGTAGCGGTTGTTCATGTACTCCACGGCGAGCGACGTGCCCTCCACCGCGTGCCGCGTCGGCAGGTAGGCCATCAGCAGGTACTTGCCGACCGACGGCCCGGCGCCGGCGGTGGTCACATAGGACGGCCGACCCTTCGCGTCGGTGATCCGCGTGCCGTCCGGCGTCACGATCGGCTCGCCGCCCTGCGGGTAGCGCCGCACGGCACCGGAGTGGTCGCGATGTTCGTCCACAGTGAGCGTGCACAGCACCGCGACCCGCTCCTGCTCGCGCGCCTTCAGGTACGCTGCCTTGCCGATGAAGTCGGCGGCCTTCACCTTCGGCAGCGTGAGGTCGGCCTCCACCGGGTCGTACTCCGACTCCAGCTCGGCGCCCATCAGCCGGTAGCCCTTCTCGATCCGGCCGGTGGTGCCGTACACGCCGATGCCGGCCGGCACCACACCGAACTCCTGACCGGCCGCCCACAGCGCGTCCCACAGCTGCTGGCCCTGCTCCATGGGCGCGTGCAGCTCCCAGCCCAGTTCGCCCACATAGGACAGTCGAAGGGCGAGCACCGGGACGCCGCTGACGTTGATCTCCTTGGCCGTGCCGAACCGGAACGCCTCGTTCGACACGTCGTCGTCGGTGGCCGCGCTGAGCAGGTCGCGGGCCATCGGGCCCCACACGCCGACCGTGCACACCGCCGACGTGAGGTCCGCGAAGCCGACGGTGCCATCGGCGGGCAGGTGGTCGGTGAACCACTTGCGGTCCCGGCCGCCGTCCGCGCCGCCAGTGATGATCCGGAACCGGTCCTCGCCAAGCCGCGCGATCGTCAGGTCGCTGCGGAACCCGCCGTTGACGCCGAGGATCGGCGTGTACATGAGCCGCCCGACGGGACGGTCCAGCTGTGCGACGGCCATCTTCTGCACGTAGTCCAGCGCGCCGGGTCCGGACACCTCGAACTGGGCGAACGCCGTTAGGTCGATCATCGCGACCCGCTCGCGCATGGCCAGGTGCTCGGCGTTGGTGATCGGCGACCACCAGCGCGCGTCCCACTCATGTGGACGGTCGCCGACCCGATCGCCGAACTCCGCCAGCAGCGGCGCGTTCGAGGCGTACCACTGCGGCCGCTCCCAACCGCCCACCTCGAAGAACACCGCGCCCAGCTCCTGCTCCCGCTGGTAGAAGGGCGACAGCCGCTGCGGGCGGTTGGATTCCCACTGCTCGCGCGGGTGCACGATGCCGTAGGTCTTGTTGAAACCCTCGGCCGCGCGGGCACGCACGTGCGAGGCGAGGCGCTGGTGCGGGTAGAACCGCGAGATGTCCGCGGCGTGCAGGTCGATCTCCGCGTGGCCCTCGGTCATCCACTCGGCGAGCATCCGGCCGACGCCGGGACCTTCCTTGATCCACACGGCGGCGGCCGACCAGAGGCCCCTCACCTCCGGGGTCTCGCCGAGCAGCGGCGCGCCGTCCGGGGTGAGCGACAGCAGCCCGTTGATCGCGTGCCGGACGCCGGCGCCCTCGGTGGCCAGCAGCTCCGGCATCAGGTCCAGCGCCTCGGCCATCTGGTCGTCGAAGTCGTCGGCGGTGAACGGCAGCTGGGTCGGCGAGAGCGGCGACGCCTCGATGGACGGGATCTCGTCCGGCCAGTGCAGGATCGGCCGGTGCGCGTAGGAGCCGACCTCCATGTCCGCGCCGGACTGCCGCTCGTACATGAACGTGTCCATGTCGCGGATGATCGGGTAGGCGATCTCCGTGTTCGTCGCGGCGAGCTCCGGAATCGGACCGACGTCGATCATCTGGTGCACCGCGGGAGTGAGCGGGATGTTGGCGCCGGCCATCGCCGCGATCCGCGGGCTCCACACCCCGCAGGCGATCACCACGGTGTCGGTCTCGATCTCCCCCTTGTCGGTGACCACAGTGGACACCGAGCCAGCAAACACCCGGATGTCGAGCACCTCGGTGTTGGCGGCGATGGTGAGCGCGCCAAGCTTCGTGGCGTGCTCGCGCATCAGCGCGCCGGTCTGCAGCGGATCCACCACGGCCACCGACGGCGTGTAGAACCCTTGCCGCAGAATGCTCTTGTCCACGAACGGCACCAGCTCGGCGATCCGGTCCGGAGTGATCAGCTCGGCGTCGATGCCCCACGCCTTGGCCGAGGCCATCCGTCGGCCGAACTCCTCGACCCGCGCCGGCTCGCGGGCGACCTCGATGCCACCGCAGGTGGTCAGCGTGCCGAACTTCTCATACTGGCGCGCGGAGTCCAGCGTCAGCGCGGTCAGTTCCTTGGAGTGGTCCACCGGGAAGATGAAGTTCGACGCGTGCCCGGTCGAGCCGCCGGGGTCGGGCAGCGGTCCCTTGTCCAGCAGCACGATGTCGCGCCACCCCAGCTCGCTGAGGTGGTAGAGCACCGAGTTGCCGACGATCCCCGCACCGATGATCACAACGTCGGCGCGTTGCGGCACGCTGGCCATGCTTCCTCCTGGTGGTGAATCAGAGAACGACGCGGATCCGGTCCGAGAACTCGGCGACGTGCGCGCGGGCGATGCGCTCCGCGGCATCGGCGTCGCCGTCGCGAATGGCACTGAGCAGGTCGATGTGCTCGCCGACCGCGTGCTCCAGATGCGGCAGGTGGTCCAGCACGAGGAACCACAACCGCAGGCTGTGCACGTAGTACTCCTCCAGTGTGGCGGCCAGGAAGTCGTTGTAGGTCAACCGATGTACGAACCGGTGCACCCGCTGGTCCAGCCGCATGAGGTCACGCTGGTCGGCGGCCGGCTCGCCGAGCTGGCGGATCAGCTCCTCGGCGACCACGACGTCGGCCTCCCTGGCACGCCGCGCCGCCAGCCGGGCCGCGTGGCCCTCCAGCTGCACCCGCACCTCGCTGATCGCCCGCAGGTCACCGAGGTGGACGGGGCTGGCGAACATGCCGCGCCGGGGCACGACCTCCACCAGCCGGTCGTCGGCGAGCCGCCGCAGCGCCTCGCGGATCGGGGTTCGACCCAAGCCCAACTCGTCCTGCAGGGCGCGTTCGTCGATCGTCGCCCCCGGCGCCACTTCGAGGGTGATCAGCCGGTCGCGGAGCAGGTAGTAGGCCTTCTCGCTGAGGCTGCCGACCGTGCGCACCCCTGGGTCGAGCGTCAGCAGCTCCGGCAGCTCGTGCCGGCCGGTTGGCGGCAGCTGCGTCGTCGCGTCGGGCACTGGTACATCATAGATATATCAGTCTCCAACGCAACCCTCAGCGCGATACGCAACGGTGGCATGATCGACGTACAACATGGTTGCCGGAACGGGCAACGCAGTTGGGGTTCGGGACCGTCAGCGGGCGGCGACCGGGTTGGTCAGCGTGCCGAGCCCGTCGACTGAGACGGACACCGTCTGCCCAGCCAACACCGGGCCGACGCCGGCGGGGGTGCCGGTGAGGATCACGTCGCCAGGCAGCAGCGTCATCACCGCGGACACCCAGGCGACCAGCTCCGGCACCTCGTGCACGAGTTGCGCCGTGCTGGCGTCCTGCTTGACCTCCCCGTCCACCTCGGTGCGCAGGTCCAGGTCAGTCGGGTCGGCATCGGTGCGGATCCACGGCCCGAGCGGGCAGAACGAGTCGTGGCCCTTGGCCCTGGCCAGCTGTCCGTCGAACTGTCCGCGCAGCTGTCCGGCGGCGGTGACGTCGTTGACGATCGTGTAGCCGAGCACCACGTCGCGCGCCCGCGCCACCGGCACGTCCCGGCACGGCTGGCCGATCACCACCGCCAGCCCGCCGCCGAACTCCACAGTGGACTCCCCGGTCGGAATCCGGATCGCCGCGCCTGACCCGGCCACCGCCGTCGACGGCTTCAGGAAGATCGCCGGCTCGGCCGGCACGTCGCGACCCAGCTCCCGCGCCCGGTCGGCGTAGTTCAGTTCAACACCGATCACCTTCGAGGGCAGGATCGGCGCGAGCACCCGCACGTCGGCCATCGGCCACTTCTTGCCGGTGAACGTCGGCGTGCCGAAAGGATGGTCGGCGACCTCGGCGGCGACCAGGTCCGCCCCCTCGCCCTGCACGTGGACGAACGCGACCCCACCGGGATGAGCAATACGAGCGATACGCACGAACGGCCACCTTACTGTCGGCACCCGACGCGGCCCGGCCCGGATCCCAGGCCGGGCCGCGCACCGGTCAGTTCTTCATGCTGTCGAACATGCCGGGCTCGTAGGTGCCTGCCGGGTTGCGCACGATGATGTTCAGCCGGTTGGCCGCGTTGATCAGGGCGACCAGCGCGACCAGCGCGGCGGTCTGGTCGTCGTCGTAGTGCTTGCGCACCAGCGCCCACGTGTCGTCGGACACGCCGTCGTGGGCGTCGGCGAGCCGGGTGCCCTCCTCGGCGAGCGCCAGCGCGGCGCGTTCGGCGTCGGTGAACACGATGGCCTCGCGCCACGCGGCAACCAGGTTGAGCCGGACCGACGTTTCGCCGGCGGCCGCGGCCTCCTTGGTGTGCATGTCGATGCAGAAGGCACAGCCGTTGATCTGGCTGGCCCGCAGCGACACCAGCTCCTGGGTGGCTGTCGGCAGCGACGACTGGTGGATCACCATGCCGGCGTTGGCGAACCGCTTGCCGAACTTCGCGGCCAGCTCGTTGGCGAACAGGTTGATTCGGGCTTCCATGGCCTCGTCCTCACTCGTGGTGTTTGCTTGACGAACACCAGATGCCGGTGCCGAGGCCCCTGTGACAGGGCGGCCAGGTGACGAGCGCCACCGAGGGCGACTGTCACAGAACGGCGGAGTGCGGCGTCTCGTGGGCGACACAGTCGAGCGTGCAGAGGAGCCACCCATGGCCGGCGCGTCCACCGCGAGCCCCGCGACCGAGGCGTTCCTCGCCCACCGCAACCTGCTGTTCACCGTCGCCTACGAGATGCTCGGCTCGGCCGCCGACGCGGAGGACGTCCTCCAGGAGACCTGGCTGCGCTGGGCGAACGTCGAGCTCGACACGGTGCGCGACCAGCGTGCGTATCTCGTCCGGATCACCACCCGCCAGGCGCTCACCAGGCTGCGCACGCTCGGCCGGCGCAAGGAGTCCTATGTCGGCTCCTGGCTGCCAGAGCCGCTGCTGACCACGCCGGACGTCGCCGAGGACGTCGAGCTGGCCGACAGCGTCTCGACGGCGATGCTGCTGGTGTTGGAGACGCTCACGCCGACCGAGCGCGCGGTGTTCGTGCTGCGCGACGTGTTCGACGTCGAGTACGACGAGATCGCGGCGGCCGTCGACAAGAGCGCGGCCGCGGTCCGCCAGATCGCCCACCGGGCGCGGGGACACGTCGCCGCGCGCCGGCCACGCGGCGTCGCCTCGGCCGCCGAGACCCGAACCGCCTTCGACGCGTTCCAGCGCGCGACCGCGACCGGCGACCTGCAGAGCCTGGTCGACATCCTGGCCCCGGACGTCGTCCTGCTTGGTGACGGCGGCGGCATCAAGCAGGCCCTGCCGCGCCCCATCGTGGGGGCCGACCGGGTGGCCCGCGTGCTGGCCGCCGGCCTGCCCAAGCTCGCGGCCGCGGGATCGCTGCGGCCGGCCCAGATCAACGGCTACCCCGCACTGCTGTTCCAGGTCGACGGCGAGATCGACGCCGTACTGACGATGCGCATCGACGACGGCCTGATCACCGGGCTCTACGCCGTCCGCAACCCCGAGAAGCTGTCGCACGTGGCCAAGGAGACCACCCTGCGCCGCTGACTCCGCAGCTCAGCCGGAGAACTCCAGCGAGCGCGGAAGGATCAGCGCGAGCACCCATCTTTCTGTCGGTGCCCCGTCGTAGCGTCGCCACGTCTTGACCACACAAAGCAAATGCCCCGGCGATGTGCCAGTACCAGGCTGACAGGGATCTCTCCGGGGCTCGCACAGACAGAATACCACGCGAGGAGCGTTGATGGTCCAGGCCGAGGTCCCGCCGTGGGCGGTGCGCTGGCTGTCCCAGCCTCGGCTGGCACCGTACGTGCGGGCGGCCGGAGCGGCCGATGCCCTCGACCTCTACCGCTGGAACTGTCGGCTCGGTCTCGCGTTGTTCGAACTCATCGGGTGGTTCGAGATCGCTTGGCGCAATGCGGTCGACGATGCGATCAGCTCCCGACGCCGCCAGACGCGGCACTGGCTGTTCGACACGACCTTCCCACTCCAACGAGCCACACGAGAACGGATCGCCAGAGCGGTGTCCACCACGGCCGGTGCCGGCCGAGCCGAGCCGGCTCCAGGACGGGTCATCGCCGAGCTTCCGCTCGGCTTCTGGCGGTTCCCCACTCTGCGTGGGTACACCACGACGATGTGGGCGCCTTACCTGAGCCACGCCTTTCCACACGCACCACGCCGCCCACGGCGGGACGAGGTGGACAACCGCCTCCAGCCGATCATTCTGCTCCGGAACCGCATCGCCCATCACGAGCCGGTGTTCGGCCAGCCACCTCTCGTCCGTCGGACCATCGCCGACATCCTCGAACTCGGTGCCTGGATCAACCCGCAAGCATCGCGGTGGTGGGACAGGCATTCCTCGGCAGCTAGCGTGTTGGCGGAGCGGTCGTAGCTCAGGCTGGGACGGTGGTTTCCACCCGCATCGCCTTGTGGGCCAGGGCGTCGCAGAGGGCCAGCCAGCTGGCCTCGACGATGTTGCCGTGCACGCCGACGGTGGTCCACTCGGTCTCGTGGTCGGTGGACTCGACGAGCACCCTGGTCACCGCGTCCGTGCCGTGGTGGTTGGTCAGGATGCGGACCTTGTAGTCCGTCAGCTGGACCTCGGCCAGCCACGGCAGGTGCGGGGACAGCGCGGAGCGCAGGGCCGCGTCCAACGCGTGCACCGGGCCGTTGCCCTCCGCGGTGGCGAGCACCCTGGTGCCGGCCACGTGCACCTTCACCGTCGCCTCGGAGACGACCTCGCCGTCCAGCCGGTGGTCGAGGATCACCCGGTAGGACTCCAGCGAGAACGGCAGGGTGTCCATGGTGGACTGCTCCGCGGTGGCGATCTCCTTGCGCAGCAACAGTTCCAGCGACGCGTCGGCGGCCTCGAACGACCAGCCGCCGGCCTCCAGCTCCTTCACCTTGCGTACGGCGCTGGTCAACGCCTCGGGCTGGCCGGCCAGGTCCACCCCGAGCTCACGTCCCTTGAGCTCGAGACTCGCCCGGCCGGCCATCTCGGTGACCAGCACCCGCATGTTGTTGCCGACGACGGTGGGATCGATGTGGTTGTACAGCAACGGATCCACCTTGATCGCGCTCGCGTGCAGCCCCGCCTTGTGGGCGAAGGCCGACGACCCGACGTAGGCCTGGTGGGTGTCGGGTGCGATGTTCGCGACTTCGGCAAGGGCATGCGAGACCCTGGACAGCTCCGGCACGCTCGTGGCGGGTAGCGCCTGCATGCCGAGCTTCATGACGAGGTTGCCGACCACACCGAACAGGTCGGCGTTGCCGGCCCGCTCGCCGTAGCCGTTGGCGGTGCACTGCACATGGCTCGCCCCCGCCTGCACGGCGGCGATGCTGTTGGCCACCGCGCAGGCCGTGTCGTCCTGGCAGTGGATGCCGACCCGGTAGCCGGTGCGGGCGACCACCTCGCGGACGGTGTCCGCGAGGCCGAGCGGCAGCTGCCCGCCGTTGGTGTCGCACAGCACCGCGACGTCCGCGCCGGCCGCCATCGCGGCGGCGAGCACCCGCAGCGCGCAGTCCGGGTCGTAGGCGTAGCCGTCGAAGAAGTGCTCAGCGTCGAGGAACACCCGGCGGCCCTCGCCGACCAGGAAGGCGACCGTGTCGCCGACCATGGCGCACGCCTCGGTGACGTCGGTACGCAGTGCCCGCTCGATGTGCCGGCGGTCGGACTTGGCCACCAGCGTGACGACCGGTGCCTGCGAGTCGAGCAGCGCGCGTACCTGCGGGTCCTGGTCGACCTTGGTGGCCGCGCGCCTTGTCGACCCGAACGCGACCAGCGCGGCGTGCTTCAGCGTGAGGTCGCCGGCGGCGGCGCGGGCGAAGAACTCGGTGTCGGTGGGCAGCGCGCCCGGCCAACCGCCCTCGATGAACCCCACCCCCAACTCGTCGAGCAGCCGCGCCACGACGAGCTTGTCGGCGACGGAGTAGGTGATGCCCTCCCGCTGTGCCCCGTCCCGCAGCGTCGTGTCGTAGACGTGGAACGAGTCGCCGAGCGGGGTGCCGGCGGGGGTCGTGCGGGTCACTGTGCACTCCTGGATTCGGGTTCAGGCAACAAAAAAACCTCCCGCGGGATGCGAGAGGTCTGCGCGTCGGGCGATGTAGCTCGGCTACCCGGCGCGCTCAGCGATAATGATCACGGCAAAACTGGTCACGGTCGGATGGTGCCACAAGGGGCCCGCGCATACCAACTCGCGGGCCCCTCGTCCTAGATGGTGGGAAAACTACCGGCCGGCGCTCGCCTCCGGGGTGGCGTTGGACGACACCAGCGCGGCGAGCCGGTCGCCGATCGCGTAGGTGCTGCCCGGCGACTGGGCGTCGCGGGTGGCCAGGTCGAAGGCGACGGACGCCTCGATCCGGCGCGCCGCCTCCTTCTCGCCGAGGTGGTCGAGCAGCAGCGCGACCGACAGCACCGCGGCCGTCGGGTCGGCGATGCCCTGCCCGGCGATGTCCGGCGCGCTGCCGTGCACCGGCTCGAACATGCTCGGGTTGCGCCTGGTGATGTCGATGTTGCCGCTGGCCGCCAGGCCGATGCCGCCGGTAACGGCGGCGACCAGGTCGGTGAGGATGTCGCCGAACAGGTTGTCGGTGACGACCACGTCGAACCGGCCGGGGTCGGTCACCATGTGGATCGTCGCGGCGTCGACGTGCTGGTAGGCCACCGTGACGTCCGGGTGCTGCAGCGACACCTCCTCCACCACCCGTGACCACAGCGAGCCGGCGTGGGTGAGCACGTTCGTCTTGTGCACCAGGGTCAGGTGCTTGCGCGGCCGGGCTATCGCCCGCGCGAACGCGTCCCGTACGACCCGCTCGACACCGTAGGCCGTGTTGACGCTGACCTCGGTCGCGATCTCGTGTGGAGTGTCCTTTCGCAACAGTCCACCGTTGCCGGCGTAGAGGCCCTCGGTGCCTTCCCGCACCACGACCAGATCGATCTCGCCGGGATTCGCCAGCGGGCTCTTCACCCCCGGGTAGAGCCGCGCCGGACGGAGGTTGACGTGGTGGTCGAGTTCGAAGCGCAGGCGCAGCAGCAGGCCACGTTCGAGGATGCCGCTCGGCACCGACGGGTCGCCGACCGCGCCGAGCAGGATCGCGTCGTGCTGACGCAACTCGCCGAGCACCGACTCGGGGAGCAGCTCCCCCGTCGAGTGCCACTTCGCCGCCCCGAGGTCGTACCGGGTCGTCTCGACGTTCGGCACCACCTCACCGAGGACCTTGAGCGCCTCGGCGATCACTTCCGGCCCGATCCCGTCTCCAGGGATCACCGCGAGCCGCATGCACACCTCCGGAGAGTTTGGGGCTCAGTTGTTCGCATGAGGTTACCGGCCATACGTCTGATGACCGTCGCTGGCCACCCGAGTACGGCCGATAACCCGGCAATGTTCACCCTGCAGGGGGGACCACGATCGGGCGAGACCGATGTCCTGAGTCGGACATCGCTGTCGCCAGGCCGCCGCTAGGGCGTGTCCCTAGGCGAAGTCGATCGCGCGGATCACCGTCGCGGACACCGTGGCGCCGACGGAGTCCAGCACGGACTGGTCAACGGCCCGGTTGACCCGCAGGAGCATCACCGCGTCCGAGCCGTCCTTCGTCTGGCTGATCTGCGCGGCCTCGATGTTGATGCCGACGCCGCCGAGCAGGGTGCCGACGGTTCCCATCACACCCGGCCGGTCCTGGTACTCCAGCAGCAGCAGGACACCCTCGGCGCGCAGGTCGAAGTGCCGGCCGTTGACCTCGACCAGCTTCTCCACCTGGTTCAACCCGGACAGCGTGCCGCTGACCGACAGCGTCGCCCCGTCCGGATAGACGGCGCGCACGGTCACCAGGCTGCGATGGGTCGCGCTCTCCGACTCCTGCACCAGGGTGACCGAGACGCCGAGTTCCTCGGCCAGCCGCGGCGCGTTGACGAACGTGACCTGGCTTTCCACCACGCCGGAGAACACCCCGCGCATGGCGGCGAGCGGCAGCACTGAAATGTCTTCAGTGGACAGTTCGCCGCGCACCTCGACGGACAGCGACGTCGGCGGTTTGCCGGCCAGCGCGGCGACCACCGTGCCGAGCTTCTGGGTCAGCGGCAGGAACGGCCGGACCTCCTCGCCGACGACGCCGCCGGACGCGACATTCACCGCATCGGGGACGAAATCCCCGCGCAGCGCCAGCAACACCGAGCGGGCGACGTCGGTACCGGCACGGTCCTGCGCCTCACTCGTCGACGCACCGAGGTGCGGCGTGACCACCACGTTCGGCAGCTCGAACAGCGGGCTCGCGGTGGTCGGCTCGGTGACGAACACGTCGACCCCGGCGCCACCGACGTGGCCGTCCCGCAGCGCGTCGGCCAGCGCGTCCTCGTCGATCAGGCCACCGCGGGCGGCGTTCACGATCAGCACGCCGGGCTTGGTCTTGGCCAGCGCGTCGGCGTTGATCAGGCCCTTGGTCTCCGGCGTCTTCGGCAGGTGCACGGAGATGACGTCCGCGCGGCCGAGCAGCTCGTCCAGGGTCACCAGCTCGATGCCCAGTTGGGCGGCGCGGGCCGCGGAGACGTACGGGTCGTAGGCGATCAGCTCGGCGTTGAACGCGGCGAGGCGCTGGGCGAACAGCTGGCCGATCTTGCCGAGACCAACCACGCCGACGGTCTTGCCGGCGATCTCCACGCCGGAGAAGGAGCTGCGCTTCCACTCGCCACCGCGCAGGCTGGCGTCCGCCGCCGGCACCTGGCGGGCCACCGCCAGCAGCAGCGCGACGGCGTGCTCGGCGGCGGAGACGATGTTGGACGTCGGCGCGTTGACCACCAGCACGCCGCGCGCGGTCGCGGCCGGCACCTCGACGTTGTCCAGGCCGACTCCGGCCCGCGCGACCACCTTCAGCCGCTCGGTCGCGGCGAACACCTCGGCGTCCACCTTGGTCGCGGAGCGCACCAGCAGCGCGTCGGCGCCGGCGACCGCGGACAGCAGCGCCGCCCGGTCGGTGCCGTCGACGTGGCGCACCTCGACCTCGTCACCGAACACGTCGACGACGGACGGGGCGAGCTTCTCGGCGATCAGGACAACGGGGCGGGCTGGCTGGGTCACGGGGTGAACTCCCAGAGTTTTGCTTTTGGTTGATTGGGCCGTTACGGCGGTGTAACCGGGCCGATCAGCAGTCTAGGAGGTGACCTGAATCGTTCACTTGAGTGGTGAGCCAACTGACATCGAGAAACACTCACCAGGGTTCGTCGAACTCGCCAGCCTTGGCACCCTCGACGAACGCGTCCCATTCGGACTCGGTGAACACCAGGACCGTGTCGTCCGGACCGGTGTGCTTGGAGTTGCGCATAGCGATGTAGGTCTTGTCGTCGGTGTGCGGCACGAACGCGATCTCGACGTACTCGCCGTCCGGGTCGGCGTCCGGCTCGGCTGCGCGCTGCCACTCGGCGTTCGTCAGGTCGAGCTTGCCGCGCACGTGCGCCTTGTCGTCGAAGATCGGCGCGCTCGCGCGGACCTCGTTCCCCTCGTCACTCATGGCACGTACATATACCCGACCCCACCCCCGCCCCCGCGCCCAGCCAGACCGCATGCGATGAATGCGTCATTCATCGCGCCCAGCGGGATGAAGGCGTCATTCATCGCATGCGGCGGCACGAGCTACGCCGTTTCGGTGATGGGGCGGTCGACCCAGGACATCAGACCGCGCAGCTTGCGGCCGACCTCCTCGATCGGGTGCTGCTCGCCGGCCTGCTGGAGCG
>Ga0193742_1001406_pt1 | contig 14448 bp, 9 predicted proteins | sample L2c1metaG_FD_165511 | JGI IMG/M metagenome (GOLD analysis project Ga0193742, IMG submission 165511) | Soil microbial communities from a riparian zone of the East river system, Colorado, United States - L2c1 | ecosystem: Environmental > Terrestrial > Soil > Riparian zone | place: USA: East River... | reverse complement strand
GCTCCAGCGCGGCAGGAACATCGTCGCCGCTGCCCTCAACGTATGCGATCGATTCGCCAGGGGCCATCTTTACATCCGTGCCAACGGTCGTATAGCGCGCCGGAGAATAAAGGAAATACGGGCGTAGGCCGACGTAGCCCGTTGTCACATAGCCCTCCTTGAACTCCTTGCCGTCGAGCGAAGCCACGGCTGTCACCGTGTACTGCTTGCCCTTCTCGACCTTCGGCGTTACGGCGAACGAAACCGTCTGGTCCTCACCGCTCTGCGTGAACTTCACCGGGATCGACTTCGGCTCAGCGTTCCAGCCCGTCGGCAATGCAAGGCTAATGGTGGGAGCAGCGGCTCCACTGGTGTTGTTATGCACACGAACGCTCACGCTGGTCAACTTGCTCTCCAGCGGCACAACACCAGCAGCAGGCGACAACGAAACCGACAGCGCCGGGCCAACAGGCATCGGGTAACGCATCAGTCCAAAACCGTTGACCTCGCTCACGACCTGCACCACGCTTGCGAGTCGCACCGAAGCGCCTTCATAGCTGATATCGGCCACTGCCTCGAGCGGATAGGGGCTGAAGGGCTTATTCTTCGGAGCATCAGGCGCCACCTCATAGAAGGCATTCTGCAATCCCTCACGGGTGAAGTACGGGCGCGTGAAGGGCTCATCCGCAGGCACCGTGACCGAGTACACAAGATCAACGGCCTTCTGCGCTTCAATCTGCGAGGGGACTTTGGGAGAGATCACGCTCCAGTTCTTGCCCGATGTACCCTTCATCTCGAACGTCTTGATCGCAAGCGATGGCAGCGTGGGTTCGTAGAGATGCACCTTCACCGGGAAGGCAAGCCCTGGTGTCGCCATCTGGAACGTCGGCTGCGCCCCATGGAACATCGCCATCATCGGATCGGATTTTTCTGACGTGACATCCGCGTTAAGCGAGAGCTGCAGCGAGGCAACAAGCGCATCATTGAACTGGGAGTCCTTCACGCGCAGTTCATGTAATACGTTGTACTTTGCCTCAGCGCCGAGGCTGCTCTTCTCCACCTCTACGATCAATGCTTCGGTGCGCAGTTTGCCCCTGGCAAGATGAGACGCGATCGCCTCAGGCTTGTCCGCGGAGAACTCCGCCATCGCCTTTTCGATAAATCCGTTGATCTCGCTCAATCCCGCCGTCAGTGTGGCCGGGTCCTTGCCGTCGGCAAGTTCAGCGATGCTGACGAGCGACGTATCGATGCCGTCGAAGAATCCATCTTCCTTCTCCTTAGGTGGAAGGCGAGTTCCAAAGCGATGGTAGTCGCTATTCATCTGCGCACCAGCGAGCGGCACACTGGGACCGCCGTTCTGCGACCTTTGAAAGCCAAGTCCCTCTCGCGAGACCTGCGAGTAAGTCTGCCCCATCACCGTATCGAACGATCCCGAAGGAACACTCACCGTCGTCGATGGCCGACCTTCCTCCCACTTGCCCGTGATGTGGTTGGTCACGCCGACCGGCCCCCATGTGTGGTTCGCATAGTCATACATGCCCTTCGCGGAGACGCGGAAGAATGGCGCGCGGCCATAAGTCTTCATCGGCGACCACGGCAGCAGGCCTTCCTTGATCTGCTCGGGGAACATCTTCGGATCGCCAGCCGCCTTGAAGACCTCCTGAGCCATCAGGCCTGCCGTCGCGTGCTGGCCGTGGCCATCCGTCGGCCCCCCCACAAAGACCGAGCAGACGATCAGCGGCCGCACCGTGCGAACGACGCGCACGGCCTGCTCAAGAACGCGCTCGTGACCCCACTGGCCGAGTGCCTCCTTGAGCGCCTTGGAAAAGCCGTAGTCGGCCATCGAGGTGAAGTACTGCGCATCGAGACCATAGTAGCGACCCGCCTGCAATAGCTCTTCGCTGCGAACCAGGCCAAGCGCGTCCCAGTAGTCGGACGACATCACGTTTGCTCCACCCTCGCCACGATCAAGCGTCAGCAGACTCACACGAGCTCCAATGCCACGGCTTTCGTAAGCGAGCGTCGCGCCATCCTCGTCGTCAGGATGCGCAACAATCATCAGCACGCTGGCACGCGTGTGCAGTCGCTTAAGCGCCTGCCACGTCGCCGCTGCTCCGGTGTCGGGAGGGATTGGCCGCGCATCCACGCTGGGCTTCAGCTCTGCCGCCGTCATCGGCGCGGCAGAGACGAGGGTTGGAATCAATGCAGCACAAGTCAGTCTTTGTAGCAGATTCATGTAGAACCCTTTCTGTCGCGCAGCGAACGATTTTGAGGTAGCCCGCCGGTCAGAAGTAAAACTTTCCCGCCATCTGAATCTGACGCGCATTGTTGACCGTGCCGCTGACCTTGCCGAAGGTACCAGGTGTCGCGATGCTGGCTGACGGATTAGCGAGGTTGGCATGATTGAGCGCGTTGAAGAATTCAAAGCGGAGCTCGAGCTTGCGAACCTCGGTGAACTCAAACTGCTTGAAGACGCTCAGGTCTTCGTTGTGACGTCCGGGGCCAGCGTAAGGACGCGGACGGCACGTACCAAACGTGCCGGTTGCTGGCTGCGAAAACGCCGAAGGCACAATATAGCGTCCACTGGCGGACTGCGTCGTGATCGCATTACGATCGCTGGTTGCACCGGCGAATGCATCGCTGTCGCAGTTAGCGTACATCGCGTGGTTGCCGCCCGTCTGCGTGAGGTCGGTCGCAGTTATAAGGAATGGATTGCCCGCCTCCAACGTAACGATCGCATTCAACTGCCAGCCGCCAATCAGCTTCGACGCTGCGGAATCATTGTTGAGCACCATACCTCCCCGCCCGATGGGCAGCTTGTACTGTGCGCTCGCCACGAAGCGGTGGCGCTGGTCGAACGGCGAGTTCGAATACTCATGCTCGTAGTCGTACGCGTTCTGTGGCGTCGAGCCTGCGGTCAAGTTGTCGGCGTAGTCGGAGAAGTTATGTGCATAGGTGTAGCTGAACTGATAAGCAAGACCGTGACTCATGGAGCGCCGGAGGCTAGTGACCAAACCGTTGTAGTTGGTGCTGCCGTCGTTAGTCGCCAGCTCAAGGAACGCGTGCGTTCCACCCGAGTTGAGGTTCGCATACGGGAAGGTCACATTCGGAACTCCTCCCGTAAAGCCGGTGATCAGCCCCTGGTTTGCGTTGCGCAGACGGTTCATCTTGTGCCCCAGATTGCCGACATAGACCGCCTCGAGGATCGTGTTCGGCGTGAGCTGATACTGCGGCCCGATGCTGAATTGCTGCACGTAACTTGCCCGCTGGTCCGGGTCCTGCCAGTTCGTCTTCTGAATGGAGAGCGGAGTTTGCGCATTAGCATACGCAGATCCTGGGAAACCGTTCTGCAGGAAGAATATCGGCGTGCTGGTCGCGGTGGTGCGCGAGTCGGCTACGAATTTCAGGAAGGGCTGGTTCTGCGCCAGCTGCGACTCCGAGCCGATGCGGTTCACATACTGGTAGAAGACGCCGTATCCTCCGCGCAGCACCATGCGATCCGTTGCCTGGAAGCTGAAGCCGACGCGCGGAGCGAAGTTGTTCTTGTCAGGACGAATCAACGCACGCTGGTACCAGTCGCCGCCGCTTGCGACGGTGAGTGATCCGCCGTTGGCGGTGTTGAAGTTCGAGAGCTGGTTTGTGCGATTAAGCGTCGGCGAGTACAGCTCGTACCGTGTGCCGTAGTTCACCGTCAGCCGCTTGTTCAGTCGCCACGTATCCTGTGCGTAAAACGAGTTGCCGAAGATGTAGTTATGCACCACGAGAGCGCTGTTGTAGAACGTTGAGCTCACGTTGCCCAACAGAAAGTCGGGAAAGCCGAATCCGTTGGAGCCGCTGAAGATCCCCGAAAACCCCATGTAGCCCTGCGGTGCCGTCAGGTCGAGAAAGTTGGTCGTGTTCTTGTGATACTCATACCCGAGCGTCAGGCTATGCGTTCCAATCAGCCTGGTGAAATTGTCGAGCACCTGCCAGACCTGCGCCGCCTGGAACTGCGGGCGGAAGAGGTCGACACCGATGCGTCGGAAGCCTCCCGAGATATTGATCGGCGGCAGGCCGCCAGTGTATGGACTCGCGGGAATGCCCGTCAGTCCAACGTCGCCCGCTGCAGAGGTGCCGAGCGTCACGCCGATCGGGTTGGAGTGCGCACTGTCACGGCTCCATCCAAAGCGAAGCTGATTGACGGTGGACGATGAGAGGACCGTCGTCAGTCCCAGCGCCAGCCCCTGGTTGCGAATGTTGTAGTCCGTGGCGAAGCCGCCGTTGCCGATGTCGAAGTTCGACGTCCATGGCGGGTCCTGCAGATGCTGGTTCAGGAAGCTGTAGCGGCCGAAGAGCGTGTTCTTCTCGCTCAGCTTGTTGTCGATGCGCGTATCAAACGAGTTGACCTGCTGCGGAAGCTGATAGTTGAAGACATAGTTGTTCGAGCCATCAAAAGTGCCATCGACCGATTGAACATTGTTCGGATCGGGCAGCAGCGCCGCAATCTTACTGGCGACCGGGTCGATGCAGCTCGGCTGGATCACATAACTATTGGGCGTGATGCACCCGATCTGGTTCGTCAGCGTGGAGCTTGGGTTATAGATCTTTCCAAGCGGGTTGTTCGGAGACTTAAGTTCCGTAAAATCGCCCGTCTTCATCTTTGCCGAAGGCACGACCGAATTCACTGTCGTCTGCTGCGTGCTGCGCAGCCCTTGATAGTCGCCGAAGAAGAACGTCCGATCGCGTACGATCGGTCCGCCGACCGTCCCGCCAAACTGATTCTGGCTGAAGTTACCTTTCGGGAGCTGCGAGTGGTTGTTCGCCCAACTGTTCGCATCGAAGACGCTGTTGCGCGCATACTCCCACGCGCTGCCGTGAAACTTGTTGGTGCCGCTCTTGGTCGAGGCATTCACTACGGCGCCGGCAGACGTTCCCCACTCAGTCGAGTACGTACGCGTCTGCAGGCGGAACTCCTGGATCGCGTCCGGCGGAGGCTGCACGTTCTGCACCGAGCCTTCCTGCAGATTGGTCGAGCCGGAGTTGTTGTCGACGCCATCCAGAGCGAAGTAGTTCTGCGTTTCCAAATTGCCGTTGGAACTAAACCGGTCAGGAGCGGCATTGGCCACCGCCGGGTTCTTGAAGATGCCGGGCTCCAGTAGTGCGAGATCGGCGTAACGCCGCGCATTCAGCGGAAGATCATTGATCTGCGTTGTGCCGACGACGTTGCCCACATCCGCCGACTGCGTCTGCAGCGCGACGCCTGCCGTGTTCACCTCAATCGTGTCCGTGGCGCCCGCACGCATCGTGAAGTCTACCTGCGCGCGCGTCTTTACGTGGACCTCGACCGAAGGGTTCTTGCTGGTGCCGAATCCCGGCGCGGATGCTTCCACGGAATACGTGCCCGGGATGAGCGCAAGCGCCTGGTAAGTGCCGTCCTGGTTGGTGGTCAGCGTCGTCGTCACCCCGGTGGCAACGTTGCGAATGGTAACGATCGCGCCCGCAACCACGGCGCCGCTTGCATCCTGCAGCGTGCCGGTGATGGAGCCGTTATCGAACTGTGCGCATGCGATGCCGCACGAGAGAACCATCATCAGCGCAACCACGACGCGGGTGCATACAAGCATGCCAGAGCGCTGTTTTCTAAACGAGCGTGGAATAACCGTGACGGGGTCGATCATCTGCCTGCCTCCTGAAGATTCCTGGTCCGCATCTTTCGCCTGAGAGAGCTCGGCCGCGCCTGGGAGAATTTGCGCAAATGCCAAAAGATATCGGTATCGTTATCGGTAACGGATTATCGAAACAGTAGCCTCAGAAGAAGGGAGTGTCAATATTTAATTAATTTTTGGTGCGCTTTTTGCCACCGGATGCCTTCATCGACGACAGGTGTTGGCGATATTCCTTCGGCCCGGGCAGCCCTTGCGAGCCGGGCTGCGAGGCCCGCAAACTGCCACAGATATTGCCCGCAATCAGGCATCCCATCCAGTCCGCTCCGTGCAGAAACGCATGCAGGAAGCCGCCGTCAAAGGCATCTCCCGCACCAGTTGCATCGACGATGGCGATCGGCAGCGCAGGCTGACGATACAGCTTGCCGTCGGCCATCAGCATGGCTCCACGCCTGCCCAGCTTTACCACCGGCACGCGAACCCAGTCCTGCAATTTCTCGAGCGCTCGCATGGCATCGCTTGCACCAGTGATGGCCTTGGCTTCGTGTTCGTTGGGGAAGATGAACTCACAGTGCCGCACGATCGAGTGCAGCTGCGCCGGTGACAGATCAGGATTCCATCCGAAGTCTGCCGAGACGGTAATGCCGTCCTCGCGCAGCTCCTTCATCACCGGAATCCAGCGTCGTGGATGCCGTAACGCACAGGCAAAGTGAACGTGCCGCGCCCGGTGCAGCTTGTCGAGCACAGGCTTGTGTGTCAACAGGTCTTCCAGCTGCTGATTGATGGGCTCATGCGTCACCATCATCCGGTTCGACTGATGCGCGATGGAAACCGTCAGCGCGGTAGCCTGGTCCCGGCGGACCTCGCAGGCAGTGGCGTCGAGCCCCTCATTGAGGATCTCGTTCCAGGTCGGCAGTACGTTAGCGTCCGCGCCCACGCGAGTGATGATGCCAGTCTCGCTGCCCAACCGGCTCGCAGTAATCGCAGCAGTAGCAAGCCCTCCGCCCGGAGCGATCAGGAAGCTGTCCGTCTTCACCTCTTCGCCAAACCGCGGTTGGTTTCTGAGTCCGTAGAAGATCATGTCGGAGAAGAACTCTCCGAAGACCACCAGATCGAACTGTCTTTTGCTGGCCCGCTTTGCCTTCGCCATTCCTCGCTCCTGACTAAGATCAAATTCGTTCAGCATGTGCGCGTCGACTCCCTCTGCACTACCCGGGGAGAGAGCGTTGCGCTGCGCTGCGAAGTCTCCCCTTTTTCGTCAATGCGCTTCAGCGCCATACGCGCGACGCGACGTCCAAGTTCTTCTCGAGCGAGATCTACGCTCGTCAGCGAGACCTGCGTCTCGCAAACTTCGACGACGTTGCCGCAACCAATGACCTGTATACCGCGCGGGATCTCCACTCCGTCGGCAAGAGCGGCATCCCGCGCTCCTGCAGCCAGCAGATCGGTGTAGGCCACCATGCCATCCGGCCGCGTCTTGCCAGCCAGTAGACGTTTCATCATGGCAAAGCCGCTACGATACTCCGCCTTGCTCGGCTGTGTCTCGGCAATCCACTCCTGCCGCACCGACACGCCCGCTCCGCGCAACGCCTCAAGAAATCCGGCGAAGCGCTGGTCTGCAATTGCTGTCCTCGGACCCCGCAGGTAAGCGATGCGTTTACATCGCCGCTCCAGCAGATGTTTGGCTGCAAGCTGCCCGACCTCTGACTCGCGCAACCCCACGCTCAGCCCGGCAAAGCGCGGAGGAGTTGATCCCGCATAGATCACCGGCACCGTCGTCGTCTTCAGGACCTGCGGCGCGTCAGAGGCGTCGCTCCGGGGGTAGACGATCAGCGCATCCACCTGTCGCGAAAGGTGCAGCTCCGCCTCGCGTTCTTCCACCTCGGCATCTCCATCCACCGATGAGATTACGAGGCTATAGCTGGCCAAGCGAAACACCTCGTTGATGCCGAGAACCATCTGCGCAATCGCAGGGTCGGTCAACGTGGGAACCACCATGCCGACGCTGTAAGTCTGCCCCGTCCTCAATCCGCGCGCCGAGATATTCGGCCGGTAGTTCAGCTCCTTCATGCGCTTCAGCACACGAGCCTTGGTCTCTGCGCTCACGTCCGTCTGCCCGCGCAGAACCTTCGAGATCGTCATCTTGGAGAGGTTCAGGTCATCCGCAATGTCCTGAAGACGAATTGCCATTGTGCGATACCGATGCCGTTTCTGGCGTTCCTTAAGAACACCTCAGGCCTCGCGCCTCTCCGGGAACTTCCCTGTCAATGCAGATTGTTGTTTATAAATGATGAAGACCGCTCTCTCAAAAAGCAAGGCCCCTGCATTTTGTACCAGGGTCACCTGATTCGAGGAGCTACTTTGCAAATGAAGACAAATGAGAAACGTTAAACTTCGCACACCCCTGTCGTCCCTGTTCGTGTTGCTCCTGATGTCGGCCTTGGCACAGGCGCAGACCGCATCATCGCTTCCTGACTTGCAATCTGCTGATGCACTCGGCGCAGATCTCTTCCTTCAGTCCGGCGCCACCGGCCTCGTCCTCGTCGTCGTTCGCGACAATCAAGTCTTTTTTCGCGGATATGGCGAGACAGCGCCTAATTCCCATCAGCTTCCCACGCAGGACTCCCTGTTGCGCCTCTGCTCGCTGACAAAGATTTTCACGACCGACGTTCTTACGAGACTGGTGCTCGACAAGACGGTGCGGCTCGCCGATTCTCTGCAGCGCTTTGCTCCGCCACACACGGTTGTGCCTAGGCGCACCGGGCCGATCACGCTGGCCGACCTCGCTACACACACATCGGGCCTGCCCCGTGAACTGGCCAATGCTCCTCGCGATACTCCGCATTTCACCTTCCCCGACTACCTCAGCGACGTGTTGCAGTCCGCGACACACAGGCAGTACGCCGCTCTTCTTGCTGAACGAACTCTCAATCCGCTCCACATGCGCAACACTACCTTCTTTCCCAGCGCCGCGCAGTGCAGCCATCTGCTGATGGGTATTAGCGACGAAGGAGCATGCACCGCTACCGAGGCCACCGCCGGAAGCTCCGGTCTCTACTCCACCGCAACCGACATGGCGATCTGGCTCCAGTACCTCCTCCGAACTGGTAGTCCAAGCACTCCGGCACAGAGCCCGGTTGCGCAGAATATCTACATCCTTCCTTCCAAGCTGGTTGGCCAAAAAGGACTCGACCACGCCGGCGAGCCAACCGGCATCGGTCTCGGCTGGATTCACATCCTGCCTGCAGACGATCCCTCGCACATCATCGAAAAGACTGGTGGGGGCGCCGGCTACGAAACCTATATCGCTATAAACCACTCTCGTCGCACCGCCATCTTCCTCGCTGCCACCGACGGTTCTGCCGACACCCACCTAAATCTGTTTAATGCCGCGAACAAACTACTTCTCGCTGTAGCCGGTCTGCCTCCACTCCCGCCCCCACCCCGCAAACCTGCGGTGAGACACCCGCGCCGCAGTCACCATCGTTAGACGATCCGTTTCTAGCCTTCATAAGATTTGATTGGAAAGACCATCTCCACGTGTAAGCCGCCATCGGGATGGTTCGTGGCCAGAATGCGACCTTCATGCAGACGTATCACTCTTTCGGCGATGGCCAGTCCGAGTCCAACACCTCCTGGATCGCGGCTGCGTTCCTCAGTCACTCGGTAAAAGGGTTTAAAAATACTTGCCAGCTCTTGCAGTGGCACGCCCGGACCATGATCCCGGATCGAGATGACCGCTTCGCTATCGCTTATCCCATTAATCCGCATTGTGACTTCGACTGCAGTTCCAGCAGGAGTGAAGCGGACCGCGTTGCGAAGAACGTTTTCAATCGCGCTCCGTAAAAGATTAGAGTCGCCCAGGACAATCAGATTCTCTACTTGCACGATCTCAACACAACTTCCTCTTTCCTTAGCTTCAAAGTCGGCATCACTGACTACTCTTGAAACCAGCTCGGACAGATCGACTCGCATCGACTTGTCCAATGTGGCGGTCGCTTCAAGCTTGGAGACCGTCAGAAGTCGACCGATCATTTCATTGAGCCGCTGCAGATCCGTCTCAATGCGACTCAGGGAAGGATCATCCGGCACTCGTTCGCGCAGCAGATCCACAGCGACATTCATCCGCGCCAAAGGCGATCGAAGCTCGTGAGAAACGTCATACAGGAGTTGACGCTGGCTAGCGATGAGCTGTTCAGTCTTGTCCGCCATCCGATTGAAATCTCGCACCAGATCGCCCAGCTCATCCCGCCGTAACTCCATTTTGGGTTCTGCGCGTACGCTGAAGACGCCACCTGCAATCTGCTGCGCCACCGAACGAAGTTTGAGAATGGGAGCGGTCAAGTAACGTGTGAGGAAATAACAGATGACAGCGGAGACCAGAAGGGCCACGGCAATCCGCAGAGGAACAACACCCGGGCTGCCTTCGACTAAGGCTTTTGGTCCCGCCAAAAGTTCTGACACATAAATATAGGTACGCCCATCCGATCCTTTGATGGTGGCGCCCACTCTTGCCAGGCCCTGCTCCATATTGAAAGCCGATTTATTGCTTTGTGCGACGTGCGCGGCTGCTGTTTCAAACTGCGGGCAAAACTCACCGACCAATGCGTGGCCGGCGTTGTCGAAGAGGCAAGCGCGGATATGCGCGTCTTCGTTGAGGCGATGGATATACTCGAACGCGTTTGACGCGCCACCTTGTTCGAATGCGCTGACCGCCGCTGCTCCAAAATACTTTGTCGTATCTTCAAAACCGGCGTGCCAACGTGAAGGGGTGCTTGCAGGCTGCAAGACAAAGGCCAGTACAAGCGAGATTCCAGTCAGTATGACGGTAGCCCAGAACCAGAGAAAGATCTTGAGGAAGAGATTCCGCATACTTAGAGATTTCCTTTCACTCGGCGCGATGCAAGCAGATAGCCGCTTCCGCGCACCGTCTTAATGTGTTCCGGACCATGATGAGCATCCAGTTTCTTTCTAAGATTGCTGATGTGGACGTCGATCGTCCGATCGAAGGGTCCAAGCTTTCTTCCAAGGGCGGCGCCGGTAAGGTATTCGCGGGTAAGAGCGCGTCCCGCATTGCGGACCATGATTTCAAGCAGATCAAACTCGACGGTCGTAAGGTGCAGTGGACTGTTGCTGACCCAAGCCTCTCGAACGGCGACGTCCACTGTAATATCTCCGGACGTCAAACGTGCGGTCTCTGCATGCCGCTCCTCCACTCTCCTCAGAATCGCCCGGATGCGGGCGATAAGCTCTCGCGGATTGAATGGCTTCGGCAGATAATCGTCGGCCCCCACCTCCAGGCCGATAATACGGTCGATATCGTCTCCACGAGCTGTAAGCATCAACACCGGAACTGAGGAACGCATGCGCAACTCCTTAAGGAGTTCCATACCCCCCATGTTTGGCAACATTACATCCAGGATGACGAGGGAGTACTCTCCAGAGCTGGCCAGTTCCAATCCACGTCGCCCATCGTGAGCAGCGTCGAGAACAAATCCGTCTTTTCCCAGGCGTTCGGTTAGCAGTACGCACAACTCGGTATCGTCATCAACAATCAACAGGCGGTTCATGGCTGCCTCATTCTGTGCTTCTACCAGAGGGTAGCTGTCGGAGCATGCATAGCGTTCAATCTTTACCCATCTTTACATTCTCTAACCAATCTTTATCGCACGTGCTTTTTCACGATGCTGTACTCAATCAGATGGAATTCGAGGTGTACCGATGAAACAGAAGTTTATATGGGGAATAGTTGGATTGGCTGTCGTTGCCATCGCTATTACTGTCGCGCGAGCAGATTTCAGAAGGGGATATGGCTGGTGCGGCCATGGATGGCATCACGGCGGGCCACTCAGCCATGTGGCCCGCGAACTAAAACTGAGTGATTCTCAGGTGTCGCAGATCCGTTTGATATGGACGGAGGAGCGCCCCGCCTTCATAGCTCTGGTCAAAGACCTGAGCAGTGGAATGCACCAGCTGGCCGATGTAACCTCCAGTGAAAAACTCGATGAGGGGAAGGTTCAAACGATTGCGGCCGCGGAGGGCAACACCTTTGCAAAGTTGCTGGTGGAAAAAGAGCACTTCAAATCGCGCGTTTATACCACCGTCCTGAACGATAAGCAGCGCCAGTCTGCGGACGAGCTTCAGCAAAGATGGCTCGACAGAATGGACTATGTCGTCGCGCGGCTGGAAAGAAAAAACAAGTAGCGCAAAAAACAGTTTCACCGAATAGGTGCCATCATGCGAAGGCCTCTCTCTTTGTCTCAAAAATACGCCGCTACTGCTCTCCCTCTCTTCTTGTTCTTCGCGAACGCTCTGCCGGCTCAGATAACACCAGAGCAAAGACTGGCTCACGCATACGCGCTGGAACGAGAGGGGAAGCCTGAACAGACCATTGTTGAGCTTAACGCGCTGCTCGATACCAAGTCTCTCGATACACACGGTATTGGTAAAGCCTGGAACGTTCTCGGACTGGCCTATGAAGATCAAGGCCATTACGTCGAGTCTCAACACGCCTATCAGATATCGATTCGTACATTTGAGAGTTTACCGGACCACACCAAGGACTATGCCATGGTCTTAGACGATTTAGGAGGGCTGTATCTGGAGGCTGGACAGCCGAAGTTGGCATTCAAGCTGAGAAAGAAAGCATTTGGCTTGTATGAAACGAGCAAAGATCACGCTGGCATGAGCAGAACTTCGAATAATCTTGCTGGAGTTGCCCTCACCCTGAATAACAGAGATGAAGGAAGGAAATACCTGGAACGGGCGGGAAGAGAAGCGCAGATGACGAGCGATCTGGACGGGGATGATCTTGCGGCCCTCGCTTCGATGCAGGCCTGGCTGGCGCAGCTCAATGGCGATTTGACGACGAGCGTGTCGAGATATAAGCAGTCCCTTGCTCTGTTGATAAAGCGCCACGGCGAAGAACATCCATTTACGGGATGGGGCTACATGCTTCTCGGAAGAGCACATGCCGCTATGGGCGAGTCGATGACTGCATTGACCGAGATGAACCAAGGTCGCGCAATTCTTCATCGCACCCTGAACAACGAGAACCCGAGATACCTTACTGCGGAGATAGCCTATTCGCATGTTCTCGACTTGACAGGAGCACACCAGGAGGCAGCTCAGATAAGAGCGGATGCAACGCGCAGGTTGAAGGAAGAAGACAGTCGACAGTGTGGAGGATGCACCGTTAGTGCTACCGCGTTTCGATGATCGCGTTGTTGCTGGCGCGACGGGGCTTATATGAAAAGACTAGTCACCCTTCCGAGTTTCGTCGGACGCGATGGCCCTCCGATCAAAGAACTTTACCTCTACTATGGGCATGACTAGTCATATCCGATGCAGGTGTGTGTAGCTATACAGACATTCAACTGTGTAGTAGAAATGCAATTGGTTCTAGTTATTGCAAACGCGCGTTGCCACGTCAACGCTCCGTCGCTCTTTTGCATTTGTCCTTGTAGTGTTGAGCTATTGATGCGCATTCGATTTCGTATTCTCGCGATAAGTACAGCGTCCTTGACGGCAGCTCTGATCGTGCTGGGTTGGAGCCTCCCAGTCGCCTCTGTCGCCGCGGCCGGACAGGTGACTTCTCATGGGGTGGGCTCTTTCAATGCCGGCCAGCCGCGTGCAGCCGAAGATCCCGCGACGGTGGCGCACGGCAAGACGCTCTATGGCATCAACTGCCAGGCTTGCCATGGTGCAGATCTGCGCGGCGGCGATATGGGAGGCCCCAACCTTCTACGCTCGCAGGCGGCGCTCACCGATCAGCATGGCGAGAGGATCATTCCAATCATCCAAGGTGCACGCCAGGCGCAGGGAATGCCAAATATCGGCCTGAACGATGAAGATGCAGGAGCCGTGGCGGCCTATGTGCGTAGCGTGATTGGCACGACTGGGCGCCAAGGCGCGCCGCCAGGCGAAGAGAAGCCTTTGAATATAGTGGTGGGCGACCCGAGCCGAGGGAACACATACTTCGTCACACACTGCAGCACGTGTCACTCTGTCACAGATGATCTTAAGGGCATTGCGAGCCGTTTTCCGGAGCCAAAGACTCTACAGGCACGTTGGCTTACCGGCGGCCGATTAGCGGCTGTAGATGGGCCTGCAACCAAAGCAGCTGCAGAGGTGACCCTTGCACCTGGGCGGACAGTCTCCGGAACCCTAGTTCACCTTGACGAGTTCCTGGTAACGCTCCGCATGAGCGATGGCGTGGAACGCAGCTATCGAAGAAATGGAGAGATCCCGCGGGTTGTGGTCCATGATCCCCTACAGAAGCACAGGGACATGCTGCCGATTTACACGGATGAGAATATTCATGATGTGACGGCATACCTGGTGACTTTGAAGTGAAAATCAGACACGCACTCTCGCTCTCTTCTCTTCTATTGCTTTCGGCAATGTCATTTGGGCAGGGCGGTGGCGTTTCCCCGGAAGATCTGCTGAAGCCGCTGGGAAAATCGTGGCCGACGTACAACGGCGACTATACCGGCAAGCGCTATAGTTCGCTGACGGCAGTAAACCGCCAGACGGTCAAGAATCTCGGCCTGGCGTGGTCTTCTCAACTCACCCCCGGCGATCAGTCTGGCGCTTCCAATGGCCGCGCCACGGTAAATCTCACCGTAGGCGGCGAGGGTGCCGGCAACGTCAACATCCGATCGGGCTCTATCAAGGGATCAGTGCTGGCGGTGGATGGAACGCTGTATGTGACGATGCCCGATAATGCGTGGGCACTGGATGCGCGTGACGGACACCAGTTGTGGCACTACTTCTGGAAGACCAAGGGCGGAACGCACATCGGCAACCGCGGCTTCGGTATGTGGAA
>Ga0193742_1001405_pt1 | contig 14458 bp, 16 predicted proteins | sample L2c1metaG_FD_165511 | JGI IMG/M metagenome (GOLD analysis project Ga0193742, IMG submission 165511) | Soil microbial communities from a riparian zone of the East river system, Colorado, United States - L2c1 | ecosystem: Environmental > Terrestrial > Soil > Riparian zone | place: USA: East River... | reverse complement strand
CGATGATCTTCGCGGCCTGGTCGACGTCGTGCGCGTTCAGGTCGTCGAGCTTCTTCTCGGCGATCGCGCGCACCTGGTCGTTGGTGATCGTGCCGACCTTGGTGCGGTTGGGCTCGCCCGAGCCCTTCTCGATCCCGACCGCCTGGCGGATCAGGACCGCGGCCGGCGGCGTCTTGGTGACGAAGGTGAACGAGCGATCCTCGTAGACGGTGATGACGACCGGGATCGTCGTGCCCATGTCGTTGGAGGTCTGGGCGTTGAACGCCTTGACGAACTCCATGATGTTGATGCCGTGCTGGCCCAGGGCGGGGCCGACGGGCGGCGCCGGCGAGGCCTGGCCGCCGGGCGCCTGGAGCTTGATCGTTGTGAGGACTTTCTTTGCCATTGGAAGCGGAGTGAGGTTAGCGGACCCGTTTAGATCTTCTTGACCTGGTCGTACCCGACCTCGACGGGCGTCTCGCGGCCGAAGATCGACACGAGGACCTTGAGCTTGGCGGCGTCCTCGTTGATCTCGGAGATCTCGCCGGAGAAGTCCGACAGCGGGCCGGAGATGACCTTGACCGACTCGCCGATCGAGAACTGCGCGCGGCTCGGGGCGCGCACGGCGACCTCGCGATGCAGCAGCCGGTCGACCTCGGCCTGCGTGAGCGGGATCGGCTCGTTGGACGCGCCGACGAAGCCGGTCACGCCGGGCGTGCCCTTGACGACCTGCCAGGAGTCCTCGTTGAGGTCCATGTTCACCAGCACGTAGCCGGGCATGGTGCGCTTCTCGACGGAGATCTTCTGGTTGTCCTTCATCTCCTGCACGGTCTCGGTCGGGACGACGACCTGGCGCACGGAGCGGGTCTGGTTGAGCGACGAGACGCGGTGCTCGAGGTTCTGCTTGACCTTCTTCTCGTGCCCTGAATAGGTGTTGATGACGTACCAGCGGAACATGTGTGTGTGGGAATCTCCGGTTTCGCCCTGCCGGTCGTCGCAAACCCCACGCGACGACTTTCGGGCGACGTTACAAAATTGCTTCGATCAGCGGCTTCCACAGCGCGTCGAGCAGGCCGAGGTAGCCGCCCGCGATCACGACGAACCCGAGCACGACCGCGGTGGCCTGGCCGACCTGGCGACGGTCGGGCCACTGGACGCGGCGCAGCTCGTCGATGCAGTGCCCCAGGAAGGTGAACAGGCGGCCGCGCTTGCGCCGTGGCCCGTGTGCCTCCCGCTCGATCTCGTGCCGCGAGACGGCGTCGCCCTGGACGGCGTCGTCGGCGCGGCCGGGTCGGTCGTCGCCGAGCTCGTCGTCGTAGATCTCGGCGCCGAAATCGTCGCCGGGCGGCACCGCGCCGGCCTCGGCGAGGCGGGCCTCGTCGACGTCGGCGGACGCGTGGTCGAGCGGATCGGGCGTACCCGACCGCCGCTCGGCACGACGCCGCTTGGCGCGCTCGCGATCACGGGCCACGGACCTGCTCCGCCTAGCGCGTCTCGCGGTGCGCGGTGTGCTTCCGGCACCACTTGCAGTACTTGCGCAGCCCGATTCGATCGGGGTTGTTGCGCTTGGACTTGTTGGTCTGGTAGTTCCGGCGCTTGCACTCCTCGCATGCGAGGGTGACGGCGATCCGGACGTCTCCGCGGGCCATGCTCAGGGCGCTCCGTCAGAAGAAAGGTCGAAGGAGATCGGCGCCGGGCAAAGGAAAACCCCGCACCCGGCGCGAGGTCAGCACCGAAGGATAGCCGATGCGCCCGCGATCGCGGGCGCCGGTCACTCCAGAGCGGCGGTCGTGGCTCAGCCGCGCGTGACGTGGCTGGGCCGGTCCCGGTCGTCCGGTGCGGCCGCGGCCTCGGCGCGATCCCGGGACGCGGCGATCCGCCGGTCCTCCCTCGCGGCGGACACGCAGTACAGCCACACGAGCGCGAAGCCGAGCAGCCAGGCCGCGACGCCGGCCGCGATGAGGATGATCGTGGTTCTCATGACCCGAGCACGGGCGCGCCGCGGGCGTTCCTGAGCCCTGCGCGCCCGGCAGCGCCGAGAATAGGGCAACCACCTTTGCGCCGCGCTACATCCCGCGGGAGGCGAGCATGTGCGGGATCGTGCGCAGCAGGATCTTGACGTCGCTCCAGAGCGACCAGTTCGCGACGTAGAGGTAGTCGATGCCGACCATCTCGTGCATCGGGACCCGGGGCGAGCCGAGGATCTGCCAGTGACCCGTCATCCCCGGCGTCAGGTGCAGGCGATGCCGGTCCAGGCCCAGCACCTGGGCGTCCTCGTCGACCACCAGCGGCCGCGGCCCGACCAGGCTCATCTCGCCGCGCCAGACGTTCAGGAGCTGCGGCAGCTCGTCGAGGCACGTCCGCCGCAGGAAACGGCCGACGCGGGTGATGCGCGGATCCGACTCGATCTTGAACAGCCCGTTCGTCTCGTTGAGGTGGCGCAGGCGTTCCTTCTCGGCGTCCGCGCCGACCACCATCGAGCGGAACTTCAGCATCTGGAAGTGCCTGCCGTCCCGGCCGACGCGCGTCTGGCGGAACAGCAGCGGCCCGGGCGAGTCGATGCGGATCGCGGCCATGATCGCGAGCATCGCGGGCGCCGCCACGGCGAGCATCGCGGACGAGCCGACGATGTCGAAGGCACGCTTGAGCAGGCGCGACGAGCGCGACAGGCCGAACCGGCGCACGCCGAGCATCGTGAGGCCGTCGAGATGGTCGAACTCGACCGTCGAGCCGACGACCTCGAGCATCCGCGGCACGACGCTCACGCGCACGCCGCCGTGCTTGGCGGCGCGGATCAGGTGGAGCGTGTCCGTCGACGGGACGTCGGAGCTCGGCGCGATGATCGCCCGGTGGACGTCGTGACGCTGGACGAGCGCCCGGAACTGGCGCGCGAGCTCCTCGCCGGTGGCGGGGGTGAACGGGCTGAGCTCCAGCGTGGCGACGGCCTCGGCGTTGACCGCGCCGACCGTGACCTTCTTGCGGATCGCGGCGATGCTGGCCTGCTCGCCGACGACGAGGCACCGCTCCACGGCGGTCGCGTGGCGCGCCTGTGCGCGTCCTGCGGCGCGTCCGGCCGTCAGCAGCGCGAACGTTCCCGCCCAGGTCAGGACCACGGCGCGGGCGCCGATGTCCGCCGACGCGGCGCCCTCCACCAGCACCCAGACCAGCAGCGTGAAGACGGCGGCGGCCTGGAACAGCGCCGGCGCCTCGTCCAGCGTCGACTTGTTGAGCACCAGCTCGTCGCGATCGTAGAGCCCGAGCGTCTTGGCGAGCCCGATCAGCAGCGGGGCCGCGACGAGCGCCACGAGCGGCTCCCACGCGCTGGCGACGGCCGGCAGGAGCAGCAGCACCACGAGCATCGCGGCCGCGCCGTCGACGGCGATGAGCGTCCAGCGATAGCGGACATCCCGCCCGCTGGTGACGGGGGCGACGTCGCCTTCGGTGATCGGGATGGACCGCAGGACCGCGCGGGACCTCGAGCGGCGAAACCGGCGGGAGATGCGGCGATCCGGCCCGACCCGCCGCTCGTCGACCTCCGCCGCGGCAAGATCCTCCTGATCCATTCCGTCCGTGGAATGCACGACCTCCGCACCTCCTTCAGCAGCCACTCGTCCGTGCCGTTCACCCGTGTTGTACGCGTCCATGCCGAGCACCGGTACGGGGCTGGCTCACCGGCGTCAGCATCGGCACCGACCCGATGCCCTCACTCGCGGCGACTTCGGTCATTGCTACGGCCCTCCATGACACGCGCGCAGGATCTTCCTCACCCATCTGTACACGATCGGCACCCCGGCGTCGGGGGATTGCTCCGGGAACCTCAGCCGCCTCGTCACTTCGCTTACGGACGCCATCCGACACTCTGACAAGCCCTCAGATCGACCTCTTCCGCCACCCGGTGGGCGCTCTCGATCGCGCCGTCCATGAACGACGGATTCGGCGCCCGGCACGGTACCCGGCGCGCGTGCGCTAGCCTCGCTTCCATGTCGCAGTCACCGGAGCGTCCAGACGATCTCGGCTGGCTCCTGGCGAAGGTGAGCTACTCGCTGACGACCGAGCTGACCGCCGCGCTCGAGAGCCTGAGCGTCACGCCCCGGGCGCAGTGCGTCCTCGCCACCGCGATGCAGGGCGAGTACACGCAGACGGCGCTCGCCCAGGCGATCGGCGTCGACAAGACCACGATGGTCGTCACGATCGACGCGCTGGAGCGGGCCGGGCTGGTCGAGCGCCGGACGTCGAGCGAGGACCGGCGCGCGCGGGTGATCGCCGTCACCGAGGCCGGCGCGGCCACGGTCGCCGAGGGCGAGCAGATCGTCGAGCAGATCCACGAGGACGTGCTCTCCGCGCTCTCGCCCGAGCGCCGCGAGGCGTTCATGGACGCGCTGCGCCAGCTCGCCACGGACCGACTCGGTGCGCCGACGCCGTGCGAGAAGCCGGTCCGCCGGCGCGAGCCGCGCAGCGTCGCCGCCGCCGCCGTATAGATCCGTACGAGATAATCCCGAACGGGACGATCTGGTACGGTCAGGGAATGCCTGACGTGATCTCCCCGCCCGTGCCCGAAGACCGCTCCCGCTGGATCGCACTGATCGTGCTCTGCGCCGGGTTCCTGATGATCATCCTCGACGGAACGATCGTGAACGTGGCCCTGCCCTCGATGCAGGACGACCTCGGATTCTCGCAGGCGAGCCTGGCGTGGGTCGTGAACGCGTATCTGATCGCGTTCGGCGGCCTGCTGCTGCTGGCCGGGCGACTCGGCGACCTGATCGGCCGCCGGCGCATCTTCCTCGTCGGGCTGGCGATCTTCACCGCCGCCTCGCTGCTCTGCGGGCTCGCATCCAGCCAGGAGGTCCTGATCGGCGCCCGCTTCCTGCAGGGCCTCGGCGGCGCGATGACCTCCGCGGTCATCCTCGGCATGATCGTGACGATGTTCCCGGAGCCGCGCGAGCAGGCGAAGGCGATCGGGATCTACAGCTTCGTCGCCTCCGCCGGCGCGTCGATCGGTCTGCTGGCCGGCGGCGTGCTCACGCAGGCCATCAACTGGCACTGGATCTTCTTCGTCAACATCCCGATCGGGATCGCGACCGCCGTGTTCGCCGTACGCCTGCTCCACGACGACGAGGGCGTCGGCCTGCGCCAGGGCGCGGACGCACTCGGCGCCGTGCTGGTGACGACGGCGCTGATGCTCGGCGTCTACACGATCGTGGAGGCGGGGGACTACGGCTGGACCTCGCTCCACACGCTCGGGCTCGGCGCGGTGTCGCTCGCGCTGCTCGGGGGCTTCGTCGCGCGGCAGGCGACCGCGCGCAACCCGCTGTTGCCGCTGCGGCTGTTCCGCTCGCGCACTGTCTCAGGCGCGAACGTGATCATGGTTCTGCTGGTCGCCGGCATGTTCAGCTTGTTCTTCCTGGGCGCGCTGTACCTCGAGCGGGTGCTCGGCTACGACGCGGTGGAGATCGGGCTCGCGTTCCTGCCTGTCTCGGTCGGCATCGGGGCGCTGTCGCTCGGGCTGTCCCCGGTGCTGAACATGCGCTTCGGCCCCCGGCGCGTGCTGATCGGCTCCCTGATCCCGATCGCCGCCGGCCTCGCGCTGTTCGCGCGGGTGCCGGTGGACGCCAGCTACGTAGCGGACATCCTGCCGTCGATGGTCCTGTTCGGCGTCGGCGCCGGCCTGGCGTTCCCGGCGATGGCGACGCTCGCGATGACCGGCGCCACGGCGAGCGACTCGGGGCTGTTGTCCGGGCTGGTCAACACGACGCAGCAGGTCGGCGGCGCCCTCGGGCTGGCGATCCTCGCCACGCTCGCGACGTCGCGCACCGAGGGCCTGGTCGACGACGGCGCGTCGCAGGCCGCTGCGCTGACCGACGGCTACCAGCTCGCGTTCACGATCGGCGCCGCCTTCGTGATCGCGGCGCTCTTGCTGGCGGTGACGGTGCTGCGCCCAGAGCCGGCTGCGCAGGAGGCGGCCCCCGACCTCGAGGCCGCCTACTCGGAAGCGGCCTGACGATTCTCGGTCAAGGCGCGGGGGCGGCCAGCCGCTCCCGCGCCGCCTCGCGCGAGGTGCCGCGCTTGCCCCACTTCGCGACGTCGGCGTAGTCCATGAGCGTGTCGAAGTACGTGCGCAGGCGCGGCGCCTGGAGGCCGAGGCGCTCACGCGTGCGCGTGTCGTCGAACACGACCTCCATGTCGAAGTAGGGCAGGTAGACCGCGCCGTGCTCGTCGGCCGTCGCGTCGCCGAACGCGCCGGTGTCGACGTACGGCGGGCGCGGGCGGTCGAAGTGCACGCAGGCCAGCTCGGACAGCTCGTCGACCGTCGAGGCGTCGCCACCCGAGACGAGGTTGAACGTGCCGGTGGCGTCCGCGTCGACCAGCTTCGCGATGCCGTCGGCGACGTAGTCGACCGGCACGACGTCGACGCGGCCGTCCGGCTTGGCCGGCACCTGCTCGAACAGCCCGCGCGCGAACGCGCGCAGCGGCCAGTAGAGGACGTTGAACGCCGGGGTCCAGCCGGTGTCGGACTCCCCCATCACGATGCTCGGCCGGGCGATCGCGACCTCCATCCCCGCGACGTCCGCGAACAGCGCCTCGGCCTCGCACTTGGTCTGCTCGTACGTGTTGCGGAACGCCGTGCCGACCATGTCCTCGGTGAACGCGCCGACGTGCGTGCCGGCGACATACGCCGTCGAGACGTGCACGAAGCGGCGGGCGCCGGCGGCGCGGGCGAGCGCCAGCATCGCGCGCGTGCCCTCGACGTTGATCTCGCGCGCCTCTTCCAGCGGGAGATCGAACGCGATCGAGGCCGCGCAGTGGCAGACGACGTCGACCGGATCGTCGGGCGCGTCGATGCCGGCGGTCAGGTCGCCGGGGAGCGCGCGCACGCGCGCCCGGTGGGGCGAGGCGTCGTGGTAGAGCGTGGCGAGGACGCCGTCGAGCCGCTCCTCAGCCGCGTCAATGTCAGGCGCGCGCACGAGGCACAGCACGTCGTGGTCGGTGCGCTCGAGCAGCCGCGCGAGCACCTCCATGCCGAGGAAGCCGGTGGCGCCCGTGAGAAGGACCTTGCTCATGGCGCGGTCGCCTCCTCGAGCGGCCGCTCGGCCGTCCCGTCCATTCCCTGCAGCGGCGTGCCCATCGCGTGGAAGCCTCCGTCGACGTGGATGATCTCCGCAGTGATCGCGCGGGCGAGGTCGGAGAGGAGGAAGCAGACCGCGCCGGCGACCGGGCCGGCGTCCTCGGTGTCCCACCCGAGCGGCGCCTGCTTCTCCCACACGTTGGCGAGCTGCGAGAAGCCCGGGATGCCACGCGCCGCGATCGTCCCGATCGGCCCGGCGCTGACCAGGTTCACGCGCACGCCGCGCGGGCCGAGGTCGCGGGCGAGGTAGCGCGAGGTCGCCTCCAGCGCCGCCTTGGCGACGCCCATCCAGTCGTACACCGGCCAGGCGACCGAGGCGTCGAAGTCCATGCCGACGACGCTCGCGCCCTCCTCCGGGTAGAGGTCGGCGAGCGCGACGGCGAGCGCCTTGAACGAGAACGCGCTCGTCTGGAACGCGGTGATCGCGCTCTCCGGCGGGGTGGTCAGGAAGCGGCCGCCGAGCGCGTCCTCGGGCGCGAACGCGATCGCGTGCAGCACGCCGTCCACGCGGCCCCAGCGGTCGCGCAGGTCGGCGGCGACCGCCTCGAGGTCCTCGGCCTTGTTGACATCGAGCTCGAGCACGTCGGGCGGCGAGGGCAGCTGCTTGGCGGCGCGGTCGGTCAGGCGCTTCGCGCGGCCGAACCCGGTCAGCACGACCTCGGCGCCCGCCTCCTGCGCCTGCCGCGCGACCTCCCACGCGATCGAGTCGCGGGTGATGACGCCCGTGATGAGGAGCTTCTTGCCGGTCAGCATCAGAGGGGAATGTTCCTCACACCGTGCGCCGGATGCGCCACCGCCTCGAGCGTGCGCAGCGCCTCGGACAGGCGCCGGCGCGTGTCGCCGGGCGGGACGATCTCGTCCACGTAGCCCTCGGCCGCCGCGACCGCGGACGTGAGGTGCTCGTCGCGGTACTCCTCGGCGAGCGCGTCGCGCGCCGCCTCCGGATCCTCGGCCGCGGCGATGTCGCGCCGCCGCACGATCCCGACCGCCTGCTTCGCGCCCATCACGCCGAGCGTCGCCTGCGGCCACGCGAACACGTAGTCCGCTCCGAGGTCGCGCGAGTTCATCGCGATGAACGCGCCGCCGAACGCCTTGCGCAGCACGATCGTCACCTTCGGCACGCTCGCCTCGGCGAACGCGTGCACGAGCTTGGCGCCGTGGCGGATCACGCCGCCCTTCTCCTGCTTGACGCCGGGCATGAAGCCAGGGGTGTCGACGAACACGAGCAGCGGGATGCCGAACGAGTTGCAGGTGCGCACGAACTTCGCGCCCTTCGTCGCCGAGTCGGAGTCGAGCGCGCCGCCCAGGAACTTCGGCTGGTTCGCGATGATCCCGACGGGCTTGCCCTCCAGCCGCGCGAAGCCGCACACGATGTTGCGCGCCCAGCGCGGACTCCACTCCAGCAGCCGGCCGCCGTCGACCGTGCCGCGGACGACGTCGCGGACGTCGTAGACCTGGCGTTCGGAGGCGGGCACGGGGTCGCCCGGGTCGTAGCCCGGCGGATCGGACGAGTGCCACGTCGGCACCGCGCCGCCGGCGTAGGACGGCAGGTGGTCGAGCAGGTCGCGGACCAGCAGCGCGGCGTCGGAGTCGTTGCGGGCGAGGAAGTGCGCGACGCCGTTGCGGTCGTGCACGTTCGGCCCGCCGAGGTCGAAGGCGTCGACGTCCTCGCCCATGACCTCCTTCACGACCGCGGGGCCGGTGAGGAACATGTTCGCGCGCTCGGTCATCACGACGAAGTCGGTCAGCGCGGGCGAGTACGAGCCGCCGCCGGCCGACGCGCCGCAGATCACCGAGATCTGCGGGATCCGCCCGGACAGCCCGACGTGCTCCTTGAAGATGCGCGCGTAACCGGCGAGCGCGGCCAGCCCCTCCTGCATGCGCGCGCCGCCGGACTCGATGAAGCCGATCGCGGGCGCGCCCGCGCGGCCGGCGAGCCGCAGCACGCGCACGATCGAGTCCGCGTGCTGCTCGCCCAGCGAGCCGCCGAGGTAGGAGGGGTCCTGCGCGTAGCAGAACACGGGGCGGCCGTCGACGCGACCGGCGCCGGCGATCACGCCGTCGCCGGCGCGGGCGTTCTCCCCCATCCGGCGCGAGCGGACGTCCGAGCGCAGCAGCGTCAGCGACCCGTCGTCGCAGAGCGCCTCGAGGCGCTCGATCGGGGAGAGCTTCTCCTCTACCTGCGGAACGAACTCGATGGTCATGCGGCCTCCAGGCACAGCACCGCGTTGTGGCCGCCGAAGCCGAAGGCGTTCGACAGTCCGACCGCGGGCTTGCCGTCGATGTCCAGGGGGCGGGCCTTGCCGGGCACGTAGTCCAGGTCCAGGCCTTCCTCGGGCTCTTCGTACCCGAGCGTCGGGGGCGCGATCCGGTCGCGCAGGGCGAGGATCGTCGCGACGGCTTCCACCGCGCCGGCCGCGCCGAGCAGGTGCCCGATCGCCGACTTGGTGGAGGACACGGGGATGTCCTTGACCGCGTCGCCGAGGGCGGCCTTGAGGGCCTTGGTCTCGGAGCGGTCGTTGAGGGGGGTGGACGTGCCGTGCGCGTTCACGTACACGACGTCCGCGGGGGTCAGCTCGGCGTCGGCGAGTGCGACCCGCATCGCCTCCGCCGCACCGGCGCCCTCCTTGTCGGGGGCGGTCAGGTGGTAGGCGTCGGAGGTCGCGCCGTAGCCGCGCACGTAGGCGAGGATGTTCGCCCCCCGCGCGCGCGCCAGCTCGCCGTTCTCGAGGATCAGCACCGCGGCGCCCTCGCCCATGACGAACCCGTCGCGGCGGACGTCGAACGGGCGGCTGATGCCGGTCTCGGACAGCGCGTCGAGCGCGGCGAAGGCGGCGCGGGCGAGCGGCACGAGGCCGGCCTCCGAGCCGCCGGCCACGACGGCGTCGGCGCCGCCGGACTGGATCAGCTTGGCCGCCTCGCCGATCGCGTGCGCGCCGGCCGCGCAGGCCGAGAGCGTGGCGAACGAGGGGCCGTGCAGCTTGTGGCGCATCGCGACCGCGCCGGCGCCCGCGTTGCCCATCATGAGCGGGATCGAGAGCGGCGACACCTTGCCGGGCCCCTGCTCCAGCAGCACCTGGTGGTTGTGCGTGAGCGTGCCGATCCCGCCGATGCCCGTGCCGATGATCGACCCGATCCGCGTCGAGTCGTACGGCAGCTCGCCATCCCAGCCGGCCTCGGTGAGAGCTTCGTCCGAGGAGACCAGGGCGAACTGCGTGAAGCGATCGGCCCGGCGCACCTCCTTCACGGACAGGAACTCGGTCGGGTCGAACTCCGTGCACGCGCCCTCGCCGTCCTCGATCCCCAAGGCGCCGGCGGTCCAGCGTTCGTGCAGCGTGCGCGCGCCGACACCCAGGGGGGTGACGGCGCCGATGCCGGTGACGACGACGTCGGGCTTCATCCCGCGCGGCTCACCACCAGGTCGACGGCGTCGCCGACGGTCTTGATCTTGCCGACGTCGTCGCCCTTGAGCTGGACGCCGAACTCGTCCTCGATGATCTGCGACAGCTCGGCGAGGTCGAGCGAGTCGACGTCGAGGTCCTCGAACGTGGCCTCGCGGGTGATCTCGCTCGGTTCGGCGCCGAACTGCGGCAACGCGTCGAAGACGACCTTCTCGACGGCTTCAGGGGTGACGGTGGTGGCCATGTGGGTTCTCCTTGGGTTGTGTCATGCAGACATGCCGCCGTCTACGAACAACGTCGTTCCGGTGACATATGCGGCGTCATCGGAGGCGAGGAACCGCACGGCGGCGGCAACCTCCTCCGGCTGCCCGGCGCGGCGCGCGGGAATCGCCTTGACGACGTCGACGAGCAGGTCCTTGGTCATGTCGGTCTCGATGAAGCCGGGTGCCACGGCGTTGACGGTGATCCCGCGGCGCGCGACCTCGTGCGACACGGTCTTGGTGAGGCCTATTAGGCCGGCCTTGGCGGCTGCATAGTTCGCTTGTCCGGCGTTCGCGCGCGGGCCCACGACCGACGCCACGTTGACGATCCGGCCGTAGCGGGCCTTGAGCATCGGCTTGAGCGAGCGCTTGGTGAGGCGGAAGGCGGCGGACAGGTTCGTATTGAGGACCGTGTCCCAGTCCTCGTCCTCGATCTGGATCGCGAGGTTGTCGGCGCGCACGCCGGCGTTGTTGACGAGCGCGAGCACCGGGCCGCCGAGCGCCTCCTCGACCTGGGCGAAGAGCACGTCGGGCGCGCCGTTCGCGACGTCGCCGGCGAGCACCGCGGCGGTGCCGCCGGCGTCGCGGATCGACGCGACGGTGGCGCTGGCGCCCGCCTCGTCGGCGCGGTAGTTGACCGCCACGTGCCAGCCGTCGGCGGCGAGCGCCTTGGCGATCGCGCTGCCGATGCCCTTGGACGCCCCGGTCACGAGCGCGACGGCTCCCTCGGGCCGGGTCCCGCTCACGCCACGCCCCAGTCCACGACGCCGGCGCCCCAGGTGAAGCCGGCGCCGACGGCGGAGAGCAGCAGCCGCTGGCCGGGGCGCAGGCGGCCGTCCTCGCGCAGCAGGCTGAGCGTGAGCGGGATCGAGGCGGCCGACGTGTTGCCGGTCTCGCCGACGTAGTCGGCGACCCGCTCGGCCGGCACCTCCAGCCGCTCGGAGACGGTCTTGAGGATCCGGCCGTTCGCCTGGTGGTAGACGAACAGGTCGATCTCGTCGAGCGTCACGCCCGCGCGCTCGCACGCCTGCTGCGTCGACTCGACGAGCACCTTGACGGCCATGTTGAACGTCGTGTGCCCGTCCATGATCAGGACGCGGTCGGCGTGCGTGGCGACGATCGCGTCGGCCATGCCGCCGTCGGACGAGAGCAGGATCGGCCCGATCGCGCCCTCGCCGTCGGAGCTCAGCACGACGGCGCCCGCGCCGTCGCCGAACAGCGAGGCGGTGCGCTTGTCGTCGAGGTTCGTGATGCGCGAGAGCGTCTCGGCGCCGATCACGAGCACGCGCTCCGCGCGGCCGGTCTCGACCTGGCCCGCGGCCATCGAGAGCGCGGAGAGCCAGCCGGTGCAGGCCGCGCCGACGTCCAGCGCGGCGACGTTGAGTCCGAGGGCGTGGGCGACGAGCGGCGCGGTGTTCGGGGTCAGCTCGTCGGGCGTCATCGTCGCGACGATGACCATGTCGATGTCGCTCGCCCTGAGGCCGGCGTCGCTGAGCGCGCGACGCGCGGCGGCGAGCGCGAGATCGACGGTGCGCTCGTCGGGCGCGGCGTAGCGGCGCTCGCGGATCCCCGTGCGGCGGACGATCCAGTCGGAGTCGACGCCGATGCGTTCGGCGATCGGGCCGTTGGGGACGACGCGGTCGGGCAGGCGGTGGCCGAGGCCGACCACGCGGGCGGTGCGGGCGGGGGCGAAGCGGCCGTTCAGCATCGCGCTCGTCGCCTGCTCGGTCGTGGCGGTGTCAGGCATGGACGGCGGGCTTCGCGGAGGACGGGGCCGTCGTGGTCTCGACCTTCGTGCCCGGGACGATGCGCTTGGCCAGTCGCGCGAGCACCTTGCCCGGGCCGACCTCGATGAATCGAACCCCGCCCGCCCTCGCGCCGGCGTCGTGCAGGGCGGTGAACGTCTCGCGCCAGCGGACGGGCCGGATCAGAGCGCGGGCGAGCTCGTCGCGCGGGTCGGTGAACGGCCGCGCGGACGCGCAGGAGAACACCGTGAAGCGCGGCTCGTCGAGCTCGACCTCGTCCAGCGCCGCGCGGAAGGGGGCGACGGCCGGAGCCATCGAGGGCGAGTGGAACGCGCCGGCCACCGGTAGGCGGATCGTGCGCTTGCCGAGCTCGCTCGCGACCGCTTCGGCGCGGTCGAACTTGTCGCGGTCGCCGGCCAGGACGATCTGGCCGGGGGCGTTGTCGTTGGCCACGGTGAGGCCGGCGGCATCGGCGACCTCGGCGGCCTCCTCCGCGTCGGCCCCGACGAGCGCGATCATCGAGCCGCGGGCGTCCGCCTCCGCCATCAGGCGGCCGCGCAGCACGACGAGCTCGAGCGCGGCGTCGACCGTGAGCACGCCGGCGGCGGCGAGCGCGGCCAGCTCGCCGAGCGAGTGGCCGGCGGCGGCGCCGGGCTGCACGTCGTCGGCGATGCCCTGCCAACCGGCGATCGACGCGCAGAAGATCGCGGGCTGCTGGAAGCGGGTGCTCTCCTCGACGCGGGCGAAGGGATCCTCACCAACCAGCTCGATGCAGCGCTCGAGGAGATCGGGCGCGCGCTGGGCGACGAGGTCGCGCATCTCAGGGGTCTGGCTTCCCTGACCGGGAAAGACGACGGCGATGTTGTCCGTGACCGAGTTCACACCGCCCACCCTTGTCCGTGCGAGGCCGGATTCCCGGAAGATCCGCCGTCCTACCCCCCGGCCGGGGGGGTCCGCGGGGCGTGGTGGGGGGTTCTGCCGGCGCTACGAGATCAGCCCGAGCCGCTGCGCCTTCTGCACGGCCTCCGCGCGATTCCGGACCGAGAGCTTCCGGTAGAGCGACGACGTGTGCTCCTTGACCGTGTGCGGCGACAGGAAGAGCTGCTCCGCGATCTCGCGGTTCGTGGCGCCCGACCCGATCAGGTCGAGCACCTCGCGCTCGCGCTCGCTCAGCGCCGGGCCTGCCGGCGCCTCGTGGGGCCGGAAGACCGTCATGCCGAGGCCGACCATGCGGACCGCGCCCGCGATGTCGGCCGCCGGCCAGTCCTTGGAGATGAACCCCGCCGCGCCCGCCGCGCGCGCGGCGTTCGGGCTGATCCGGCCCGCGCCGGAGATCAGCAGCACGCTCGTCGCCGGCGACTCGGCCCGGAGGCGCTCGCAGATCTCCGCTCCCGACTCCTGACCCACGAACAGGTCGACCAGCGCGACGTGCGGGTGGTAGCGGGTGAGCAGCGTCATCGCCTCCGTGCCGTTGCGCGCGCTCAGGCAGCGCTCCACCCATGGCTGCTCGCCGAGCATGAGCCGCAGGCCCCAGTGCACGACCTCGTGGTCGTCGACGACGAGCACGCGGAGCTTGCGGTCGCTCGTGCCGGACGCGATCCGACGGGGGCTCACGTCAGGCACGCTCATGCGGCACCGCCAGCCGAACCCGCCAGGTGCCCGGCTCGCGCGCGCCGAACTCGACCAGGCCGCCGAGCTGCAGCGCCTCGAGCGCCGCCAGCCGCAGCCCCATCCCGGAGATCGTCCGGGACCGTCCGTGCACGCCGTCGTTGCAGACTTCCATCACCCATGCGCCCTCCTGTCGCTGCAGGGTCACCTCGACGTGTGTCGGCGCCGCATGCTTGCCCGCGTTGCGCACGGCCTCGACGAGCACCGACTGCGCGAGCGACTCCAGGTCGGCGGGGACGCCGACCTCCTCGCTCCCGGGCGTCAGCACGATGCCGAGCCCGG
>Ga0193742_1001404_pt1 | contig 14467 bp, 13 predicted proteins | sample L2c1metaG_FD_165511 | JGI IMG/M metagenome (GOLD analysis project Ga0193742, IMG submission 165511) | Soil microbial communities from a riparian zone of the East river system, Colorado, United States - L2c1 | ecosystem: Environmental > Terrestrial > Soil > Riparian zone | place: USA: East River... | reverse complement strand
CCGAACGGCAATGCGGACGGTCCGACCACGCTGAGCGGTACCGGAGACTCTTCGTTCGGCGGCTCGTCGCCCGGTACCAGCGGCTACAACTAAGAAACAGGCCCGCATTTTCGTGCGCGACTATCTCGGCAACTCTCTGGGCGAAGGTGCTCACGTTGAAGGCGAAGCTGCTTCCGCAGCTTCGCCTCGTTGATTTTGGAGACTCGCAACCGAACAGGGCGGCGCAGCACCTGGCTGGCGCAACTGAGCGGCGCGACTAGCCGCCGGCCGCGAGCGTCTGTGCGCGGCGCTCGACGTATCTGTAATCTCCTCCGAGCGGGATATCGAGCTCCTGCCAAACCGAAACCAAGGCGTCAGCCAATTGTTGGATCAGACGAACATCGTGCACAGGGGTGGGGGTAATCCGCAAGCGCTCGGTGCCTCTGGCAACGGTCGGATAATTGATCGGCTGGATGTAGATCCCGTGCCGCTCAAGCAGAAGGTCGCTCGCCTGCTTGCATAGCTCGGGATCGGCGATCATGACCGGCACGATATGTGTCTCTGTCGGCAGCAGCGGCAGGCCGGCCTCTCGCAGCGCCTCCTTGGTCGCCGCCACGGCGGCGCGCTGGGCAGCGCGCTCTACGCCCGACGTCTTGAGGTGGGCGATCGAGGCCGTCGCAGCCGCGGCTATTGCGGGCGGCAAGGCCGTGGTGAAGATGAAACCCGGAGCATGGGATCGGACCGCGTCTGCGACAGCGTCACTGGTCGCGATGTAACCGCCCAGCGTCCCGAATGCTTTGGCAAGCGTTCCCTCGATGACGTCGATGCGTGACATAACGCCGTCTCGCTCGGCAATCCCTGCGCCGCGCGGCCCATACATGCCAACGGCATGCACCTCGTCCAGATAGGTCATCGCGTTGTAGCGTTCTGCCAGTTTGCAAATCGCCTCGAGTGGAGCGACGTCGCCGTCCATCGAATAGACACTCTCGAACACGATCAGCTTCGGGCGTCCGGGCGCTGCGCGCGAGAGCAACTCCTCCAGGTGCTCCAGATCGTTGTGGCGCCAGATCTGCTTGGCACAGCCGGCGGCACGCACCCCTTCGATCATCGAATTATGGTTGAGAGCATCGGACAGGATCAGGCAATCCGGGAGAAGCCTCGCGATCGTAGCGATGCCCGTATGGTTGGACACGTAGCCCGATGTGAATACGAGCGCCGATTCCTTGCCGTGCAGGTCGGCGAGCTCGGCCTCCAACTCCACCAGCGCCCGATTTGTACCCGAGATGTTGCGCGTGCCGCCTGCGCCCGCGCCCATTGAGCGGGCGGTGGCACACATCGCCTCGATGACTTGCGGATGCTGACCCATGCCAAGATAGTCGTTCGAGCACCAGACTACGACATCCCGTTTGCCGTTCGGGCTGTTCCAGAGTGCGTGGGGGAAGTGTCCGGCTTTGCGCTCTAGATCAGCGAAGACGCGATAGCGGCGTTCACGTTTTAGGGCAGCAACCGCAGATTGGAAGCTTCCGTTATAGTCGAACATTGCTGGAATCCTTTTTAAGACGGGACTCATTCAGCGGGTCTCTGGGCGGCGCTGCCCGACTTGGCTGCCGCCGTCCGCTCTTGGGCAAGCCGGGCGAGGCCCATGTGCACAATGGCTGCGACGATGGCCCCAACGATCGGGGCCGTCAGATACAGCCAGGCATCGCTGAAATTGCCGGTCGCGATCATCGGGCCGAGCGCCCGCGCCGGATTGAACGCGGCGCCGGTGAGGGGCCCACCCATGATGATGTTGAAGATCAGGGTCACGCCGATCGCCAGAGGCGCTAGATTGCCGGCGCGTCCTGCAACCGCCGTACTGAGTACGACCGTGGACAGGAAAAAGCCGAGCACCGCCTCAATGACATAGCCGGCCCACGGGGTGACCGTGAGGGTCGTTGCGCCCAATCCGAGGTTGTGCGCGAGGTCAGGCGTGCCGAGGCTGGTCCCCGTCCCGCCTAGCACGGCCCGCAACAAAAGCGCACCCAGGATACCGCCGGCGAGCTGGCTTACGACATATCCGGCCGCCTCGCCAACGCGCATGGCGCCGGCGGCGAGCACGGCTACGGTGACGGAGGGATTGAAGTGGCCCCCGGATACGGCGCCATAGGCGAAGGCAAAGGCCATTACGGTCAAACCGTGGGCGAAGGCAACCGCGGCGATGCCAGGCAAGCCGGCACCGCCGCCGACCACGGCGGCGGCACCGGCGCCGATGAATATCAACGCGAATGTGCCGATGAATTCTGCGAGGAGTTTGGCTGCAAGCCGGTCAGACATCGTTGACTCCGGAGTTGAGAGTCTCACTTGGCGCGATCAGGTTAGCGCCAAGGAACTATACGTTGTTGGGCGGGTGGCCAGCGGCACGAGGGAGCGCCGCTGGCCAGTGAGACGACTGGACCTATTCCGCAGCGTGCGTATGCGGTCTGAATTCGAGGCCCAGCGCCTTCGCGACGCCTGCACCGTAGGCCGGGTCAGCGCGCATGCAATTGGCGACGTGCCGCTGCTTGATGTGCGGCTTGGCGTCGCCCATCGCCCGCGCCGTGTTCTCGAACAGCAGATGCTGCTGTGCCGGCGTCATTTTTCGGAACAGGTTGCCGGGCTGCTCCCAGTGATCGTCGTCGACGCGGTGATCCCAATGCGCTGCATCGCCTTCGAGGGCGAGCGGCGGCTCGGCGAAATCCGGCTGGTTGTCCCAGAGCCCCGCGCTGTTGGGATTGTAGGTGAGCGTTCCGCCCAGATTGCCATCGGTGCGCATCTTGCCGTCGCGATGGTAGCTCTGGAACGGGCATTGCGGCGCGTTGACGGGGATATGGTTGAAATTGATGCCGAGCCGGTAGCGTTGGGTGTCGCCATAGGAGAACAGCCGCCCCTGGAGCATCTTGTCCGGAGAAAAACCGATGCCGGGCACGATGTTGGCGGGCGAGAACGCGGCCTGCTCAACTTCCGCGAAATAGTTGTCCGGATAGCGGTTGAGCTCCATCACGCCGACCTCGATCAGCGGATACTCCGCCTTCGGCCAGACTTTGGTCAAGTCGAAGGGATTGTGCTTATGAGTTTTCGCCTGAGCCTCGGTCATCACCTGAATGAAGAGCGTCCAGCGCGGGAAGTTGCCTGCCTCGATGGCGTTGAGCAGGTCGCGGCCGTGGCTTTCGCGATCCCCGGCAACGAGGGCCGCGGCCTCGGCGTCGGTGAGGTTCTCGATCCCTTGCCGGGAGCGGAAGTGGAACTTGACCCAAACGCGCTCGTTGGCGGCATTGATCATCGAGAAGGTATGACTGCCGAACAGGTGCATGTGGCGGAAACTCTTCGGAATTCCACGATCGGACATGACGATCGTGACCTGGTGCAGCGCCTCCGGCAGCAGCGACCAGAAATCCCAGTTATTGTCCGCGCTGCGCAGCCCGGTGCGCGGGTCGCGCTTGATGGCATGATTGAGGTCCGAGAACCGCAGCGGGTCGCGGAAGAAGAACACCGGCGTGTTGTTGCCGACGATGTCCCAGTTGCCGTCCTCGGTATAGAACTTGAGGGCGGTGCCGCGGATGTCGCGTTCCGCATCGGCGGCGCCGCGCTCGCCGGCGACGGTCGAGAAGCGCACGAACATCGGTGTTTGCTTGCCGATCTTCGAGAAAATCTTGGCCTTGGTGTAGCGGCTGATGTCGTGCGTTACTGTGAACTTGCCGTGGGCTCCCCAGCCTTTGGCGTGCATGCGCCGCTCCGGGATCACCTCCCGGTCGAAATGCGCCAACTTCTCGATCAGCCAGATATCCTGCAACAAAGCCGGGCCGCGCCGACCGGCAGTCATGATGTTGGTGTTGTCAGCGACCGGCGATCCGGTTGCGTTCGTGAACCGCTTGTCTGTAGTCATGGTCGGCTCCTCTTGGGTTAGATCTATGGTTAAATTGCCTGCGTCGGTATCGAGCCTGCCTGTTTGGTCGATGGGCCGCTTCAGTGTTTCGCTATTTCGCTTGAATTTCGTTGCTTACCCGCGCCAGGCGGATCCTCGGACAACGCTACAGCAATTGCCGCTCGTGCTGCGTCGCTTGGCGCGTTCGTGGAAAATGGCGCCAATGAAGTCGAGGCTGGTTCGTGCGGCGAGCAGCGAGGTGATTCCGGAAGGATCGTAGGGCGGAGAAACCTCGACAAGGTCAGCGCCGACGACCTCAAACCGCCTCGCCACTTCGCGCAGAATATCCTTGCCTTCGTGGTAGCTGAAACCGTCATGGCTGATCGTGGACGTTCCCGGCGCAATCGACGGATCGAAGCTGTGGATGTCGATCGAAACATAGGCGCGTTCACCGTTGGGAATGTGCGCGAGAGATGCTGCGACGCCCTGGGCCCGGAGCTTGCGCAAGGAAACGACGTACGTGTGATAGGCCTTTGCGGCTTTCCAATCCTTCCGGCTCATTGCGGCCATGCTGTGCGTCCCAAGCGTGGTGATGCCCTTCACATGCCGCATCTCGGCTGCCCGCCACATCGGGCTGCCTTGGCGCCAGGTGAGGCCGTCGCACTCGTCGATGAAGCCGCAATGTGTATCCAGGCGAATGATGTGGATCGGCTTCTCGTTGGAGAACGCCGCAACGGTTGCCATCGTGATCCCGCGATCGCCGCCGAGGATGTAAGGCATGGTTTTGGCATCGAGCAGGGTGCGGACGGCCTGCTCGGCGTTCGCCAGGCTGCGTTTCGTGTCGTCGTAGATCACATCGCTGTCGCCGGCATCGACAATTTTCACTTCGGCATCGGTCAGGTATGTGACTTCGTCCTCGAAATCGAACACGCCCTCCGGTCCAAAACCGTGAAACATCGAAACCTCGCGGATGGCGCGCGGCCCGAAACGCGTACCAACCCGGTGCCTCGGGGCGGCGGCGATCGGTACGCCGAGTACAGCGACGTCGGCGCCGTCGAGCCTGTCCCGGTCCGGGCATGCAGGTTGGCGAGCAAAGGTCGCTAGACCGACGAAGGGCAGATCCATCCGGTTGGCTGTGTTGGGGACGGTGTTAACTGTTGTCATTGCGCCGCTATTTCTACCGACCGCGGAGATCTATCTGCGACGTCCAGGCTTCTTGTTCGTTCGACTGGTCGCGACGGTGAGCTTTGCGAGCATGGAATCGCACTTAAAACGAAGCCAACGCCGCGGACGTTGCGGATCATGGGGGGGTCATTTGGCCCATCGACCTTGCGACGCAGTCGGCCCATGTGAACATCGACAAGGTTCGTTTCAGGGACGAACTTATAGCGCCATACTTCCTTCAAGAGCGTCGCCCGCGTCAGCATCTTATCGCTTCGTTGCATCATGTGTTTGAGCAACCGAAACTCGCGTGGACGCAGGTCGATCTGACGGTCGCCACGCTTTGCCGTCCGATCCAGGAGGTCGAGCTCCAGCGGCCCCACGCGCAGCATGGTTTCATTCGGCCGCGCTGGCAGCCGGACTGAAGGTTCTCCGCTCGATATCGATTCCCCTATTGCGATCGGTTTCCTTGAGAGGGCATCAGTTCGCATCGGAGGTCCGCGCATTCGATCAACCATCTTTTCGAGCATGGTCGAGAGCAGTGACTGAATATTGCCGCCCTTGGAGACAAGGTCGGATTGCATTTCCGCCGGCATATCCTTGAAGAGGAGACAAACCAAAACGGGCAAGCCGTCGATATCGACCGTAAGCTCCGCCATCTCGTTCGCAAATGTTGGGGGCACCCGGGTGCTCTGAACAACGCGCTGATGCTGCTGCCTGGTTGATGAACTTAGCAAGTGTATTGAGGCAGATCTCGGCTCCGGATTCCCTGAATCAGCAGCAACGAATGCAGAGTCCATCCGGTCCGGTGTTTGGCTGCTGCTGTTATGAATTCTCATTTTGTTGTCCTCAAAATGGATTGGCCACACCGGTGGCCATCCGACGATTTAGGTCACAGGACCCGCTTAGTTGGCCGTGAAAGGCTCATGATGCTCTTGATCGACTTTCGAGAAGCAGGTCGGCGCTGCTGCAGTGATCGGCATAGCAATTGTGATCGCAGTAAATCAGGTGCGTCCCAACTTCCCGCAGGTAGCGTCTGCCGATCGGCCCTTCGCATGCCACGCAGAAGGATTGTCGGCAGGGCGACCTGCCGTTCACCAACACGAATCTCATGTGGCACCTCCCAACGCGAAGCAGAACACGGTATCCGAAGAACGAAGGAGGTTCGGTGGAGGAGCGCAGAGATGGTTTCTGCCGTCCGGGTTGTCTCTATTCCGCTCGACCTTTTCCGGTGGAATGGGAATGTACTTCCATCCTCTCGGCGCTTTGCGTAGATGTTGCCGTCGACGTATCTGATTTCGGTCGGATAGCAGTCCGCGTCGTTGCAGCAGCTAACGGACGGATGATCGGGCATGCGCCACGTAGAGTAGAACTTCTCGTGCAGGAGCTGATCCTGCGGAGGATGGTGGCTAAGGCCTGTATGGCTCTGCCCATCCTGCGCCTCGGCCGCCGTCGCTAAAGGGCAAAGGAGACAGCTCATCAAGAGGGTTCTGCATAGAATGTTCACTGCACTACGACCTCGCTAGGCAAGGCGAAGCGCCCGAGAATTCCCGCTGGCCTCCTGCCTTGGCCATTGTCAGGCTGCTCGAGTCCGACGTAGCCATCTACGGTCATCCTCCTGGCGACACGTGAAGCGGTCAGCGCACTTCCTTGAACAGAGGGCGGTTTGGCAGGAGTAGCGGCGGATGAGGCCAAACTTTCCGTCACAGATCGCGCAGCGCTTGGCTGTGCCGTTCCAGAGATGTTGAGAACTGTTGCGCATTTTTGCCTCCTGTGGGCTTTGCGTGGGTACTGGTTGGTGCTGGCCTCCTGGTAGCCGTCGCACCTTGCACAGGCGTGAAGCTCGCCCTTGGGGTCGTAGTGACCTGCCAGGTCGCGCGGCGTATACGGACACCGTGCGCGGCGCTTCACTCTCACGTTCTGCCTCCCGAAGTGAAGCAGCAGACCTCGTCGCCAGCACATCGGAGAGTGCGCCCGTAAGGCTCGTGACGGTTGCGCTCGGTCTCTCTGGCCGGGATCGTTGACATCGTGTCACCTGCAATCGGCTCATCCGATTGGCAGTGAGACTAGGAGGATCGCGATCATTGGCTCAATCGTACGCAGGTAAGCATCCGATATAGAATGGGTTTGGGAGAACTATACGGATGTTTAGGGTGCTTCTTCGCGTGCGATGTGCTGGACCGAAGTGACGAGTTTTGTAGTCCGATATGTAGTTGCTCCCTGCGCAACGCTGATCTTCGATGGCGGGCACGCCAAAGACGAGGATCCGGGCGAAATCGGGTAGCCGGATGGTCTACGACGCACAATGTCGACCCATACGCGAGGTCGGGTCGGGAAGGCGCAATCATGCTACCGCTGGGGCTGGAACGAATTGCCGAGTTTCTTCCAAAATGCTCTAATCGGCTTCGCTGGGGCCGCAGGACGCACTGCAGATGAGGCGTATTCAGAGCACCTATTTTCGGAATCTAGCGGCACGGCTTTTTCGCGGCAGCGCTGAGCATCGGATCTCGTACTACGCAATGGCAGTCTTGTCTGTTGCCGTTGCAATAGGTGCTGCCGAACTTGTAACACGACAGCTGCAAGCCGAGCCCATCGCGTCGCTGATGCTTTGCGCCGTCATTTTCACGGCATGGTTTGCCGGCTTCGTTCCGGCGCTGTTGGCGATAACGCTCGCGCTTCTGGCTTTCCACTATTACCTGGTGCCCCCGATCAATTCATTTGTCTGGAAGCCCAATCTATTCAATCTGCATACTTCGGAAGTGCCCCGTTTGATCCTGTTCTCCATCACATCCTTCTTCGTTGCATTCGTGATCTCCGGGCAGAGGAAAGCAACCGAAGATCTCCGGCGTTCGACCGATGACTTACAGGAAGCCCTGGAAGGCCAAAAGCGGATTGAAGCGGCACTGCTGCGCAGCGAAATGCATTTGACCGAAGCGCAGAAACTAAGTGGTACCGGGAGCTTTGGATGGAATGTCTCTACCGGAGAACTCTTTTGGTCGGACGAAACCTTTCGAATCGTCCAATGCGAGCGAGCGACGAAGCCGACGCTGGAGCTTATTCTCCAGCGCACCCATCCTGAAGATCGCGCCGCTGTGCAAATGATTGTCCAGCAGGCGTCGTGCGACGGCAAGGAGTTCGATCATGAGTATCGATTGCTGATGCCGGACGGCGCGGTTAAATTCGTCCACGCCGTGGCTCGCCCGGCGAGAGAAATATCGGGCAGTATCGAGTTTCTCGGAGCGATAACGGATGTGACGGTTGCAAGGGAGGTGGAACGGAAGTTGCGGCGCAGCGAGGCTTATCTGGCTGAAGCCCAGAGCTTGGTTCATACGAGCAGTTGGGCCTGGGATGTGCGCGGTCGAAGGTGGGCGTATCGGTCCGCTGAAATATACCGTCTGTTTGGATTCGATCGTGACGACGTACCATTGCAGGCATTCAGGGATCGTATCCTTCGCGAGGACAGGATCCGCAATATAGAAGCGGCGTCCCGATCGATCCGAGAGAAAACGGCCTTCGAAGTTGATTTTCGAATAGGACTCCCGGACGGATCAATCAGGCGCGTACATTCCGTAGGACATCCTATCGTGAATAGCGACGGCGAAGTGACCGAATTGATCGGTACACATGTGGATGTCACTGAGCAATACGCGGCAAAGGAAATGCTGCAAAAGGCGTTTGACGAGATTCAGAGGTCCGAAGACCGCCTTCGACTAGTGATCGATACGATCCCGACGCTAGTGTGGCGCGCCGGGCCGGAGGGAATTCCCGATTTTCTTAATCAAACGGCCCTCGACTATACCGGCCTCACATTGGATCAAGCCGAAACTGGCTGGCCTCGTGCGTTTCATCCGGACGACAAGAAGGGCATGTTGGTGAAATGGAGTGCAATACGGGAATCCGGTAAGCGAGGCGGGCTGGAAGCTCGGCTCCGGCGATTCGATGGAGAATATCGCTGGTTCTTGTTCCAGGCCGAACCGCTGCACGATCAGTCGGGTAGCATTGTTAAATGGTATGGGTCGTCTACCGACATCGAGGATCGCAAGCGGGCCGAAGAGGCACTTCGCGAAAGCGAAATGCGCTTTCGCGACTACGCCGAAACGGCTTCCGACTGGTTCTGGGAGACCGGGCCGGACCACCGGGTCACCCGTGTATCGGACCACCTCAACGCCGTTGGCATCGCTCCCTCACGCCTGACCGGTATGGCTCGCTGGGATATTGCAGCTGATATCGGATCCGAGCCCCAAAAATGGCAACTGCACCGGGCGATGCACGACGCACATCAACCATTTCGTGATTTCGTGTATTGCACCGTAAGCGAGAGTGGATCTCCGGTATATGTCCGGTCAAGCGGCAAACCATTTTTTGACGCCAGCGGCAATTTCCTCGGGTACCGAGGCACTGGCACCGACATTACGGCGACGATCCGTGCCGATCAGGCCGAGCAGGCGCTGCGCAATGCGCAGGCGGAACTCGCTCATGTGACGCGTGTCACCGCGCTGGGTGAACTGACGGCATCAATCGCCCATGAAGTGAACCAGCCGCTTGCCGCCGTGGTCGCTAATGCCGAGGCTTGCCTGCGCTGGCTCGACCGGGAAACTCCCGACCTTGCCGCCGCGCGCCGCTCGGTGGAATGGGTCATCAACGACGGCAACCGGGCGAGCGAGGTAATCCGACACGTCCGGGCGCTCGCGAACAAGGCCAACATTGAGAAGGTGCCACTCGACATCAATGATATTGTCAGGGATGTTATCGTACTGGTACAGCGTGAGTTGACCAGCCACCGCGTATCGTTGCGAATGGAGTTGGCGCCGCTGCTGCCCATGATCCTTGGTGATCGGGTACAGCTGCAACAGGTAATTATCAACCTGGTAATGAACGGGATTGAGGCAATGCAGCCAGTTACGGATCGGCCGCGCGAATTGGCAATCCGATCAGGCCATGACGACACACGACAGGCGCTCGTAAGCGTGACGGATTGCGGCGTCGGGATTCCGGCCGACAATGCAAATCGGTTATTCAACGCCTTCTTCACCACCAAATCCAGCGGCCTGGGCATGGGACTCTCGATCTGTCGTTCGATCGTGGAAGCTCACGGGGGACGTCTATCAGTGTCCGGCAATGAGGGGGCCGGTGCGACGTTTCAATTGGCCTTGCCCTTGCATCAAGAGGATGCATGATGACCGAGCGACCCAAATCATCGCATGAACCGGCAAGCGCCAAGGAGTCAATCGTCTTTGTCATCGACGACGATGCATCGATGCGCAGGGCGCTGACCAATCTTTTCCAATCGGTCGGCTTGACGGTTGAAGTGTTCGGCGCGGCGCCCGAAATGCTGCATAGCAAGCTACCAGATGTCGCCAGTTGCCTGGTCCTCGACGTCAGGTTGCCTGGACTGAGCGGATTGGATTTTCAAGCCGAGCTGGCTAAGGCGAACATTCACATCCCAATTATCTTCATGACCGGCCATGGAGACATTCCGATGAGCGTCAGGGCGATGAAGGGTGGAGCGGTCGATTTCCTGACCAAACCGTTTCGCGACCAGGACATGCTGGACGCTGTGGTGACGGCGATTGAACGGGATCGAAAGCGGCGCGAAGCCGACAGGATAGCCGCGCATTTGCAGGCGCTTCTTGAGACCCTGACCCCCCGCGAGCGTGAGGTTTTGGCTTTGGTTTCTTCCGGTCTCATGAACAAACAGGTAGCAGCAGAACTAGGACTTGCCGAGATTACCGTGAAGCTCCATCGGGGGCATATTATGAAGAAAATGGGAGCGAAGTCGCTGGCGGATCTGGTGAGAATGGCGGAAACGCTCGGAATTCATCGCAATAAGTCCTAGCGCCTACAAACCTAAGTATGGTTTTGCAAGGGCGATTCATGGCGCATTTATCGAGCAGGACTTGCTAGGGCAAGTGCCTCGGTTCCGCTTCAGGAAGGCCTGTCTTGTCAACACTTTCGGTGATTTCAGTCATTGACGACGACGCATCCGTTCGCGCCGCGACCAATAATCTTCTCAGCTCGCACGGATACCAGGTCCATACATTCGCGTCGGCTGAGGAGTTTTTGCAGTCGGCACTTCCAAAGGACTCATCATGTGTCGTTGCGGATGTTCAGATGGCCGTCATGAGCGGCTTGGACCTGCTGACCCATATGCGCGCCCAGGGTTACACAGTGCCGTTCATCTTCATCACGGCCTTCCCGGAAGAGAGCATTCGCGCCCGCGCGCTGAAGGCGGGAGCCATTGGCTTCCTGGCCAAGCCTTTCGCGGGACCCGCGTTGATTAACCGCGTCGAAGCTGCCGTTAATCAAAGGCACGGCGGAACCGGCAAGTAGGACGGCTAGGCGACGACGAAGTGACGTCAAGGCGTCTCTGACATAGTGGGCTCGATGGCCAACGCCAAGTCTCGACCCATCGCAGACAGGCCGGTGTTACGTTGCGTAGTGAAAACCGGCCTGTTGCAACTCGGGCAGCGTGCCAGCGGCGCCCGGAATTGAAACGACGCCGTCCACTAGATGGTTGGTCAGTTCCGCGGCAAGTGCGGCATGAGAGAGCTTGTCAGGATTGATGTCGAGTTCAACGAGGGCTGCAGCGTGTTCCCAGATGGCGTTGTGGCAGGACATAAAGACAACGCCACGCCGCATCAGTGCAGGTATCGAATTATCCTTACCTGAAAAGGGCCCCGCCGGGTCTTCATAGCTGGCGGCATCGGCTGCCGCCGACTTCCGCTCGGTGAGCAGCGTATTGTTCTTGAACTCGTTGCCGGCCAGGCCGGTAAGTTGGTACTTATCCCAGGCGGCCTGGTCGTAGAGCGTAAGCTGAGCGGTGCCGTGCGTTACCGAGACAACGAGGAAATCCGCATGTTTGAATGACCAGATCTGGGAATTCAGCGCGTTGCGCATCAGGTTCAGCCAGGGCCCACTGATATCGGTGTTGTCCCAGGCCTGTCTTGGCGTCGGGCGATAGGCGAGCACTTCCGTCAATGCCTCGTGATCCCACTGATCCTGATGGTTCAGGATCATCGGCACCGTCTTGAAATCGCGACGACGGGGCGCCAACGCCAGACGCTTCCTTAGGACGTCAAGATAGGTGGCACCAGGGGGCGTCAGCGCGGATTCGGCGGCCGCTGTCGCGGGTTCGGCCCGCGCCGCTGCAAGACCGATCGCGCTTGCGGCTGCGGCCAGTGCCAATGTCTGCAATACGCGTCTTCTTTCGGTGACGACCCGCACGGCTGCTATCTCCTGCTTTGCCTTCAGGCAGATAGGCGGTGGCAGCGTTCAAGACCATTAAACTATTTGAATGAGATCAGCGGGCGAATGGCGGCACCGAAGCGCTTCCTCAAATAGAATTTACTGGCGATATCGCATTCGCATTCCGACGTACGCTCACATCACCCAATCGAAATAACATCCAACAGGAGACCAAAATGAAATTAGCATTGATCGGCGCCGTTGCTATTGCCGCGGCAGCTTTCGCAACACCCGTTCTGGCGCAACAGGTTATCGAAGACCCCGGGTATTGCGCGCAGTTCTATCCCAACGCAAACTGCCAGAATCTGGGAGCGGGTAATCCGTTCACAGCAGGCGGTTACTATCGCGACTGGCGGGAAGGTAACGTCATGATGTCCCATCAGGCGGCCGAGCCGGATGCGTACCGCTATCATGGCGGACCCAAATACAACGATTGATTACAAGCTCTCCGGTTCTGATCCCGACGCCCTGGTTGCTTAGGCTGGGGCGTTGGGGACCGGCGAGCTCATTATCAAAGGACACAGGATCCACCTGGCCTGCCGAGGTTTGGTCGATCTTGCGCGATTCCAGCCAGACCAAGCCACGAATAAATGGAGATATCAAAATGAAATGGACATCAGTAACCAACCGTATCGCCGGCATCGGATTAGCTTGCGGCCTGCTCTGGTCAGCCGGCACTGCCGTTGCTCTTGCGCAGACTGCTCCACCGCCGGAGGTACCAGCGACCCTCAACCCCATCGATTTCAATTTTGTCGGTCAGGCGAACCTGGGTGCGCCATTCCAAGTCGAATCCGGCCGGCTGGCGGAAACGAAGGCCACCAGCGCAGCGATCCGCAATTACGCCCATCTGATGGTCACCACGCACATTCCGGTCGTCGACGCGCTGAATGTGATTCTGAAACAGAAGAATATCACTCCGTCAAGCACGCTGTTGCACGGTGCCTATGACACGATGGTTTTCACGCTCAAGGCGGACCGTGGCACGACGTTCGACAGGAATTATGTGAACGGCCAGGTGGAGTATCAAAAAGGAAATGCGGCGTTGTTTGAACAGGAGATCCAGAACGGTGCCGATCCTGATCTCAAGGAATTTGCACGCCAGACCCTGCCGAAGATCGTGGACCATCTACAGCGCGCCGAGAAGCTTGCCGCTGACGGACGCCTCGCCTCGAAATGAGGCGCGGTGACCCGTTAGCTCCGCGCTTCGACGCATTGAGCGTATAGACCGCTGAGGAGGAGACCATCATGCGCATCGCCATTGGTTGCGGGCTCCTCTTCGGAGCCATCGTACTGTTACCATCGGCCGCGACCGCGCAATTCGCGGAGAAGAAGGTGCTGACCCTGGAGATTGCGCGAAAGATCGTCGCGACTGCCGAGGCGGAGGCGGCGCGCAATCATCTGGCCGGAGTTGTCGCCGTGGTCGACGACGGCGGGTGGCCGATCCTGATCGAGCGCATGGACCATGCCGCCTACATCGCCAGCGTGGAGCTGGCTCCCGGCAAGGCCCGGACTGCCGCGCTGTTCAAGAAACCGAGCCAGGAGCTTGAGGACGCGATCAACCACGGTCGCTTGGCTGCCGTTACGGCACAGGGGTTCACGGAGATGCAAGGCGGGCTTCCGATCGTTGTCGACGGCGAAGTGATTGGCGCGATCGGGGCGAGCTTCGACACCCCGGAGCACGATGTGCAAATCGCCCAAGCCGGGCTGGCAGCAGTTCCTCGCTGATTTGAACCCCGCCGCCCCATTCCATCGAGCAGCCTTAGGCCGCCGAACACTGATGTGATGATGATCGGGTCTGTGTGGGCCGGCCTTCCCATTTTAATGCGATCCATGAGGCGCTACGGAAAATTCGACGATGGGAATCCGTGGTCAAATCCGAGACCGAGGACGGCAACTGGGTTTTCGTTCGTAGGCCGGATGATCTATGCCGCCGTTCAAAGCCTGGCTACAAAAACCTCGATCGGCAGCGGGTGATTAATCACATAGCTGCCGAAATTTGGATCGTGCCTGTCGGGCTGAGTGCGTTGGTCCGCATCCGTTGCGCGCGACAGCAACGTATAGCGGCCGGGCTGTGATGGCGTGGTCCAGTCGTATTTCCAGCGTCGCCATGCGTGGTGGTTGATCGGGTCCAGGAAATCACCCTGGATCCACGATGCGCCGCCGTTGAGGCTGATCCAGATCTCGGTGACATCGGTGTCCCCC
>Ga0193742_1001403_pt1 | contig 14471 bp, 16 predicted proteins | sample L2c1metaG_FD_165511 | JGI IMG/M metagenome (GOLD analysis project Ga0193742, IMG submission 165511) | Soil microbial communities from a riparian zone of the East river system, Colorado, United States - L2c1 | ecosystem: Environmental > Terrestrial > Soil > Riparian zone | place: USA: East River... | reverse complement strand
CTTCGAACAGCTTTTGCGCGACTTCTCTCCCGGCCACGCTGACACACATGCCGGTTACAACGTCTACCGTCATCTCGAGTCTGATCTGCCGCGCGACTTTCACCACGAGGAGATCCTGGGAGAGATGTCGCTGGACTGGAGCGCTCTGCTCGGCATGACCCTGTCGCTCTCGCACAGCCCGCCGAAAAGCAGCCCGGACTGTCCGGCCTTCGAGCAGGAACTCCGGACCTATTTTGAGCGCTTTGCCTCCGAGGGGAAGCTCACCCTGGAGACCCGCTACTGGATCAACGTCGGGCGGTTCTGATTCTCAGCACTCAATGATGTTGAGCGCAAGCCCAGCCAGCGAGGTCTCCTTGTAGCGCGATTGCATGTCTATTCCTGTCTGATACATCGTCTCAATCACCTGATCGAGCGACAGCTTGTGCCCGCTTGTCTCATGGATGGACATCCGGGCAGCGTTGATCGCCTTTACTGCTCCCATGCCGTTGCGCTCGATGCAGGGAATCTGGACCAGGCCACCGATGGGGTCGCAGGTCATGCCGAGGTTATGCTCCATCGCAATCTCGGCGGCGTGCTCGATCTGCTCGTTAGTTCCGTTGAGCGCGGCAACTAACCCACCCGCCGCCATAGAGCAGGCGACCCCGACCTCGCCCTGGCACCCCACCTCGGCTCCGGAGATGCTTGCATTCTCCTTATAGAGGATGCCAATAGCGGCTGCCGTCAGGAAGTAGCGGAGGATCCCCTCGCGATCGGCTCCATTGACGAACCGCATGTAGTAGTGCGCGACCGCGGGGATCACGCCTGCTGCTCCGTTGGTGGGAGCTGTGACGACACTGCCTCCCGCCGCGTTCTCCTCGTTGACGGCCATCGCGTAGACCGTCACCCAGTCCATCGGTGCGAGCGGATCGCTGGAGCCATTGGCCTCGAACCGGCGTGCGAGCCGCGGTGCCCGGCGGCGGACGTTCAGTCCTCCCGGAAGAATCCCCTCGGTGACGAGACCGCGCGCGGTGCAGGTCTGCATCGCCTCCCAGATGGCGAGAATTCCAGCTCGCACCTGATCTTCTGCCGTTACGAGAGAACGGTCCTTCGCCGAGGCTGGACGACGAATGGAGGCATCTGAGATCAGCGCCGTCTCGTTGGCAAGCAGTAGGTCGGCGATCGTCAGATCATGTGCCGTGGCCGTAGCCAGCAGCTCGGCGCCGCTTCGGAAGGGATAAGGAACCGTCCGGGTGGTTGTTGCTGTTGCGTTCTGCTGAGCTTCGAACTCGTCCGCTGAGAGGATGAAACCTCCGCCGATGGAGTAGAAGATGTCTTGCTTGAGAAGATTGCCTGCGGCGTCGAAGGCGGAGAAGCGCATTCCGTTCGGGTGCGTCGGCTTCGCGGGATCGGGGTACATCTGGTCGCGGTGAAAGCGCAGGTGCTCGGCCTCGGTGAAGGGAATTGCCTCGCGGTCGAGCAGGTAGAGGGTTCCGGTGTCGCGCACGGAAGCAAGCTCGGCGTCGATTACGGCGGGGTCGACCGTGTCCGGCGCTTCGCCCATGAGACCAAGCAGGATAGCTCGGTCGGTGCCGTGGCCATGGCCGGTGAGGGCGAGTGAGCCGTAGAGATCGACGGTTACACGCGCCACGTTGGCGAGTTCGCTCTTCTGATCGAGTGACTCGGCGAACCGCAGCGCGGCGCGCATGGGGCCGACGGTGTGCGAGCTCGAGGGACCGATGCCGATCTTGAATAGCTCAAAGAGACTGGTGTTCACGAGGATCATTGTAGGCCCGTCCGAAGAATCGTCATCCTTTCGTGGTGAGGGTGAAACATCTGCCTCTTCGGTGGGAGAGGAGGCGCGGAATCGCGATGCTATACTCGGCGAACACTTAGAACTGCCTCAAGGACATACCAGGCTCGACGATGCTTTTTAAGGCCCGCAGTGCTGCCGTCTATGGAATCGATGCTCACCTGATCGACGTAGAGGTCGATTTCTCGCAGATCAAGCTGGACAAGGAGCAGTTCAGCACGGTAGGGCTTCCCGATGCAGCCGTCCGTGAGAGCCGCGACCGTGTGCGCTCGGCGATCAAGAACTCGGGCTTCGATCTTCCTCCGACCAAGATCACCATCAACCTCGCTCCCGCCGATCTGAAGAAGGAGGGCTCCGGCTTCGATCTTCCCATCGCCATCGGCATTCTGGGAGCCTATGGCGCGCTCACCATTCGCGATCTGGATGATTTTCTTCTTGTTGGCGAGCTTGGACTCGACGGCTCGCTGCGCGCCGTTCCGGGGACGTTGCCCATCGCGGTTGCGGCGCGGGCGAACGGAATCCGGAACGTGATCGTTCCGGCGAGCAATGCGCGCGAAGCTGCGGTGGTCGAAGGCGTCAACGTCTTCCCGGTGAAGAGCCTGATTGAGGTCCGCGAGTTGTTGAACTCGGCCTCGACCGGAACGCTCTCTGCTACCCCGCTGGAGGTGAAGGCCAGCGAGTTGTTGAATGAGACACAACATTTCCCCTTCGACTTCAAGGACGTTCGTGGCCAGCATGTGGCCAAGCGGGCGCTCGAGGTAGCGGCCGCCGGAGGGCACAACATCCTCATGATCGGGCCGCCGGGTTCGGGCAAGACGATGCTGGCCAAGCGCCTGCCTTCGATCCTGACTCCTCTGAAGTTTGAGGAGGCGCTGGAGACGACGAAGATTCACTCGGTCGCCGGCGTGCTCGACGGAGAGCAGGGACTGGTGGCGCAGCGACCGTTCCGCTCGCCGCACCACACGATCTCCGACGCCGGGCTGATCGGCGGAGGGATGATTCCGCGTCCGGGCGAGGTCTCATTGGCGCACAACGGGCTGCTGTTTCTGGACGAGCTGCCGGAGTTTCCGCGCAACGTGCTCGAGGTGCTGCGACAGCCGCTCGAGGATGGAACTGTGACGATCTCGCGGGCGGCGATGAGTCTGAGCTTTCCGGCTCGGTTCATGCTGGCCGCGGCCATGAACCCATGCCCGTGCGGCTACTTCAACGACAAGCGTCGGGAGTGCATGTGTACGCCTCCGATGATCCAGAGGTATGTCTCGAAGGTCTCAGGGCCGCTGCTGGATCGCATCGATATCCATATAGAGGTTCCGGCGGTGGAGTACAAGGAGCTGCGCGGCGGAGCAGCGGCCGAGGGGTCGGCCGAGATCCGCGAGCGCGTTCTGGCGGCGCGGCGGCGGCAGCATGAACGGTTCGCCGAGACAGCAGAGCGAACCAAGGGTTCCGGCAAGGGCGTCTCCCGGAGAGTCTTCGCGAATGCTCAGATGAATACCCAGCAGATCCGTGCATTCTGCGTGTTGGAGTCGGACGCGGAGCGAATGCTGGAGAGAGCGATGCAGCAGCAGGGGCTCAGCGCCCGGGCTCACGACCGGATCCTGAAGGTAGCCAGGACAATTGCGGACCTGGAGGGAGCCGAGAGCATCGGGACCCGGCATATCGCCGAGGCGATCCAGTACAGAACGCTGGACCGAAGCTACTGGGCGTGATCCCTCCCGGTACGGAATTCGTGCAAAATCTTGATAAGGTTAGGCTTATCAGGGGATCACGCGTGTAAAATATTGAAAACAAATACGATATATGTAAAATATTGAATTTATTATACTTACCTCCGTAATCGCTTGTGCTTCCTCCAGCCTTGATCTGCCTTCCCGGATTTGACTTCTATTTCTTTTGCTTCCCTATATTTAATTTTACGCGGGAAAAGATAACTAATCGGCATTTTCATGGCTGCAGCAATTGGTTTATTTTCAGTAACTTATTAGGATAATTGCCAGAGAGGGGCCTTGACAGCGCAGGTGGCTACGGCTCCGTTTTATGGAATTCCTGAATAGAGGTATTCCCAAAATAAGTATTGACCTCGGATGGCCGAAGAGTTACCTTCTAAAAGGTCGAGGCAGTCCTAGGAAGAAACAGAGGGCTGCCCGGTTTTGGACACCAGGCATACCGGGTGTTCCGCCTCTGCTCCTTCTGTCGCATGCCCAGGCGCTAGATCCGCTGAAGATACCAGGAGAAACAGGGTTTTTGAGGAAACGTATCAGTTCTAATTTGGACGATGCGTTCTACAAGCTCGTCTGCTCTTGGTTTTGGGTGGAACGGGTTTGGTTTGAGAGATTTACAAAAAATTTAGAATCCCTTTACCGGGGTTTGACGTCTAAAAGATAAGGGCAGGCGGAGTTCAACGGATCCTGTCAAACGAAATACTTTTAATTGCGGGGCGTGGGCGCAAGAAACACTGTTGCCGCAAGAGGATTTGAGATAAAAGGAGAAGATGATGCGCTCGGATTTGGTTTTTGGAGCCCTCACTCATGTGAAGAACCGTTATGAGCTTTGTCAACTGGCGTCGAAGGCGACCCGGAAGTTGCACAAGCCGAATACCCGCCTGCAGGACACCACAAATGAGGTTCTGGACCGTTTCAAGGATTCGATCCCGATGGGCGACGTTGAGACCCCTGTTCAAAAGGTAGAGTTGCAGGAGCGCCGCGCGGCTTAAGCGCGCGGCCTTCGGCCGGGCGTAAAACGAATTTCTAACCCTTTCCGCATCACCCAATCCATCCCACAAAACTTCAGAGTTCTTCCCGGCCCTCCACTGCAGGATCCCTTTCCGAAATATCAATATCCCGCCAAGATTCCGACATTCCGACGCATCGCAAGGTAAAACCATGACAATTTCAGAGTTGAAAGAACACAACATTGCAGAGCTGGGTAAACTGGCGCGCGGGCTTGATATCGCGGGCACCAGCGGACTCCGCAAACAAGACCTTATCTTCAAGATTCTGCAGGCGCAGAGCGAGAAGGAAGGCCACATTTTCGCCGAGGGCGTCCTGGAGATTCTTCCTGACGGCTACGGCTTTCTTCGTTCTCCTGATTACAACTATCTCCCCGGTCCAGACGACATCTATGTTTCGCCTTCGCAGATTCGCAAGTTCGACCTGAAGACGGGCGACACGATCTCGGGCAATGTGAGGCCTCCGCACGAGGGCGAGAAGTATTTTGCGCTGGTGAAGATCGAGGCGATCAACTTCGAGTCGCCGGAGGAGACGCGCAACAAGATTCTGTTCGACAACCTGACTCCGCTGTACGCCGAGGAGCGGGTGAAGATGGAGACGGTGCGGGACAACATCTCGGGCCGGGTGATGGATCTTCTGACGCCGGTGGGCAAGGGACAGCGCGGCCTGATCGTCGCTCCGCCACGTACCGGCAAGACGATGCTGCTGCAGGCGATCGCCAACTCCATAACAACGAACCATCCTGAGGTCGTACTGATTGTTCTGCTGATCGACGAGCGTCCGGAAGAAGTCACGGACATGCAGCGTTCGGTAAAGGGCGAGGTTATCAGCTCGACCTTCGACGAGCCGGCGGCGCGTCACGTACAGGTAGCCGAGATGGTGATCGAGAAGGCCAAGCGCCTTGTCGAGCACAAGCGCGATGTGGTGATCCTGCTGGATTCGATCACGCGTCTGGCGCGAGCGTACAACACGATCGTTCCTCCGAGCGGCAAGGTTCTCTCAGGCGGTGTGGATTCGAACGCGCTGCAGAGGCCGAAGCGGTTCTTTGGAGCAGCCCGCAACATCGAAGAGGGCGGCTCGCTGACCATCATTGCGACGGCGCTGGTGGATACCGGCTCGCGCATGGACGAAGTCATCTTCGAAGAGTTCAAGGGCACGGGCAACATGGAAGTGATCCTCGACCGCAAGCTGGTCGACAAGCGCGTCTTCCCGGCGATCGACATTCAGCGCTCGGGTACGCGTAAGGAAGAGCTGCTGATCCCGAAGGAAGACCTGCAGAGGATCTGGATTCTTCGCAAGGTGTTGAACCCGCTGAGCCCGGTCGAAGCGATGGAGCTGCTGACCGACAAGCTGGCGAAGACGAGGAACAACCAGGAGTTTCTGCACAATATGAGCTCGATCTAAAGAGCTCGACAAGTGATCACCGGGTCCGGGTGGTGCTGGTTCCGGTGATAAGGGGCAGTCCTTTTGTGGACTGCCCCTTTTGTATTGGGAATGGCCTTGAACTGCTCCGCTCAGGATGACACTTTATTGATGTACTTAGCGGAGGCCGCCGGAGGCGTAGAGAAGTTCGCCGGTGAGCCAGCGGGAGTCTTGGGAGGCGAGGAAGACGGCGATGGAGGTGATGTCGCTGGGCTGGCCGATGCGTCCGAGCGGAGTCTGGGCCTCGCGGTTCTTCTGCCATTCACCGCCGATGAAGCCGATGGTGTGCGTGCCTTCGGTCTCGACCAGGCCGGGATTGATGGAGTTGACGCGGATGTTGCGGGGGCCGAGTTCATTGGCGAGCACGCGGGTGATGGAGTCGACGGCGCTCTTGGTGGCGGTGTAGATGGTCGATGTGGGCGGATTGGTAGAGGTGACGCTAGAGCCGATGTTGAGGATGCTTCCACCGCCGGCGCCGAAGTGCAGAACAGCCTCGCGAGTAGCGAGCAGAAGTCCGAGGACGTTGGTGTTGAAGAGGCGGTGGAACTCGTCGACGCTGAATTCCTCGATGGGAGAGAAGCTGTAGACACCCGCGTTGTTGACGAGGATGTCGACGGTGCCGAAGGCTTTCACGGTCTCTTCGAAGAGATGCTTGACGTCCGCCTGTTCGGTGACGCTGCCCTGAATGGCGATGGCCTTGCCACCCTTGAGGGTGATCTCGTCGACAACCTTATCTGCACCTTCGCGGCTGGAGGCGTAGTTGACGACGACAGAGGCACCTTCGCTGGCGAGGCCGCGTGCGATGTCTGCGCCGATACCCTTGGAGGCGCCGGTGACGATGGCTACTTTGCCGGAGAGTTTGCTCATGCTGGCTTGTCCCTTTGCTAAGAAGAAGGGCGCAGCTGGTTGGCTGCGCCCGAAGGAGTGATGAGGAAGATTAGCGATGACCGCCCGATGCGACGACATGTTCGCCGGTGAGCCAGCCGGAGTCGTCGGAGGCGAGGAAGACGGCAACGGGGGTGATGTCGTTGGGCTGGCCGATGCGTCCTAGAGGTGCCTGGGCTTCAACGCCCTTCTGGAAATCGGAGCCGATGAAGCCGGCGGTGTGAACGCCTTCGGTCTCGACCATTCCGGGGTTCAGGGAGTTGACACGAATCTTCTTGGGGCCAAGCTCATTGGCGAGCACTGAGGTGATGGAATTGAGAGCGCCCTTGGTTGCGGTGTAGACGACGCTGGTGGGCGGATTGAGCTCCGTGGCGGCCGAACCGATGTTGATGACGCTTCCACCATTGTCGCCGAAGAGCTTGACGGCCTCGCGGGTGGCGAGAAGCGCGCCGAGGACGTTGGTGTTGAAGATGCGGTTATAAAGCTCGCTGGTGAACTCTTCGAGAGGGGAGAACTGGTAGACGCCGGCGTTGTTGACGAGGACGTCGAGCTTGCCGAAGGTCTTCTGAGTCTCGGCGAAGAGACGCTGGACGTCGGCCTCTTTGGCGACATCTCCCTGGACGGCGATGGCCTTGCCTCCTGCCTTGGTGATCTCGGCGACAACCTTTTCTGCTCCCTCTTTGCTGGAGGCGTAGTTGACGACGACGGAGGCTCCCTCCTTCGCCAGTCCCTTGGCGATGTCGGCCCCAATGCCCTTGGAGGCTCCCGTAACGACCGCGACTTTTCCTGTGAGCTTGCTCATCTCTCTTACCTCTGTTTTCCTATTATATTTCGACAAACGTCTAATTGATGAGGCCGAGATCGGAAAGGATTCAGAGGATGGCGGAGGATTTGGTCCGATTATCTTTTCTTTCACGAAAGGATGGGAATCCGGGTGCTGATGGTCCCTGGACTTCGCTCGAAATGATCCGGAAGTGGTTGTGAATGCTTATTTTGCGAGGTGGGCTTCGAGGACCTGGAGGAACTGGGCGAGCCAGGCCGGATGTGCGGGCCAGGCGGGTCCGGTGACGAGGTTGCCGTCGGTGATGGCGTCGGTTACCTCGAGAGGGACAAAGGTTCCTCCGGCGAGCTCAACCTCGGGGGCGCAGGCCGGATAGGCGTTGAGGCGCCTTCCTTGCAGAACGCGGGCGGCGGCGAGAAGCTGCGGTCCGTGGCAGAGGGCGGCGATGGGTTTGCCGGTTTTGTCGAAGTGACGAATGATCTCGAGCACGCGCTGGTTGAGACGAAGGTATTCGGGGGCGCGGCCGCCGGGGACGACGAGGGCGTCATAGTCTTCGGGCTTGATCTCATCGAAGGTGGCGTTGAGGACGAAGTTGTGGCCGGGCTTTTCGGAGTAAGTCTGGTCTCCTTCGAAGTCGTGGATGGCGGTGCGGACGCGGTCGCCGGAGCTCTTGCCGGGGCAGACGGCGTGGACGGTGTGGCCGACCATCTGAAGGGCCTGGAAGGGAACCATGACCTCGTAGTCCTCGACGAAGTCTCCTACGAGCATGAGGAGTTTTGCGGGCTTGAAGGGGGAGCGGTGCGTGGCGTCGGTCATGCGAACTCCTTGCTCGAAGCGGAGACGGTCAGTATCCGTTGGCGATGAGGTATTGCTCGGTGAGGGCGAAGCCGTTGGAGATTTCGCCTTGTCGCTCGGCGTACTTTCCCAGCACGTCGACTTCGATGTTGAGGGAGTCTCCGGGGGAGAGCGTACTGAGGTTCGTGGTTGTGTAGGTGTGCGGGATGATGGCGATCTCAACCTCGTTGGTTCGGATGGAGGCGACGGTGAGGGAGATGCCTTCGACGGTGATGGAACCCTTTTCGACGACGTAGCGGACGAGAGAGTCGGGGATGGTGAAGCGCAGACGGTAGTCGGTGGTCTCGGTATCTGGGGTGATGGGGTCGCAGGCGACGAGCGTTGCGGTGGAATCGACGTGGCCCTGGACGACGTGGCCTCCGAGAGGGGAACCGGCGGGAGTGGGAAGCTCGAGGTTTACAACGGAGTCGGGCTTGAGCCGCGAGAGGGTGGTTCGTGCGATGGTCTCGGCGGCGAGGTCGGCGGAGAAGCGTGCGGGGAAGGCGTTGGGCTCGATGTCGAGCGCGGTGAGGCAGACGCCCGAGACGGCGACCGAGTCGCCGGTGGAGAGACGCCCGACGAGTGCGGCGGGGGCGCCGATGGTGATGCGCGTTACTCCAGCGTTGGGAGTGACGCAGAGGATGGTGCCCGTGGTTTCGATCAGGCCGGTGAACATAGGTATAGGGTAACGCGAAGGGCGAATTGCAGGTTGTCAGGTGAGTCTGTGCGGGGTGAAGCTCTGCCTCAGGGCTTCAGTTCGGGGTGGCGGCGGATGTAGTCTGCGGCGAGCGGGCAGACTACGTCGACGCGCAGTTTGTTGTCTCGGGCGTATTCGAGGGCGGTCCGCACCAGTATCCCGGCGATGCCTTGTCCGCGGATGGCGGCGGGGACCTCGGTGTGGAGCAGGGTGATCCAGCCGTGGTCGTCGGTCTCGAAGTCGAGGTAGGCGAGATGGCCGCCTTCTTCGTACTCGAATCTGCTGCGCGTGACTTTGCTGGGGGTGCTCATGGTCTTCGCTTGTTCAAGGTTACTGAAAGATGAGGTGGCTTTGGAAGAAGGGGAGCAGATCGGTGGCGATGCGGCCTTCGGGGCCCCAGATAACGTCTTCGCTGGATATGCCGTTGTACTCTTCGGCTTCATGCGGGATGCCGTACTCGTTGAGCTTGTGAGTGAAGGCCTGGTTGGAGTAGACGTGGTCGAAGTTGGAGTCGTTGCGTGCCCAGTCGAACTTGAAACCACGCAGGGACTTGAGATTGTCGGCGTACTTGCCGATGAGCGACTCGAGGAAGAAATTTTCACGCATGCGATCCATGACCTTGGGGTCGATGACGAGCTGGCCATTGATGCGGTGCGCGGGAAAATCGATATAGAGCGGAGGGTTGTTGGGATTCGGAACGTGTGCTTCGAAGATGGAGGTGAAGATGGTGGAGTAGCCGTCTTTGCGAACGTCGTCGAGGGTTTTGGCGTTCTCCATGAGCTCCCAGTTGGGGAGTCCGGCGAGAATCTTGACGCCGTTGCCGGTGCCTACGGGATGCAGGGCATAGACGCTGCCGAAGAGGTCCGGGTGCTCCATCGCGATGCGGATTGCGCCGTAGCCTCCCATAAAGTGCCCGGCGATGCCACGGGAGTCACGCGAGGGAAGGGTACGGAAGTTGGTGTCCATGTAGGGGACGAGCTCTTTGGCGACGAAGTCTTCCCAGTTGCCTGTGGCGGAGGAGTTGACGTACCAGGAGCTGCCTATTGGCGTAGTCATATCGACGGCGACGAAGATGAATTTGCGGATGGTGCCGGCGGCGATGGCGTGGTCGAGGATGCTTTGTGCGCCTGACTTATCGAAGATGGCGCGGAAGCTGGAGTCAAATGGACTGGGGAAGAAGTAGATCACTGGGTAACGCTGGGTGGAGGAGTCGTAGTCAGGCGGAAGATAGACCAGCAGTTTTCGCACGGGATCGATCCCGATCTTGCTGTTTGCGAAGTTCTTCGATTGAATCTCGCGCGGTATAAGCTGGCTCTTCGGAGCATCGGCTGCGGAGGCAGAGAGTGTTGTGAAGAGGATGGCGAGCGCCAGAGTTGTTGCGACGCGAAGTTTTTTTGAAGCTATACGTTCCGTCTTCAAGGTGCCTCCAGGCAAAGTCCAGACGCCAGAATGCTGGTTCCGCAAAGGCAGATGGAGGAGCTATTCAGGGAGACGCAATCCTTTTGCAGGGAGAGGTATCGTTCGCGCAGGGAGTTATATTTCCGGCCAGGGGTCGCGAAGGTAGCCGGTGATACAGCTGTCGGGGCCGAAGGTGGCGCGGGTGATGTGGTGGAGCGTCTGCTCGAAGTCGGCTGGCGAAGCAACTCCATGGGCGAAGGGAAGGGCCTGATCGCCGAGCTCTGCCTGGGAGTGGAAGAGAATGGCCTTGTCGACGAGGTCCTGGCTGAGGAAGGCTCCGTTGAGGTGAGGGCCGGCTTCGAGAAGGACGCTGAGGATCTTTCGTTCGGCGAGTACCTCGAGGACGGAGGGAAGCGAGAGGCGGCCTGCGTGATCGGGGATGATCTCGACCTCGATGCCGTCTTTGCGGAGATCGTCGATCTTCCCGGTTGGGGAGGAGGCGCTGGTGAGGATGAGGAGATCGCGGTTAGCGGAGCGGAAAAGCTGTGAGGTGTATGGGAGGCGCAGGTGGGTATCGAGTACGACGCGGAGCAGAGGCCTGCGTCGCGGAGTCTGGGTGCGGTCGGTCAGGAGGGGATCGTCGGCGAGCACGGTACCGATGCCGGTGAGGATGGCGTCGGAGGCGTAGCGAAGGCGCTGAACCTCATCGCGGGCGGCGGGCCCGGTGAGCCAGTGCGGCTGGTTGGGGAGTCGCGATGCGGGCGGGGGAGCAAGCTTACCGTCAGCGGAGAGCGCAGCCTTGAGAGTGACGAAGGGACGCCTTGTCCGGATGAAGTGCGCGAAGGCTTCGTTGAGGCCGCGCGCTTCGTGCTGAAGAACGCCGACGGTGACCTCGATGCCTGCGGCCCGGAGTCTTTCGATGCCGCGGCCGCCGACGAGCGGGTTGGGGTCGGCGGTGGCTGCAGGGCTCGAGGGTGACGTAGGCGGTGGCTCCCTGGACGGAGAGGCCGCTAGAGGCGGCTTGTTTGAGGGCTACGATCTCGGCGTGGTCGTAGTTGTCGTAGAGGTGTGCGCCTGCACCGAGGATTTGGCCGTCGCGAACGATCACGCAACCGACCTGCGGATTGGGGCTGGCGAGCGCGATGGTTCCGGCGGCAAGATGAAGTGCGTGCCACATGAGATCCGTGTCGCGCTGTTCCAGTTCGAGGGATGCCATCTTTAGAGGATAGAACGCGGACTCTCAGCCGACGAGGGAGTCGATGAAGGCGGCGGAGTCGAAGGGGATGAGGTCGTCGATCTTTTCGCCGATGCCGGCGTAGAAGACCGGAAGCTTGAGCTCGGTGGCGATGGCGAGGACGATGCCGCCCTTGGCGGTGCCGTCGAGCTTGGTGAGGACGATGCCGGTGACGCGGGCGGCCTCTGTGAAGAGGCGCGCCTGCTGCAGGCCGTTCTGACCGGTGGTGGCGTCCATGACGAGGAAGGTCTGGTGCGGTGCGCCGGGAACGAGCTTTTCGCAGGTGCGCCGCATCTTGTCGAGCTCCTTCATCAGGTCGGTCTTGGTGTGCAGGCGTCCGGCAGTGTCGGCGATGAGGACGTCTGTGGAGCGGGCCTTCGCGGCGGTCAGAGCGTCATAGAGCGCGGCTGAAGGGTCGCCGCCCTGCTTGGTTTTGATGACGGGAACGTCGGAGCGCTGCGCCCAGATCTCCAGCTGCTCGATGGCGGCGGCGCGGAAGGTGTCGGCGGCGCAGAGCAGGACGCTACGGCCCTGCGAGCGGAAGAGATTGGCGAGCTTGCCGGTGGTGGTGGTCTTTCCGGTTCCGTTGACCCCGACCATGAGGATGACCTCGGGCGGAGTGGAAGGATGCTGGATGGGGCGGGCGACGCCGTCGAGGATCTGGCGAAGCTCGGTCTTGAGGATCTGGCGAAGCTGCTCACCGCTTTCGATGCCGGTGCGGAGGGCGCGCTGGCGAAGGTTCTCCATGATGATGGCGGTGGTGGCGCTGCCGATATCGGAGGCGAGGAGGCGCGGCTCCAGATCGTCGAGCGAGGCCTGATCGATCTCGCGGGTAAGGGCTACGACGGAGCTGATGGATTCGGAGAGGGACTCGCGGGTGCGGGTGACCGCCTGCCGCATGCGGTCGAAGAGGTTGAGCTTCGGCGCGGAGGTCTCCTGCTGTGCCGGAGATTCCTCCGGGGTTTCCTGCTTGTCACGTTTTCCGAAGAGAGAGAAGGCCATGCGTAGTCTAGTTTATCGGATTGCGGGAGCGGGAGTTCGCAGACCTGGCTGCTCAGTAGGAGAGCGGTGTATTGTGTGGCGCATGACGAAGATGGAGCTGTTTGAGTTTATTTCGGGTTGCAAGCTGGCTGTACTGGGGAGCATCTCTCCGGAAAAGACACCCCAGTCGGCGCTGGTGGGGATTGCTGTCAGCGAGAACCTTGAGATTATCTTCGACACGCTGAGCAGTACGAGGAAATACAGGAACCTTACGGCGAACAGGAAAGCTTCTCTGGTAATCGGCTGGGAAGGCGAGAAGACGGTGCAGTATGAAGGGGAGGCTTTTCTGCCGGAGGGCGAAGAGCTGGAGCAATATAAGCAGATCTACTACGCGACGTGGCCGGAGGGGCGAGAGCATGCAAGCTGGCCGGGACTGGTTTATTTTGTCGTTCGTCCGAGGTGGGTGCGGTACAGCAACTACGATGTGCAGCCGCCGCTGATAGAGGAACTGGAGTTCGCCGAGTAGTCCCTTGTCGCGGATGGGATGGACGCAGGCGTGGTGCGGGGGTTATTGGTGCTCGTCACGGCCGGGCCGCGACATCAGCTCGCGGATCGCGTCGCCGGGAACTTTGTTCCGGTGCAGGATCGCGTCCACCTGTTCGGTGATGGGCATCTCGACGCCGTAGCGGCCGGCGAGGCCGAGGGCAGCGGCAGTGGAGAGGACGCCTTCGGCGACCTTGCCGCCCATGCCGGAGAGGATGGTGTCGAGCTGACGGCCACGTCCCAGCTCGATGCCGACGGCGCGGTTGCGGGAGAGCTCACCGGTGCAGGTGAGGATGAGATCGCCGACCCCGGAGAGCCCGGTCAAGGTGGCGCGGCGGCCACCGCAGGCGATGGCGAGGCGCGTCATCTCGGCGATGCCGCGGGTGATGAGGGCGGCGGAGGAGTTATGGCCGAGATTGAGGCCTTTGACGACTCCTGCGGCCAGTGCGATGACGTTCTTCAGGGCTCCGCCAAGCTCGACGCCGGTGACATCGTCGTTGGTGTAGAGGCGCAGAGTGGGGGAGGAGAACTCACGCTGAATCGTCTGGGCGAGGCGGATGTCGCTTGCGGCGGCGACGATCGCTGTGGGGCTTGCGGCGGCGACCTCCTGAGCGAAGGAAGGGCCGGAGAGGACGGCGCAGGGATTGTCGGTGACGGAGGCGATCACCTGGGACATCCGAAGGTAGGAGGTCTCTTCGATGCCCTTCGAGGCCGAGAGGATGATCTGGTGGGGAGTCAGCAAGGGCGCAATGTGCGAGATGACGGAGCGCAGATGCTGCGAGGGCACGACGCTGACGATGATGTCGGCTTCGAAGATGGCCTCGGGAAGATCGCTGGTGACGTGGACGTCGACGGGAAGGATGAAGCCTGGGAGATAAGTTAGGTTCTCGCCGCTCTCGTGAAGCTGCTCGGCCAGGGAGGAAGTATGAGCCCACAGGCAGAGGCGATGTCCGCCGCGGCGCGCAAGCGAGATGGCCAATGCTGTTCCCCAGGCCCCGGCTCCTAGAACGGTGATGCGGCTCAAGCAGCCACCTTTCGCGAACCGAAGCGGTGCTCGGTGCCGGAGAGGAGACGCCGGATGTTCTGAGAGTGCTTCACGATGATGAGCAGAGGGATGAGGATGTAGCAGGCCACGAGGATGAATGTACGTGCAGGAGCGTGCGGCAGGGCAAAGAACGGGA
>Ga0193742_1001402_pt1 | contig 14485 bp, 20 predicted proteins | sample L2c1metaG_FD_165511 | JGI IMG/M metagenome (GOLD analysis project Ga0193742, IMG submission 165511) | Soil microbial communities from a riparian zone of the East river system, Colorado, United States - L2c1 | ecosystem: Environmental > Terrestrial > Soil > Riparian zone | place: USA: East River... | reverse complement strand
TCTTCGATGCACATCTTCGAAGGCGACGTGTCCAAGCTCAGAAGGGAGACCGCGGATGTCGCGTCTCAACCGAGCTGATCTCTTCATGGAGATCGCCGGGCTCTTCGCCGAGCGGAGCACCTGCGAGAGGGGCCACGTCGGAGCCGTGATCGTGAAGGAGAAGCACATCATCGCCCACGGCTACAATGGGGCTCCGTCCGGCATGCCGCAGTGCAACGAGGTCGGATGCGAGACCGGATCCTGGATCTGCGATCAGGAAGCCAGGGACACGGGTCACGGTTCGTACCAGGAGCTGGGCTGCCAAAGGGCCATCCACGCTGAGGCCAATGCCATTGCCTACGCGGCGAAGGTCGGGGTCACCTGCGATGGTGCCGTCATGTACACCACGCACGAGCCGTGCAAGAAGTGCTCGGAACTAATCATCCAGGCCGGAATCATGGCAGTCCACTACGAGAACCCGTACCGTCTCGGTGCGAAGGACTTCCTGGACTCGGCCAACATCATCGTCCACCAGCACGCTTGGACACCGCGTGGCTGACTTCCGCGATAAGGTCCGGAACCCGGACTGCACGCTCTGTCCGCTCCACGAGAGCGCTGAGCATGTTTGTCTGCTGGGTTCCGGACCGCGGAAGGCAAAGGTCATGGTCATCGGGGAGGCTCCGGGGTTTCGGGAGGACGAGGAAGCGAAGCCGTTCGTGGGGCGTTCTGGCAAGCTCCTGACCTCCGTCCTCGCTCAGGTAGGACTTCCTCGGGACGAAGTGTACGTGACTAACGTGGCCAAGTGCCGGCCTCCAGACAACCGTCAACCTAAACGAGGCGAGATCAAGGTCTGTGTGGAGGAGTACCTCACGCAGGAATTCGAAGCCGTGAAGCCGGAGTTCGTTCTGTTGCTCGGCAACGCTCCGCTCCAGGGAGTCATCGGCAAGTCGGGGATCACAAAGCACAACGGAACGATCTGGAAAGTGGAGGTGGCCGATGGACATTGGGCAAGAGTATTTGCCACTGTACACCCAGCTGCGGTCTTACGCAACCCTCGGTTTACTCAGGTTTTCGCGGCCGACATCACTCGCTTCGGAAATCTGGTACATGGAAGGGACGTCACACCGAAGACTGACGTTCGGCTGGTCACTAAGAGGCGTCACCTCGCTTGGCTTCGTGACGAACTCATGGCCGCGTCTGAGATTAGTTGGGACGTGGAAACTGATTCCAAGCAGCTCGAGGAACCGTACGTTCGAACGGCGGGCCAGGACTGGCACGGTGATGATTCATGGATTTGTTCCATCGCCTTCTCGTGGGAAGAAGGTTCCGCAGCAGCTGTACCGCTACAGCATCCCAAAACTCCTTGGCGAGATCCTATCGCCGTCCTCGAATTCCTGAAGGAAGCACTGGAACGTCCCCGCTCCGAGTGCAGATACACCGCACATAACGGGAAGTACGATGCCAAATGGGCACGATCCAAGGGCATCATGATTCGCCAGGACTTTGACACCATGCTCGCGGCACACATGGTAGACGAGAACCAGCTCAAAGGTCTCAAGCCGCTGAGCAAAGTAGAGCTGGGAGCGGCAGCTTACGGTGTGGGCGAGGATATCAAGCACCCGTCCCAGGCCCCGCTCAAGAAGCTGCTCATCTACAACGGCAAGGACACCGACTACACGCTCCGACTCAAACCCCTCCTGAAGGCACGATTGAGAGAGGAACCGCGATCGGCTGCAGTCTTCGCCAAGCTCATGATGCCAGCCTCGAATGCCTTCGCGGACATCGAGCGTACCGGGGTCTACGTGGATCCCGAGCGTTGGGAGGAACGGTACATCCAGGCGCAGGAAAACCGTGACAGGGTCCATAAGTACATCGACCAGTTCTGGCCGGAAGACGAGCCGATCAACATCAATGCTCCACAGCAGGTGGGCAGGCTTCTCTTCGACTACCTGAAGCTACCCATCATCGAGACGACTCCGACCGGGGCTAACTCCACCAAGGAGTCGGTCCTACTTCGTCTCGAGGACCAACACAAGGTGGCCAGGGCCATCATGATCTGGAGGAAGTGGGCGAAATATGTCAACACATATCTTGGTCCTTGGAAATACGAATGGATGGACGCTCGAGGTCGCATTCACAGTTCCTACCGCCTATTTGGAACTGTCACGGGACGACTCTCCGGTGAGGGTGGGATCCAGCAGGTTCCGCGCGATCCTTTCATGCGATCCATCATCGGAGCGCCTCCCGGGTGGCAGTTCGTTCAGGGCGACTTTAGCCAAGTCGAACTCCGAATCGCCTTCTGGCAAGCCGACGAGAAGAGGGGACTCCAGCACTATCTGAAGGGCGAGGACGTCCACATGATTCGTGCCCTGAGGATGACCGGCAAGGTCGACTCATCCAAGGTCACGAAGGAAGAACGGAAACGAGCCAAGCCGGTGTCGTTCGGGTACGTCTACGGCATGGGATTCCGCAAGTTCGTGAGCTACGCGTTTGACAACTACGGGATCAAGATCACGGAGAAGGAGGCGGAGCGTGATCGCAATCAATTCTTCGAGGACTACCCGGCGCTGCTTACTTGGCATAAGCGCCAGCGCGGCCTTGCTCGCCGCTATGGAAGGGTGGTATCGCCTATCGGCCGCACGCGCCACCTCCCGGACATTCTCTCGGATGAAGAGTCTGTGCGACAAGAGGCAGAGCGTCAGGCCATCAACTCGCCCGTCCAGTCCTTTGCCTCCGACCTCATGCTTATGGCGCTGGTTCGACTACACCGTATCCTTCCGTACGACCAAGCGCGGATCGTAGGGACGGTGCACGACTCGATTCTCTTCGAGGTCAAGGATGAGTACGTCGACAAGTGGGTCCCCGTGATCAAGCAGGTCATGGAGGACATGGAACACGTCAAGAAGTTGTTCGGAACGGATGTCACGGTACCTATCGTGGCAGATCTCGAAGTCGGAACCCATTGGGGCGAAGGGACACCATGGCAAGGAAAGTGAGGATCAACCGCATGACGAGGAAGGTTCTCCACGAGACATTCCCACTCCTCGTGCTCAACCCACTCCGGCTGGTCAGCAGCCAGCTGGACTGGATGGTCCGAACCCAGAAGGAGGGGTTCACACCGGGAGAACGGGAGATGCTGGAGAAGCGGCGAGAGCTGCTGATGCTTCTCACCGAGGACATGCAACGGGTCTACTTCCGCCTCAAGCACTGATGAAGTCGTTATCCGACACTGAATGGGCCTATCTGGCTGGTTTCTTCGACGGTGAAGGATGCGTTAGCGGGTTCAAGAGGGGATACCCGCGAATCACCATCACCCAGAAAGATCCGAGACCACTTATGTGGATACAATCACTCTGTGGAGGCACTCTAGACCAGGCCCAACGATCAGGATGCTTTGGAGGCGGAGTGTACCGCTGGAGGTTGTTCGCCGGAAAGTCCGTGGCATTGTTCATCGAAGGGGTGCTGCCTTATACCATCGTGAAGAGAGACGACCTGAGGAAGGCATTGGAATGGCTATAACAATCGATAGACAGTATGGAAATTGGCAGCTACTCTCCAACAGTCGTGTCAAGACCTGGAGACGCTGTCCAAAGCAATTCGAATATAAATATGTGCTCGGACTCAAGCCCAAGAAGCGATCCATTTATCTGGAGCGAGGAACCTGGCTGCACGATCTTCTCCAGCATCACTATGACGGAATGGATTGGCGTGTCCGCCACAGGGAGTTGACCAAGGAATTCGACCTGCTCTTCGATGAACAGAAGGAGGATCTCGGTGACCTCCCGGCTGAGTGTAAAAGACTCTTCACGTCGTATCTTTTCAATTACCGAGAGGAGGACCAGGGCTGGAAGGTCATCGACGCTGAGTTGGACGAGACCGTCACCCTACCAAATGGTCTGCGCTTCCGCATGATCATTGATTTGGTGGTGGAGGAGCCGGATGGAGGTATTTGGTTGGTGGACCACAAGACGGTGGGTCGATTCCTTCCGCCCGACTTCCTGCTCCTGGATGCCCAGCTGGCGCGTTACTTCTGGGGGATGGAGTACCTGGGATATGGCCCGCTCCGAGGCATCCAGTTCAACGAGATCATCACCAAGGCACCGACCCTGCCCAAGCTCATCTACAACGGCACCCAGCTGGAGAAGCGGAAGAACCTCAACTGCGACTACTACACGTACTACCTGGAGCTGAAGAAGCACGGGTTGAGCGTGAAGCAGCACGCAGACTTCCTCCGCTATCTCAAGGGCAACAACGAGAAGTGGTTCCGGCGTACCCCGCTTTCCAAGGATCGTCCGATGACACGGCGTCTGATGCAAGAGTTGGTCTGGACGGCCAGGGAGATCAAGAGCGCGGAGGAGAACGACGCCTTCCCCCGCTCGGTCATGAAGGACTGCCAGTTCGACTGCTCGTTCCTCGGGCCGTGCGCCATCGAGCTGCAGGGCGGGGACGCTTCGCACAGCTTCAAGCTGCAGTACACGACCAGAGAGGATCGTGACGACTGATGGATGTCATCTGCCCTCATTGTGAAAATGACGGCGAGACGACATCTCTGCCTTGCTACTGTCCTCAATGTTGGATAGAAATGGAGATGATTGACATGGAAGAGAACGGGCAAATCTACTTCGACGAAGATCCCAAGCCACAGGACGTGGCCAGACTCAAGGAGGCAGAACGTGCACTCGCCGAGGGGAAAGCCAAGCAGGCTGCGGCGGCTCTCGCGCAAGCAGAGGGCGAGGAAGGCAGCTCACAACGAGCGGACCGACCGGAAAGGCAAGATCTGGACGAGGAAGCACGTCGTCGGGAGGTCATCGACGCCCTCCAAGAAGACAGCGCGTGGCAAACCGCGCAGTACCTCAACACCCAGTGGCCAAAAGGCTGATTGGACCCCAACGAAGTACGGAGGTGTGAAGAGGTAGAACATGGCAGCGAAAGTCAACACAAAGGCGCTGTCCACCAAAGCAGAGCGGGTGGCCAAGCGGATCAAGTCGGTGGACGAGGCGAACAAGTACGTCAAGATCCTCGTCTACGGCAAGAACAAGAAGGGCAAGACCAAGTTCGCATCTACTGCCCCGAACTGCCTGATCATCGACATCGACGAGGAGGGCACCCGCTCCGCAGCAGGATCCGGGACCGATGTCCTCGAGATCGAGCGCTTCGATGACGTGGGCCACATCTACTGGTGGCTCAAGGCAGGCAACCACGAGTACGACACCGTCGTGATCGATACCATCACGGCGCTGCAGAACTCAGCGATCAGGAAGGTGCTGGGCGAGGCAGAGGATCGGGACCCGACAAGGGAGGCGTCTACCCCGGACCGGCGGACATGGGGTAGGGCAAACCAGCTCGTCAAGAGCCTGCTGCTCGACTTCCGCAACCTTCAGATGCACGTGGTGTTCCTCGCGCAGGAGAGGACCATCACTGACGAAGACGACGAGGAGGCGACGACATTCCATACCGTGGACCTGCCCGCGGGAACCCGAGCCACAGCCCTAGGCTGCGTCGGGATCATCGGCCGGATCTACCTGAGGGAGTTCAAGCCCAAGGGTGCGAAGAAGGCCCAATGGGAAGCCCGCATGCTGGTCGGGCCGCATGAGGACTACGACTCGGGTCACCGAGTTGAGGAGCTTCCCAACATCATCAGGAACCCGACCATGCCCAAGTTCATCAAAGCGTGGGCCGCAAGCCCACCCGACGAGGAGTAGTACACCATGGCAACAAAGAAGTCCGGCACCATCCGCATCGACTTCTCGAAGGAGGAGGAAGGCGGCGGCGGCCGCATTCTCTGGAAGGAAGGCGACTACCACGTCAAGATCACCTCGGCCAAGACCGGCCGCTCGGAGGAGAAGGACACCCCGTTCCTGGAGGTGAACTTCCTCGTCCTCGAGGGCAAGCGCAAGGGCAAGAAGTTCTCCGAGCGCCTCTACATCACGCCGAAGTCGCTCAAGCGCATCCGGCTCCTGCTGGAGGCCGTCGGCGTCAAGGTCCCGAAGTCGGCCGTCAACCTGCCACTCGCCAAGCTCAAGGGCAAGACCCTGTGGATCGAGCTGGAGACGCAGGAGCGCGACGGCTACGACCCCCGCTCCCGCATCGCGTTCGAGGGCTTCATGTCGGAGGACGACTACGAGGACTCGGACGATGACGACGACGATGACGACGAGGACGATGACGACCTCGACGACGAAGACGAAGACGAGGATGACGAGGAGGAAGACGAAGACGACGAAGACGAGGATGACGAAGACGAGGATGACGACGACGAAGACGAGGACGAAGAGCCTGCGCCCAAGAAGAGGCGCCAGCGGACGTCCCGCCGCAAGCCGGCCGCCAAGAAGAAGACGGCGCCGGCGAAGAAGTCGTCCAAGCGCAAGAAGAAGGTCGACGATGACGAGATCGAAGACCTCGATCTGGACGACCTCTAGGCCGTGAACAAGGGGCCAACCAGTCGGTAAGGACGGCTGAGGCTAGGGACTGGGCACCATAAACTCACCGTCGCCCTCGATTCACTTCAACCTCATGAACTCCACAGAGTCAGGCCTTCAATCGGCCATCGTCAAGGATCTCCGCAAGGCGGGGGCCTACGTCAACAAGAACCACGGGGGACCCAACTCGCAGGGTCGCCCCGACCTGGAAGGGTGCTATCGCGGCGTCCACTTCCTGCTGGAGGTGAAGCTCCCGACCAACAAGAAGGGAGCGACCGAGAACCAGAAGCGCCACATCAGGCAGGCTCGACAGGCTGGCTCTGTGGCTCACATCGTTCGCTCCCGTCACGCAGCGAAGAACTGTCTCATCCTGATCGACCGAATGATGGCTCTTATGGAGAAATCCAACATCAGATCGGTGCTAGAGGAGGAGGCTCGCGGTGGCTAGACCCGGCTCTATCGAGCACGCTAGATACGTGCGGGAAGCAAGAGCCCGTGCACTCGAAAAGCTAGAGGAGGGGACGGTCTCCCTCCGCGAGCTCCTCCTGAAGCCACGTGGTATCCTCCTGGGGGAGACAATCTACACCCTCCTCTTGTCTCCTCCCGGCTTCGGGCCAAAGACTGCACGGAGGATCTGCGAAACACATCACATCTGGCCGTTCACTACTCTCTACCACCTGACCGACCTGCAACGAGAAGTCATCGTGCAGGAACTCTACGAAAGGAACCGATGACACTCACACTCGGTGAGCTGGTCTCTCGCAGAAGGTTGAAGCACAGCTCGTCTCCCAAGGGCTACGTCCCGGACCAGTTGGCCGCGACCGTCATGGGGGATACGTCCGTCCTCTCCTGGGTCGATGACTCTGGGGCGGTCTGCGTCGTCTACTGCACGTACCGGGACGATGAGTGGGTGACCCATCCACAGGTAGTTCGGGCCGGCCTCCAGTGGATCGAGCTCAGGCCCGTGCCCCGTTCTCTCGCAACGAATGACAAGTATCTCCGCTGCATCCAGCTCGCCCAGAGCAAGAAGAAGGGACGCCGATCCCAGGCTGGCAGCAAGCCCGAGAACGACGCCCCTTCGGATGACGGTGCCGAGGAGAGCAGCGACGACACCGCCTAGCCTCTCGGCTAGGTTCAGTAAGTCTTCGGCACGTCAGCCCCCGGTTCCTTGTTCGTCGGAGTCGGGGGCTGCTTTGCGAGTAGCACGGCCGCCTGTTCTCCACGGCTTCGGATCACTCCGTAGAGGATGATGCCGGCAGTGATGATGCTGGCGATGGTCTCCTCCGTGTGATCTCCATTGAGAATGGCAGCGACACCAGCGGTAATCCCCGCGATAGCAGTTGCCGCGAGACCGACCTTGGTTGATAGGCCGACCGGGACCCCGGGGATGTTCCATCCCATATTGATCATCCTTCCTTTCGAGCTGCGACGCAGAGACGACGCCAGGTGGCGGGTCCAACGATGCCGTCCGACTCTAGGTCGTGATTGTATTGGAACTGGCGGACCCGCTGCCCTGTGGACTTTCCGAATTGGCCGTCCGGTTCCAGCACTAGGTGTCCACGCTCGCGGAAATCGTGATCGTGCTTCCGATCGTTGAAGACAGAGTCGACCATGTCGTTGAGCCAGCGTTGGAGCCGCTCGACGTCCGGACCCTTCGAGCCGTGCTTGAGGAACTCTCCATCCCATTCACATGGATTGTGGCCGATCACGAGATCCTTGCGCCAGTGCTGCGACGGATCCCAATGTGACTGGCCGGGAACATGCTGGTGTCCGCAGTGTCCCTCGAAGTTCCGCCAGGCCCCGTGGCCCATCGAGAGTGCGTGACCGCGGTATGTGTTCGGGTCGCGCCGTTTGACCTTGCAGTTCTTCTCGATCCAGCGACAGATGCCGGCGATGTACCTCCAGTCGTTCTCGTCCCAGTTCTTGACCGCGAAGCCAGGCTTATCGAGACGATCTGCGAGTCGGGTATCGGAACATCCAATCCACTCGACCTGGATAGCCCGTGCGAAGTTGGTCTCGATGCCAGCTGCTGCCGAGCCGACCAATGCCTTGGCAGCCTCGTCGAGCCGAATGTGCTGGTAGACCCTGCGACGCTGGATATCCACAGTTAGGTGTGGAGCTGAGCCGACGTAGTGCGGCAGGTTGAAACCCTCGGTCGTGTGATGCACGATGCGGGGAGGGAACCCGGTTGCGAATGACCCGGCTGATGTATACGGGACCGAGATGGCCCCAGGATAGTTCACTGCCATGTGTTCTCCTGTGGTTGGTGTTATTCGACCGATCGCTCTGCCCACTCGCGGCAGTTCTCCGTGATCGGGAAGGACTTGTTGACGTCCGCGCGCTCGGACTCATCGTCCACGAATGGCTGGACGAACTCTCTGATTGCTCGGTGCTCGTCGTTACGAGTCTCGCAGTTGCGATCTGCCGCGTCCACGCGCGAATCCTGCAACTCCGTATACAAGTAGTAGAACCCACCGCCCATCGCAACGATGGCGAAGGCGAGCCAGAGTTGCCCGATCAACAACTTGCGAGAGAGCCAACGCAGACGATTCTCCATCGCCTTGACTCGTTTCTGTAGTTGCTCCTCCAGCTCGGTCAGGCGGGTCCTGGTTTCAGGGTCTTTGCGTCGTTCTTCATCGGGCATACGGGTAGCGCCTCCCGCGCGCACGGGTTTGCCTGCGATAGATGATGTACAAGATAACCACAATGACGAGGTACGGAATGGCTAACGCCCTTGCCGACTCAGAGTCATCAACCGATAACGCCAAATACCCCGTTGTGATCAGTAGACTCAGGATGGACAAAGTCATGACTCGCTTTCACCGACAGTTGGGTCCTTGACTGGCGGAGATTCGGTTGGACCGCGTAGCGATTTCTGGTATGCGTCGAGCCCCTGCGAAAGACCCATCAACGTACCACCGGCACCTAGTAGGATCGGCTCCAGGCGAGTCGTGATTGCCCAGAAGATCAAGCAGAACAAGAACGAGAACATGCCCAGGTATATGAGCAGAACAGGCGCCCATCGCTCGGCGTTCTGTCGTCGCTGCGTCATGCCCCGCTTCCCCTAGGCCATAGCTGGCCTTCGGTTGGGCGAGGAGTAGCTTCGCCCTGCCCTTGCGAGCCGGAGACGGGAGGCTCGGCCGAGCGAAACAGATGAGGCCGGACGACGACAGGTGCTTGAGCAGCCATCAGAACCAGGGCATCGCTAGGCAGCAACCGGCAATGGCACTCGCGGAAATCTGTCCGGCGCTCGGTCCGGGGGTTCCCAGCGCGCGGTAGGGACGGGCAATGCCCAGATGGTCGAGTGCGAAGTCAGCGGGCGAACCCGCGATGTCGGTATTGCGGTAATCGAGCAGCATCGATACGAGCTGGCGACCATGTACAGGCTGGTGGGCGGCGACTGCGATATCCAAGCCAACGGTGCGAGCGCCACCTCCGACTCCCGGATCTAAGCACGGGTGCTGAGCCGAGGTAGTCCCGGCAGACGGAATGGCTCCCGCGAACGGGAGCACGCGGTCATACCCGGTGCTCGGCACCCCGGCGCCCGAGGCGAAAATGTAAAGACCTTCGCCAAGGAGTCCATTCTCATCGTGCAGGCGCTCGACATGGAAGAACGAGTGGCGGTTGTTATCTGCGGCAGCATTGAGGTAGGTCGGGGCCATGCTGAGGAAGTCCACGCCGTTGCCGCTAGCGAACTGGGTCACGGTAGAGCCCGCGCCTGCGTTATAGACAGTGCCGCCACCGTTACGTGTAGCGATCTGGCCGGTGTTATTCCCAGTGATTGTGGCGGCGCCGTTATGGCCGTAGCCCACGGTGAAGGTAAGCGCCGGGCCGGTGCCTCCCGACGACTGACCATTGGTCGCGTATTCCACCTTGATGAAAACGTCGGGCAATCCGTCGTGTCCAGCAAGCTTGAACACCTGGAACCCGGCGACGGTATTGACTCCGGCAGGCTTGAGCACGGTAGCCGTGTTGATCTCGCCCGCCGCTACCTCTTTGACCGCGCCTGTCGCCTCGATCCCCGCCTGGACCGCTTGAACCCAGGTGCGGAACTCCGCGTCGCTGGTATGAAGATCCGCAATGATTCTTGAGTCGGTAGCCATATTTATGCCTCCTGCTCTTGCCAAGTGAAGGTAGCCTCAACCACGCCGGTGACTGCATCACGGTTGTCAACCCTGTAGGCAATATCAGCAGTAGGTGGAGACTCAAATGAGTATCCCTGTGGTACCGGAGAAAGGTCCAGAGTGAGGACTGTCGTAGTAGTTAGGATCTCCATAACGAGTCCATGGTTACCCACAGGGTCTACCAGCTCAGACCGCCCTATGTCAGCGTCACGCTGGATCTCGGTAGCATACAGCCGTACTCGGGCGGGACGGTTCGTGGTCAATCGGATGACACGGAAACCCTTAGCAAGAATGACCGTGCCCGACTCGCCGGCACTCGCTGCGAGCGCGGCGGTAGAGAGGACCGTTTGTTCGCGCGAAGGCAATGGCGAGCCCGGATCTCCCTTCTCGCCCTGGAGCCCTTGAGCGCCAGTGGCGCCCGTTGCACCCGTTTCCCCCGTAGGTCCGGCATCCCCCTGCTCCGCGATCAAACCCCAATGGACAGGCGCGCCAGGTATCTCCGGGTCCATACCGATCGACTCCTGGACCCTGCACATATACGAGGCACCATTGTGACGAACGGTGTCCAAGACCGTGTAGGTCGTACCTGCCGCCCAAACGCCTCGATAGTTCAAGCCTGGTCCTGGCTCGCCTGCACTTCCAGCCGGGCCTTCTGGACCCTGTGCTCCCTGGGGGCCGGTCGCTCCCGGGGACCCCTCTGTCTCTTGCTCGAAGTTTGACTCGGATCCGGGTGCAACATAGTCTGCGATGTACGGCGGTCCGCCTTCACGCATCTTATACTTGCGGACATCGCCAGCTATGAGCTCATGAATGTATCCTGCTCTTGGCCAAGGCTCCCCAACATGGATCACTAGGCCGGGGTGCAGCGGGTCGCCAAAGACGGCGATGGCATAAGGCTCGGGGTAGTCGTCCATCGGCATTACGAACCTGGCCTTACCGGAAAGCTTACGCCGTCAAAGTAGAGGGTGAGAGGTCCATGAGTCACGCCATCACGGAAATCAGAATCGATGGGAGACCAGGACAATTTGTACCACTTAGGCGTGCCTTCGATTGGACCGAAATGGCCAACCGGCTCGAACACGATATGAGCGAATGGATGGGAATCGTTGTCCGTGCGAATCAGGATTCTCGCCTCATCAAGACCCGAGAACCAGGTCGGCATGCCCAACGCTTCCGACTGTACAACAGCGACCAACGGCTCGTCTACCACCCCGCTCGAATCCCATCTCGCCTCTCCACGAAACAAGACCTTGTCCTGACTCCTGATAGCGGCGATACTCCCACTCCAGGGGATGGCCAGGGCGAGATGTTGCCAATTCTTGTTCTCCGCAGTTTTGAGATTCGCAAGCGCGGCCGGAATCGCACGGTCGTAAAACGCCTTGACCGTCGCGAACTCCGGAATAGCCAAGTAAGTCTCGGCCTGCTGGGCCAACCAGGCTATGCCGGGATACGGAAAGAGCAATTCGTTATTCAGTCCCCCGCCGACATTACGAAGGGGCGGGTTGAAAAGGTAGGGATCGTTCGGGAACCAGGTAGCGACGCGCGTGATACTTCCGCCCTCGAAGACGTTACCCACAGGAGCATTGGGACAAGGACCCCAGCCCCCATCGAACTCGAACGGGTCGCCCGGCTGGGTATACGCGTTGTATGGCGGCCCATCGGGTCCTCCGCAATCCCGCGCCAAGAAGCCGTGCGTGTTATTCCTGCGAACTATCCCACATTCATCCATGTCAAGACCGGTTCCCCAGCCGCCGAAGCCGATTACCTCGTCCATATCAGCATCTCGATGACCCGGATGCGGGGCGCCCGGAAAAGAGCCAAACCCTGCGACCCAAGTTCCTTCGGGCAGGTACCAAGTCCAGGGACCACCTTGAGAAGGCAGACCTCTCCAGGTGAGGCGCTTATTCATCGGATGCGCCCCCGTGGTCCAAGGGGCCGTGAATATGGCTAACGGACCCGTATCATCATCCCCGCTCGAAAAATCAAGGACATTGATCCAGTCAGGCTTGGGGATCGCACGCATGTGCCAGAGGAAATCCGTCCACGCTTGCTTTACGGCGTTGTTCCCAAACCCTTCGGCCGTCAGCAGATCATACACATACCGGGACGCCCAAGAGGCAACTGGAATGATCTGCTGGTTTGACCCGTAGGTCCAAGTGGTACCACCTTGACGCCAGCACCCCAGCAGAGTGATGTGTTCCGCGATGATGTGGAAGATATTGTTCTCCGGCTTCCACAGCTTAGGGACCAACGTGCGAGGGTTCCCCAGGACCTCAAGCTTGCGAACGCGCTCGATAACTCCAACATCTTGGTTGATCAAGTCTTTACGGCGCCCGGTAGGTGCCATCAGTTCACCGCCCAAGAGAGAGACGTCAGATGCATGTTCACAATGATGCCTTCGGTAGTTCCAAATGCCTTCTCAAGGAAGAAGTCGCCATTGGTTTCTACCAAAACAAATGCGATGTACGGAGGAGAATTGGTCATGGGAACAACCCCGTGAACCGGAAGTCGTGGGCGTGCTTCCGGAGGCAACTTAGAGACGTACTCAGAAGCATCCGGTCCCCACGTCCCTCTAAGCATTCCGAAGGTCTGCACGATACCCATGCGTCTCTGCCATCCAGCGCGCTCCGCCAAGGACGGAGAGGTGAATTCCGCCCCGTCTACAAAATCAAACTGGATAGGACCGAACGTATCATAGTAGTTCAGACCCGATGAAGTCGGATGGACGCCTGTCTCCAAGTTGCGTACCCGGCGCGCAGTTGAGGCCGTGATCCGGAGATAGTCCGGGCTGCGCGTCAGCTCGGCCATTAGTTGTCCTGTCCCAGGACGATGGTCTCGGCGCTCGCGATGGTCGGCACGCATTCTAGCTCGACGCGCGTGTTTGACTGCGCATCAGCCTGGGAGAGGCGCGCCTGCACGATGCGGCCCTCAATCTCCTTCTGGACATAGCCGTTCTTGGCGCGAGCCGTGATCGTGTCGCCTACGTCGTATGCACGCCGATACTCCGGAACGTTGATTCCGTCCATCTTTGGGACCACGGTGAAGAAGTCGGGCGGAAAGGCGTACGCTCGGACCCAGGCCCGCCCCTTCTCGACCAGAGTCCTGTACGGATCCTTCTGGCCGGATGACTCCCATCCCATCATCATCCCGAACCGATTGATCGAGTCGCCGTTGAGAACCCGTGCCCGACGAGTATCGTCAGTGGAGCTACGGTCACCGCCGGGGTAGACCTGCACCCAAAAGTTTCGTACCGACGTGCCGTCCGGCTCCCAGATCACGTTGTCAGCGTTCTTCCTGCCCGTGTTCTTCTCGAAGATGACTGAGAACGACTTGTCATCGCCCCGCCTCTGGAAGACATCGAGTTCGCAGAAGTACCCCGGAGGCACTTCGCCCGTGATACCCTGGTGCTCGTTGTCGATGGGACGAAACCAGAAGTCTGGCGCCCCGACGATCTGGGCCAGGTTCGTGATGGACTCCCAGACATTCGTTCCGCGTTCGACACGTCGCCAAACCGAGTCTGGAGCGTCCTGTGGCTCCTGATGGTTAGTCTCATCGACCCCGTACAGAATGCCGTTCGGAAACATACCGCCCTCGGCGTCTGGCTCCTTGGGCACGCTCGACTCGACCAACGCGCGCATACCGATTCCATCGATGGGATAGCCGTAGTCAACCGGGTAGTCCCCGAAGGCGTGGTAATGGTGTTTGAGAATCAAGGTAGGGTCGTGTGCATTGATCTGGACGGTTCCGGCGTCGAAGTTGAAGATGGGTCGCGTCAGTCGGCCACGGAAGATGAGGAAGGGACCACAGGTGACGGAGAGGACGCGCTCCAACGGCTTGACCTCGGTGACGGCCGGGTCTGACATGGAGATCAGGACCTTGGAGGTCAACGAGTCGTTGAGCGGCTCGAGAACCTCCAGCCCAGCGAACCGATGCAGGTGCTTGAGCGGCTTGCCGGCGAGATCC
>Ga0193742_1001401_pt1 | contig 14485 bp, 11 predicted proteins | sample L2c1metaG_FD_165511 | JGI IMG/M metagenome (GOLD analysis project Ga0193742, IMG submission 165511) | Soil microbial communities from a riparian zone of the East river system, Colorado, United States - L2c1 | ecosystem: Environmental > Terrestrial > Soil > Riparian zone | place: USA: East River... | reverse complement strand
GACGGTGAGGAACGGAACGCCGCCCCACGCCGCGTTGCGCCGGAGGGTCCGGCGCACATCGAGATGGCCGCGGCGTTGCCGTTTGCGCGGCTTGCTGTAGCGCTCGCGCAAGCGCCGCGCGATCTGCCGGATCAGGAACCGCATCTGTTCGACCTGCCGCGGCTCGATCCGCGACAGCGGCGCGTTGCGCAGGATTTCGTTGCGCAGGTTTTCGGTTTCCTCGCGGCCGTACAGCAGGAGCGCCTGCGAGACGGCCTCGCGCACCGCCTCGCGCAGCCCTTCCAGCGCCGTCGCCAGCCGTTCCGCCGTGGCTGGATTTGATACCGTCAACGCATCGAGATCGTCGCGCAGCCGCTGGATGCCCATCTGGTCGAGGATGCGGCCGGAGAAGATACCGCGTTGGGTGAAGTAGCGGATATCGGACAAGGACGCCGCGCTCGCGGCGTTGGCCATCGCAGCCGCGATCGCGTTGCGATCCTGCGCGAGCAACATCTGCGCCAGCGAGCCGAGGCCATCGGTCGGTTGACCTTCTCCCCCGGCTCCCTCGACCGTTTGCGGGTCGGCAGCGTCGGATTCGTCGTCGCTGGTGTTTTCGGGCGCGCTTTGTGAAAGCTCGGGCTGATCGAAGAACAAGTCAAAACATTCGCCAAGCGCGCGCTTCTCGTCCTGGGTCTTGGCGAGCGTCAGCAGGAAGGTGTCGCGCAGGATGGCGCGGTCGGAAAAGCCGACATTGGCGACGGCGCGCATCGCGTCGATGCTCTCGGCCGGCGAGACCCGGACGCCCGCTCCCCGCGCCGCGCGAAAGAACCGGTGCAGGTTCTCTCTCATAGCGCTCAGCCGAAGACGTTCTGACGCGAAGCCTTGGCGACGAAGCTGGTGACCTGGGGCAGCGTGGCTTCGATGTCGGCCTCGTACTTCAAGAGCACGTTGAGGGTGTCCTTGACCATCTCGTGGCCGAGCTCAGATGCCTGCAACAGCACCAGCACGCGCGCCCAATCGATGGTCTCGCTGACCGACGGCTGCTTCTTGAGATCCAGCGTGCGGACGTCATGAATAAAACTGACCATCTGCTTGCGCAGGGTTTGCGAAATTCCGGGCACCCTGCTCTCGACGATGCGCTCTTCGAGCTTCTGTTCGGGAAAGCCGATATGCAGATGCAGGCAGCGCCGCTTCAGGGCGTCGCCGAGATCGCGCTCGCTGTTCGAGGTCAGGATCACGGTCGGCGGCGCGACCGCGGAGACGGTTCCAAGCTCCGGAATGGTGACCTGGAAGTCGCTGAGGATTTCGAGCAGCAGCGATTCGAACTCGGCATCCGATTTGTCGATTTCGTCGATCAGCAGCACGCAACCTTTCGGCTGCTCCAGCGCCTGCAACAGCGGCCGCGGCTCGACGAATTCCTTGGAAAAGAACACGTCGCTGAAATCATGCAATTGGGCGAGCGCTGCCTGCAACGTGTCGGCGCCGCCGAGCACTTCGCCGAGCTTGTCTTTCAAGATTTGCGTGTACAGAAGCTGCTTGGCGTATTTCCACTCGTAGAGCGCCTTGGCTTCGTCGAGGCCTTCATAGCATTGCAGGCGGATCATCTTGAGCCCACGCCATGCGGCGATCGCCTTCGCCAATTCGGTCTTGCCGACGCCGGCCGGCCCTTCGACCAGGATCGGCTTCTCGATCTCCTGGGCGAGATAGACCGCGGTCGCGATCTGCCGGCTCGCGATATAGCCCTGCGCCGCAAGACCGCTTTCGACTGCCTCGATCGAGGCGGCAGGCCTGATATCAGCCACCAGTTCCAACTCCGGATGTTTCCCGATTTTCAGTACGTTCTGCCTGCGTTCCCGGCAAAGAACAAGCCTCGTTCGGGCATGAGAGGTCACGGACTACCCCCTCTTCATTCCGCCTCTCGCCTTGACGGTCCCTCGGCAGTCCCTTGGCGATCCGCGCGTTGGCGGCTATTTCTCCCGCGATGAGGAATTTAAGCAGATTGATCGCGGGACTGGCGCTGCTCGCAACTATCCCCGCCTGGGCCATCGTTGGCGACGCGCCGCCATTGGCCGACGGCGTTGGCCGTTCGGTCGTCACCATTGTAGGCTCGCGCGGTAATTTCTGCACCGGCACTTTGATCGCACCGGATCTGGTGCTGTCGGCGGCGCATTGCGTGGGGCCGGGCGCGACCTACAAGATCGTCGACTACGGCGCGGACCGGCAGCCGCAACTGCGGGGCGTGAAGAACATCGCCGATCATCCCGGCTTCAACATGCAGACCATGCTGGCCCATCGCGCCACCGCCGATGTCAGCCTGCTGCAGTTGGAGGTGCCGAAGAAAAATCCGTCGCCGATCGGCGCGCCGACGATGCCGCTCGCGGCCGGCAATTCTTTCACCATCGCCGGTATCGGCGTCACCGTTCGCGGCGACGGCAAAAGTGGAGGCGTTGTGCGATCCGCCGCCCTGGTCGCGACCGGCCAACCCGGCACGTTGCAGATACGGCTGGTCGATCCGGCCGGCGGCGGCACGCGCGCCGGATTGGGCGCCTGCACCGGCGATTCCGGCGGGCCGGTATTCGAGGATCAACAGGGCAAGCCGGTGATCGTCGGAATCGTCAGTTGGTCGACCGGCCCCAACAGCACCGGCGGCTGCGGCGGCCTCACCGGCGTAACGCCACTGACGCTGTATCGCGACTGGATTATACAGACCGCGAAGCAATGGGGTTCGGTGCTGGCGCCGTAGCGGTGGTTGCTCCACGAAAAGCCGTCATCACCCGCGAAAGCGGGTGATCCAGTATTCCAGGGCGCTCATGTTCAACTCCAACGCTCTGGAATACTGGATCGCCCGGTCAAGGCCGGGCGATGACGACTGAGAGTGTTTCCGCTCCCGCCCTCTCACGAATTCCGCCGGCTCGCATTGGTGGCGATGGCGGCGGCGGCGGTGCGGTTTTCGACGCCGAGCTTGGCGTAGATCTGCTCGAGATGCTTGTCGACCGTCCGCGGGCTGAGGCCGAGGATCTGGGCGATGTCGCGGTTGGTCTTGCCCTTCGACAGCCACGACAGCACTTCGCCTTCACGGGTGGTCAAGCCAAGCTCGCTGCTGAATTTTGCCGGCAAATCCGGGCTGGAATCCTTGGCCAGGCGCAGCAGGAATTCGTTTGGTCCGGATTTTCCCATGTATTGCAACTGTAGCTGCGGGTTGTCGGGAAATGACGCCGTCGTCTGGGCTTTCGATCCGGTGCTGCTTTTTTGAGTCTGTTCGAGCCATTGCAGCATCGACGGTGGCAGCTCGAGCTCGTCATCGGTTGCGGCGGGAAGATGATCCGACAATAATTTCTGCGCCTGCGGCGTCGCCCACATGATCTTGCCCTGCCGGCTGACGGCGAACAGAAACCGTCCGGAGACGTCGAGCGCGGCGCGGGCGCTCTGGGTCAGCCGTGCATTGGCCAGATGCACCCTGATCCGCGCCAGCATTTCCTGGATCACGATCGGCTTGGTGACGTAATCGACGCCGCCGGCTTCCAGTCCGTGCACGATGTGTTCGGTCTCCGCCAATCCGGTCATGAAGATCACAGGCACATTGCTCAGACCGGCATCGCGCTTCAGCCTGCGGCAGGTCTCGAAGCCGTCCATGCCGGGCATCACGGCGTCGAGCAGGATGATGTCGGGCGTGATCTGGTCGACGATCCGCATCGCCGCCGCGCCGTCCATCGCGACCATCACCGTCATGCCGGCGCCGTCCAGCGCGTCGGTCAGCAGCCGCAGCGTTTCCGGAGAATCATCGACGATCAGTGCGACATCGCGTTTTTTGGATTCAGTGGTCATAGCTGTACAGCGTCTTCAGGGTTGCCATGTACTGATCGAGATCGAAACGGTCGATCAGCGTGCGCATTTGCGACACGAAGGCGGCATGTTCAGGGTGTTCGTTTCCGAGTGTGTCCAGCTTGACCTGGATCGCGCGAATGTAACCCATCTGCCCGAGATCGATCAGTTCTTCCACATCCTTCACCGGCGGCCGCGAGTCCCTGTCCGGCTTCCAGCGTGGCGCCGAGATCTGGTCGGTCTCATATTGCCATTCGATCTTGAGCAACTGCCGGATCATTTCCAGAAGCCGCGGAATATCGATCGGCTTCATCAGATAGCCGTCGTGGAACGGCTGCGCCAGCGGCGCGCCGTGCGCTTCCAGCGCGCTCGCCGAAACCATCAGGATGCGGGCCTGATGGTGGCCGTTCGAACGCAGCGTTTCCGCGACCGTCCATCCGGTCATGCCGGCCATCGAGATATCCAGTAGAAACAGATCAGGCCGGCAATGCTGTGCCAGCGCCAGACAGGCCGGTCCATCGGGTGCGCTGAGCAGGATGAAGCCCAGCGGCGTCAGCACCTCGCGCAAGAGATCGCGCTGGATCGGATCGTCGTCGGTCACCAGGATGGTCTTGCGTGGGCCGTGATAGCCGAACACCGGGGCATCGACCGGCGCGATCCGCGTTGGGTTGATCACTTCCGACAACAGCATCTTGACGCGGAAGGTGCTGCCGGTGCCGACCACGCTACTGACCTGGATGTCGCCGCCCATCACGCCCGCGAGCAATCGGCTGATCGTCAGCCCGAGGCCCGTCCCGGTCTGCGGCTGCGAGACGCCGAGTTCGCCGCGTTCGAAGGGCGCGAAAATCCGCTCGAGGTCGGTGGCCCGGATTCCCGGTCCGGTGTCGATCACCTCGAATTCCGCGACCGGGCTGCGATAGTGGACGACAAACCGCACGCTGCCGGCCTGGGTGAACTTGATGGCGTTCGACAGCAGATTGATCAGGATCTGGCGCAGCCGCTTTTCATCGGCGTACACCACGACCGGCAGCACCGGCGGCCGGGTGAAGACGAAATCGATGCCCTTGGCGGCGGCTTGCAGCCGGAACATGCCGACGAGCTGGTCGAGAAACTCGCTCAGGCGAACCTCGTCCCGTGACAGATAGAGCCGGCCCGCCTCGATTTTCGAGATATCGAGAATGCCGTCGATCAGCCCCGACAAATGATCGGCGCTGCGGCGTACCACGCGCACCTGGTCGCGCGGTTTGGATTGCAGGCTCGAATCCTGCTCCAGCAATTGCGCATAGCCGCTGATGGCGTTCAGCGGCGAGCGCAGTTCATGGCTCAAGCCCACGACGTAGCGGCTCTTGGCAAGATTGGCAGATTCCGCGACCTCCTTGGCGCGTTGCAATTCGATGTCGGTGCGCTTGTGGGCGTCGATTTCCTGGATCAACAGCGCGGTCTGCCGCCTAGTCTCTTCCTCCGCCGCGCGCCGGCTTTGCTGCGCCAGTACGAACAGCCAGGCGACGACGCCGATGATGATCGTCAGCGAGAAGAACACCTTCCACAGCACGCCGGATAGCCGCAGCTCGTCGCCGTGGATCGCCGCCGAGGTCGTTTGCAGGTAGATCAGTCCCAAGGTCAGTCCGACCAGTCCGGCGGATATGATGAAGACGCCGAGATAGTGTCCGAACTGCGAATTGACCCGGGCATAGATCGGCTTCGGCAGCAGGGCGCCGAGGGTTTCGGAAACTTGCGCCTGGATCCGCGCGTGCGGCTTGCAAAGGTCGTGGCAGCGCGCATCCAGCGAACAGCACAGCGAGCAGATCGGCCCGGCATAGGCCGGACACGACGCCATGTCCTCTGGCTCGAACGAATGTTCGCAGATACAGCACTGGATCGCTTCGAGATTCTGCCAGCTTCGCTTCGGCTTGCGCGCGATGTAATATTTGCCGTCGGTTGCATAGGCGATCGCAGGCGCCGCGACGAACGCCGCGAGCAGGGCGACGAACGGCGAAAGCGCCCTCAGCGTCGGTCCGAACAGGCCGTAGAAGGCGCTGATCGAAACGATGGTGGCGATCGTCATCGCGCCGACGCCGACCGGATTGATGTCGTAGAGATGCGCGCGCTTGAACTCCATGTGCCGCGGGCGCAGGCCGAGCGGCTTGTTGATGACGAGATCGGCGACCAGCGCACCGACCCAGGCGATGGCGACGTTGGAGTAAAGCGCGAGCGTCTGCTCGAGTGCCCGATAGACACCGATCTCCATCAGCAGCAAGGCGACCAGCACGTTGAACACCAGCCAGACCACGCGGCCGGGATGGCTATGCGTGAGGCGGGAAAAGAAGTTCGACCATGCGATCGAGCCGGCATAGGCGTTGGTGACGTTGATCTTCACCTGCGACAGGATCACGAAGGTGCCGGTCAATGCCAACGCCAGATCCGGCTGCGACAGCACATAGCGAAACGCTTCGAGATACATGTGCGCGGGCTCGGCGGCATGTTCTTCGGACAAGCCGTGGCTCAGCGCAAAGAACGCCAGGAACGATCCGGCCATCAGCTTGAGGGCGCCGGCGAAAATCCAGCCCGGACCGGCACCGAGCAACGCGATCCACCACGATCGCCGCGAGGTCCGGCGGTCGCGCGGCAGGAAGCGCAGGAAGTCGACCTGCTCGCCGATCTGGGCCACCAGCGCGAATACGACCGAGGCGGCGCTGCCGAACAGCAGGAGATCGAGATGACCGCCCGGATCGCCGTGCTCGCCGGCAAAGTTACGCCATTCGACAAAGGAGTGCGGATTGGCATAGGCGATCGCCGCAAAGGGCAGGATGTTGAGAATGATCCAGAGCGGCTGCGTCCATAGCTGAAAACGGCTGATCAGCGTGATGCCGTAGGTGACCAGCGGAATAATCACGACGGCGCTGAGGAGATAGCCGATCGGGCGCGGGATTCCGAAACATAGCTCCAGGGCGGTCGCGAGAATCACCGCCTCGATGGCGAAGAAGATGAAGGTGAACGAGGCGTAGATCAGCGAGGTGATGGTCGAGCCGATGTAGCCGAACCCGGCGCCGCGGGTCAGAAGATCGATATCGATGCCGTATCGGGCGGCATGATAGGCGATCGGCAGGCCGCAGCAGAAAATGATGACGCTGACGACGAGGATGGCGGCGGTGGCGTTGGTGACGCCATAGTTGAGGGTGATGGTGCCGCCGATTGCTTCGAGTGCCAGGAACGAGATCGCGCCCAGCGCGGTGTTGGCGACGCGGGCGGCGGACCAGCGCCGCGCGCTCTTGGCGGTGAAGCGCAGCGCGTAATCTTCCAACGTCTGGTTGGCAACCCATTGATTATATTGGCGCCTGACGCGGTCTATCCGCTGCCGCCCTGCCACTCTTAAACTCCCTACCCCGCAGAAAACCTCGCGCAAAATCCCCGCTGCAAAATCTACGTCGCTATTTTGCGGTGCAATATACGCGATCTTGCGTATCTGTGCACCGCACAATCTCAGCAATTCTTGTGCCGCCAATAGCGCGTACTCGAACATCAACGGGGTAGATATGTCAGACGAGAATAAACAGGGGCTGCAGTCGGCATTTCGCCGCAAGCTGCTGATGGGAATGGCGGCGATCCCCGCCCTCACCATGCTTCCTCGCCCATCTTTTGCCGATGTGCCGGCAACCTCCGCGATCAACACCACCGGACTCGCGGTTACCGATACTGAAGTGACCGTCGGCATCCTACATTCGGCCACCGGCACCATGGCGATCTCGGAAACCGGTTCGATCGAGTCCGAGAAGCTGGCGATCGCGCAGATCAACGAAGCCGGCGGCATCCTTGGTCGCAAGATCAAGATCATCCAGGAAGACGGCGCCAGCGATTGGCCGACCTTCGCGGAAAAGGCCAAGAAGCTTCTGGTCAACGACAAGGTAGCGGCGATCATGGGCTGCTGGACCTCGGCATCCCGCAAGGCGGTGTTGCCGGTGCTCGAGCAATATAACGGCATGCTCTATTACCCGACCTTCTACGAAGGTCTCGAGCAGTCCAAGAACGTCATCTATACCGGTCAGGAAGCCACCCAGCAGATCCTCGCCAGCCTGAATTGGGTCGCCAAGGAAAAGAACGCGAAATCGTTCTTCTTCATCGGGTCGGACTACATCTGGCCGCGCACCTCGAACAAGATCGCGCGCAAGCACGTCGAGAACGTGCTCAAGGGCAAGGTCGTCGGCGAAGAATATTATCCGCTCGGCAACACCCAGTTCAACTCGGTCATCAACAAGATCAAGCTGACCAAGCCCGACGTGATCTTCGCCGACGTCGTCGGCGGATCGAACGTGGCGTTCTACAAGCAGCTCAAGGCGGCCGGTATCGACCTGTCGAAGCAGACGCTGCTGACGATCTCGGTGACCGAAGACGAAATCGACGGCATCGGCGGCGAGAACATCGCCGGCGCCTATGCCTGCATGAAGTACTTCCAGTCGCTCGACAATCCGAACAACAAGCTGTTCGTTCCCGCCTTCAAGAAGATGTGGGGCGAGAAGACCGTGATCGGCGACGTGACGCAGGCCGCCTATCTCGGCCCGTGGCTGTGGAAATTGACCGCCGAGAAGGCCGGCAGCTTCGACGTCGACAAGATCGCGGCGGCATCGCCCGGTGTCGAATTCAAGGGCGCGCCCGAAGGTTACGTGCGCATCCACGAAAATCACCATCTCTGGTCGAAGACCCGAGTCGGTCGCGCCAAGCTCGATGGCCAGTTCGAACTGATCTACGAAACCGCCGATCTCGTCGAGCCGGATCCGTTCCCCAAGGGCTACCAGTAAGAGCGCTCCGGGAAGAATGCGCGACCATTCATTCGTGTTCTTCCCGAGCAAGCTTCTCCCTGGCGCGGATTTTGCCACCCGCTGTTGCAGTCCGCGCTTCAAGACCCCGCGCCGCGAATGGGCTCGCGGCGCGGGACTTTCCCTGACGGAGGACATCGATGTTTGGCGACTATTCGATTGGTGATCTCGGCTCGATCTTCGTCATGCAGGGCTTTGCCGGCCTGATCCTGTTTTCGGTCTACGTGCTGATGGCGCTCGGTCTTGCGATCATCTTCGGCCAGATGGGCGTCATCAACATGGCCCACGGCGAGTTCATGATCCTCGGCGCCTACGTCACCTGGATGACCTCGAATTTCTTCCAGGCCTATCTGCCGGGATTGTTTGCCGGCTACTTCTTCCTCGCGATGATATTGGCGTTTATCGCCTCCGGGGCGCTCGGAATGCTCGTGGAATGGGCACTGATACGACATCTATACAAGCGCCCGCTCGATACGCTGCTCGCGACCTGGGGCTTGAGCCTCATTCTTCAGCAGGCCTACCGTTCGATCTTCGGTGCGCGTGAAGTCGGCGTCGAATTGCCGCAATGGATGCTCGGTTCGCTGAATGTCACCGACAGCATTGAGATTCCGATCAACGGCATCTTCGTGATGACGCTGACATTGCTGATCACGATGGTGGTCGGCTATGTCATGTACAAATCGCGCTGGGGCCGCCAGGTCCGCGCCGTGGTGCAGAACCGCATCATGGCCGGCGCGGTCGGCATCAATACCGAAAAGGTCGACCGCTACACCTTCGGCCTCGGCTGTGGTATCGCCGGCATCGCCGGCAGCGCTTTCACCATGATCGGCTCGACCGGGCCGACCTCCGGCCAGCTCTACATCGTCGATACCTTCCTGGTGGTCGTGTTCGGCGGTGCCGCCAGCCTGCTCGGCACCATCGCATCCGCCTTCAGTATCTCGCAGACCCAGTCGACGCTCGAATTCTTCATGTCAGGGTCGATGGCGAAGGTCATCACGCTGCTCGCCGTTGTCGGAATTCTGATGCTGCGCCCGCAGGGTCTGTTCGCCCTCAAGGTTCGCAAGTAACAAAAAAAGGGCTGAAGTCATGAAGGCCAATCGTTTCGTCAATCGGTCGGAGCTGATCGGAATCCTGGTGCTCGCCGCGTTCCTGGTGGTGATCCTGCCGCTCTGCCTCGATGTCTTCAGGCTCAACTTGGTCGCTAAATATCTGACTTACGCCTTCGTCGCATTGGGCTTGGTGATCTGCTGGGGCTATGGCGGCATTCTTAGTCTGGGGCAGGGCGTGTTCTTCGGCCTCGGCGGTTACTGCATGGCGATGTTCCTCAAGCTTGAGGCATCCTCGGTCGAAAATACCAAGATCCAGTCGACCCCCGGGATTCCCGATTTCATGGACTGGAATCAGATCACCTCGCTGCCGCTATTCTGGCAGCCGTTCCATAGTCTCACCTTCACAATTCTCGCGATCGTGCTGGTGCCCGGTATCTTTGCCCTGATCATCGGCACCGCGATGTTCAAGCGCCGCGTCGGCGGCACCTACTTTGCCATCATCACCCAGGCGGTCGCGGCCATCCTGACCATCCTGATCGTGGGACAGCAGGGGTACACCGGCGGCATCAATGGCATGACCGACCTGCGCACCCTCAAGGGATGGGACATCCGGCCGGATCACGCCAAGATCGTGCTCTATTTCTTCGAAGTGGGCTGCCTGTTCGTCTGCATCTTCATCGCCCAGTTCGTCCGGCACTCGAAGCTCGGCCGCATCCTGATCGCGATGCGCGACAAGGAGGACCGGGTGCGGTTCTCCGGCTATAGCGTCGCGAACTTCAAGATCTTCGCCTTCACCATCGCCGCGGTGTTCTCAGCGATCGGCGGCGCCATGTTCGCGCTCAATGTCGGCTTCATGTCGCCGTCTTTTGTCGGCATCGTGCCGTCGATCGAGATGGTGATCTATACCGCGGTGGGCGGACGGCTCTCGATCCTTGGCGCGATCTACGGCACGCTGTTGGTCAACTTCGCCAAGACCAGCCTGTCGGAATCCTTTCCGGAATTATGGCTGTTCGGGCTCGGCGGCCTGTTCATCGCGGTGGTGCTTGCCTTCCCGGACGGCATCGCCGGCATCTGGGGCGACTACGTGCAGCCGCGCATCGATCGCCTGATCGCGTCGCGCAAGCCGGGCTGGGTCGCGTCCATCGATAGCTCCGTCGCCGACGGCGCGCCGGCCGAGTGAGGAGACGATCATGCTGATAGGTCATCAACCCAAGGGATTCCTGCTCTCGGTCGAGTCGCTGACGGTTTCCTTTGACGGATTCAAGGCCGTCAACGACCTGTCGTTCTATGTCGAGGAGAACGAGATCCGCGTCATCATCGGTCCCAACGGCGCCGGCAAGACCACGGTGCTTGACCTGATCTGCGGCAAGACCAAAGCCACCTCCGGCTCGATTCATTTCCGTGACAAAGACCTCACGAAGATGAAGGAGAACCAGATCGTGCAGGCCGGGGTCGGCCGTAAATTCCAGACGCCGTCGATCTACGACGATCTCACGGTGTTCGAGAACCTCGAAATATCATTTCCGCGCGGCCGCACCGTGTTCGGGGCGTTGACCTTTACACGCGACGCCACGGTTCGTGACCGCGTGCATGAAGTCGCGGAGATGATCTTCCTGAAGGACAAACTCAATGTGAAGGCCGAACTGCTCAGCCATGGCCAGAAGCAATGGCTCGAGATCGGCATGCTGCTGATCCAGGATCCGGAATTGCTGATGCTCGACGAGCCGGTCGCCGGCATGAGCGTCAGCGAGCGCGCCAAGACTGCCGAACTGCTCAACCGCATCATCCAGAACCGCTCGGTCCTGGTCATCGAGCACGACATGAAATTCGTCGAGGACATCGCGCATAAGGTCACGGTGCTGCATCAGGGCCAGATCCTGTCGGAAGGCACTATGGACCACGTCAAGAACGACCCCAAGGTCATCGAAGTCTATCTCGGGCACTAGCAGGTACAGGACAAGGAGCGCTTCAATGCTGGCTATCTCGGATCTGCATGTCGCCTACGGCCAGAGCGAGGTGCTGCACGGCCTCAACGTCGCGGTCGCGCCCACCGAAATCGTTGCGATCATGGGGCGCAACGGCATGGGCAAGACCACGCTGATGAAGTCGCTGATGGGGATCGTGCCGACCAAGAGCGGTTCGGTGACCATGGAAGGTTCGGAGATCAGCAAGCTGAAAAGCTTTGAACGGGTCTCCAAGGGTCTGGCCTACGTACCGCAGGGTCGCATGATCTTTTCGACCATGACGGTGAAGGAAAATATCGAGACTGGCCTTGTTACATCGGGTGACAGCGAAGTACCGGGCGATATCTACGAGCTGTTTCCGGTGCTGCTGGAGATGAAGGGGCGCCGTGGCGGCAATCTGTCCGGCGGTCAGCAACAGCAGCTTGCGATCGCCCGCGCGCTCGCCACCAAGCCCAAGGTGCTGTTGTTGGATGAGCCGACCGAAGGCATCCAGCCGTCGATCATCCAGGAGATGGCCCGCACCTTGAAGCGCATTCGCGACCAGCGCGGTTTGTCGATCGTGGTTTCCGAGCAGGTCCTGAGCTTTGCGCTCGACATCGCCGATCGCGTGCTGGTCATCGAGAACGGCGAAATCGTGCGCGACGATGCGCGGGCCAGCGTCGATGCCGCCCAAATCTCGAAATATTTGTCGGTTTAAGTCCTATCCTGAAGTTCCAGCAAAACGTGTAAACAGGGGAGCTAATTGATGCCAGATACGCTGATCAAGGTCGATCTTTCGCAGTCGGCCTACGAAAACGACAAGATCCACAACCGCTGGCATCCCGACATTCCGATCGTGGAATGGGTCAACCCGGGCGACGACTTCATCATCGAGACCGTCGACTGGACCGGCGGCTTCATCAAGAACAACGATTCGGCGGACGACGTGCGCGACATCGACCTGTCGATCGTGCACTTCCTGTCCGGTCCGATCGGCGTGAAGGGCGCGGAGCCCGGCGATCTCCTGGTGGTCGATCTGCTCGACGTCGGTCCGCTCAAGGAAAGCCTCTGGGGTTTCAACGGCTTCTTCTCGAAGAAGAACGGCGGCGGCTTCCTGACCGATCATTTCCCGCTGGCACAGAAATCGATCTGGGACATCAAGGGCCTCTACACCTCGTCGCGCCACATCCCCGGCGTGAATTTCGCCGGCCTGATCCATCCCGGCCTGATCGGCTGTCTGCCGGATCCGAAGATGCTGGCGACCTGGAACGAGCGCGAGGCCGCGCTGATCGCGACCAACCCGACCCGGGTGCCTGGATTGGCCAACCCGCCGTTCGCGCCGACGACGCATGCCGGTCAGGCCAAGGGCGACGTCAAGGCCAAGATCGCTGCCGAGGGCGCCCGCACCGTGCCGCCGCGCGAGCATGGCGGCAATTGCGACATCAAGGACCTGTCGCGCGGCTCGAAAGTGTATTTCCCGGTCTATGTGCCCGGTGGCGGTCTCTCCATGGGCGACCTGCACTTCAGCCAGGGCGACGGCGAGATCACCTTCTGCGGTGCCATCGAAATGGCCGGCTGGCTGCACATCAAGGTCGACGTCATCAAGGACGGCGTTGCCAAATACGGCATCAAGAATCCCGTGTTCAAGCCGTCGCCGATCACGCCGAACTACAAGGACTATTTGATCTTCGAAGGCATCTCGGTCGACGAGCAAGGCGAGCAGCATTATCTCGATGTGCACATCGCCTACCGGCAGGCCTGCCTGAACGCGATCGAATATCTCAAGAAGTTCGGCTATTCCGGCGCCCAGGCCTATTCGATCCTGGGCACCGCGCCGTGCCAGGGCCACATCTCTGGTGTCGTCGACGTCCCGAACGCCTGCGCCACGCTGTGGCTGCCGACCGAGATCTTCGACTTCGACGTCATGCCGTCCGCGGCCGGCCCGATCAAGCACATCAAGGGCGACATCCAGATGCCGCTGTCACAAGACAAGTAGCTCCCTGCGACGGGGTGTGGGGCGGTGCCTGTTTGCCGCCCCACATTCCACTCGCATGTTATCGATTGAAGCCGGGGAGAACAGAATGCCTGTTTATGATTATCTCTGTAACGAGTGCGGTCCGTTCACCGACATGCGCCCGATGGCGGAATGTGACGAGCCGCAGGATTGCCCGCAATGCGCCGGAGAATCGCCGCGTGCGATCCTGACCGCGCCGAATTTTTTCTGCATGCCGTCCGACGAGCGCAAGGCGCACGCGACCAACGAACGCAGCTCCCACGCGCCCAAGACCGTCGATCAATACAAGGCCTCGCACAAGGCGGGCTGCGGCTGCTGTTCCGGCAAGCCGTCGCGCCTGGTGACCAAGACCCGAAGCGGCGCCAAGAGTTTTCCAACCGCGCGGCCGTGGATGATCAGCCACTGAAGCGGGATGGGTTTGAGCCAAATCGACACACGCGCGAGTTCGTCTCCCTCGCCCCGCAAGAGCGGGGCGAGGGAGAAGAGTTGTGGTCACGTTTCAGCCTGAGGCCGGCTACGCTGGCGCACTAGCCGTGAGGCTTCAATAGCGGGCCGGCCGCATACGGGTGGGCGAGGCAATGCCGGCGAGCAGCACCGCCAGAATGCCGGTCAGGAAAATCCCGTCGAACGTTCCGGCGCCGCCGATCGAGGCGACCGGCGCGCCGAGGCCGCTGATCTTGTCGAGATTGAGCAGGTCGGCGCCGATCAGCGTGCCCATCGAGCCCCCGATATAGGCCAATGGCGGCGCGTATTCGCGCGACAGGATAAACGCGAGGATCGCGGTAGCGACGACCGGCGCAAACACCGGCACCGCGATGCCGAGGCCGTGCACCGGCGTGGCCATCGAATGGATCACGAAGGCAATGG
>Ga0193742_1001400_pt1 | contig 14489 bp, 16 predicted proteins | sample L2c1metaG_FD_165511 | JGI IMG/M metagenome (GOLD analysis project Ga0193742, IMG submission 165511) | Soil microbial communities from a riparian zone of the East river system, Colorado, United States - L2c1 | ecosystem: Environmental > Terrestrial > Soil > Riparian zone | place: USA: East River... | reverse complement strand
GTGTTGTTTGATGATAAACTCTCTGGCATCATTTAATCTACTTTCTAGTCTTGCATCCATCTATCAAGCTTGATTATTGTAAGACAAACTGGGATAAAGATTTCTTCAAGGCTGGATCTGATGCTCTTGAAAAAACAGTAGATTTGTTTATAAATATGAACATTCATAGATTAACATCTTATATTTAGTTTGATTCTTTTTATAAGCCTCCAAAAAAATTGAAGATTTCAGCAGATACTTCTGGAGATTCATTAGAAGGTGAGCTTCATATCATAATCTCAATCAATTAACCTCAATTTTGGCAAAGCTGCTTCTAATCCTTTTAATGGATATGGTGCCAACTGGATCCTTTCATCTTTAAAGAAATCTTCTTCTTGGGGTGAAATAGACCAGGATTCTCATAAAGAATTGCACAATTACCTCAATAGTCCTTGTGAAGAAACAACAAACCCAATCAAGTAGTGGGGGGTGTGTATTTTATTTGATTACTTTTGATTTATTCTTTAATCTGAATTCTAGTATCATTAACAACAATACCCAACATTGTCTCATATTGCTTGTGACTATCTAGCTATACAGGTCTCATCAGTTGCATCTGAGAGAGCATTCTCTATTTCAGGGCAAACAGACACTCTCCAGCGCAATTGCACAGAATCAGAAGCCTTTGGTTATGTTCAAATCCTTAAAAATACATACAAGACTAACTTTTTGTATGCTGTGGATGAAGCTGATGCTCATGAGGCCTTTGAAGTAGTCAGTATCAAGTGAATCTAGTATCTTGTCTTCTGTTTTCCAATAAATCCTCAGTTTTGTGATTTACAAGCAATTCGGCAGTTCGAACTGGTTCTAAACAGTTCAGTCCAGTTCTGGTTCAGTTCAGCCAAGAGGGCATCAGTTCGGTTCTCAGTTCAGGCCAAGGGGCTGAAGAACTGAGCTGAACTGAACTTTGGTAGCCCTAGTGATGCAGCCAGAGGTCTGGGGGCTCCACCTCCAGCAAGCCTTGAAACCATCCTGTAGTGAATTAAATATTTTAATTAGAAAGGTTTGTATAAAATAGTTTTTAATTTGTAATATAAGACAAGCTGCAGGAAAAAAAATATATTAAAAAGATTCAACAATCTACAAACTCCCTTTCCAGCAGATTAAAAAAATTAACTGAAAAGGGGTTTGACATGTTGCTAAGTATTTAAAATGCTGGATCTGCAGTAAGAATTTTTAATATTTAAAATTCAGGAAATCTATATATCCAGGTTAACATAATGGAAAAAAAGTTATTTTAAATTTAGGGAGTTCCTATACACTTCCTATTATTTACACTTTATCTACACGCTGTACCTAGATAAAGTAAAAATCCGAATAATTTAGGCCGTTTGGCTGGCCTTTCGAGCCGCCGAACGGTTCTTAAACGCTATCTCTCGCACCTGTCACGCCTCAGTCATCATTGGAGCGGCTTATAATCTTGAGCCTCCCGAAGTGAAATGTTTCAAATGGGTTTTTGTTTTTGCTTACCGAATGGGCTCTAAGTAAGTAAGTTAGTAAGTTAGTAATGACGTTGAGGTTACTGGTTCCGCGAACCGAGGGAACTCATTTATTGGTGTCTATGTTGTGTTGTACACCCAGACCGGCAGTCGTTCATAATATCAACATGATCCACACAAGTGACGCCCCGGGAGAGATGATCAAAATTGACATATGAAATGCGGCACTCTCGCTGATCAATAAGAGAGCGCTAGTTGTGTATTATGTAATGAACCCTTGTATGGATACCAGTTACACGCCCCTTGGACAGAATCCAACTCATGCTGAAGGAGTCCACTCCTCCGTTATCGCCCTTCCCAGTCTCAAAACGTCGACCTCCAAAATTTGATTTTACAAGTACAATCGAGAAAAAATTACCACCCGCTGCTCCCGAACCAGAATCACCCCTACCCAAGCACTATGATAATGTTGCGGAGGACACCCTACAGCTTTCAGACTCGGATTCTTCAGGACCGCCGTCGCCTATAGGTAGCAAAGGTCCTATTCTCCAAGTTGTATCTTCTCGTGAAGATCCATTGCCCGATGATATGTCTAAAGATCTTGCCGCCCTTCAACAATTACGCAAGAGCGTAAAGAAGAATTTACGCCTTCGGCCCATTCGCTCGCGAGGAAATTTACCTAAAGTCAATGTAGGCGCGGACATGATCTCCGCTCCCTTACAGTCGTCCCTCTCAACTTCCCCAAGGAGTCCAAATCCTCATAGTGCTACAAGCCCCACATCCAGCATCGCTTCCTCCTATTTCACACCCACCTTAGAATTACCTCTCTGTGCTTTCTTGCCAATTTCAGCATCCAGTATTGGTGACCGACCACCTCTACCTTCTCCAGCTTCATTGCCCCAAACCGTTGCATGTCCGATCTCTCCAGAGTCTCTATATACTCGCCTGGTGTCAGTTAAACGTCCTTTATTAATTGATACTCGGCCTGCAGCTGCCCATCAATCATTTCATCTGCGTCATAGCATCAACGTCGCAATCCCTTCTCTAATTCTCAAACGATTTCGACGACCAGGGGGTGGACTTCCAAACCTTGATGCCCTTCGACAATACATCACATCAGATCAAGGGAAAAGTGCTTGGGATACGCTAATGCGTCCGGGTGGGCCTTGGGATGGTGACGTCGTCATGTACGATGATGAAATGGATCCAAAAGACAAAGACCATTTGGGTGTCACTGCCTGGGCCATCATTCCCGTGATTTCTCCTCTCCTCAGCTATGGCAGTGTTGATTATCTGGAAGGTGGTGTTGCCTTGGCGAGACATCATCCTACACTCTCAACCCTTTTAATCAATGGATGCGATCCGGATATAATTGATAACAACTTTATTACTGATTCGGCACCCATGGTCCAAACACCTGGAGCATTTCAAGGTGGAATGCGTAAAGGCGCAGGACTCTTCCAACTCAATACCCAAATGAGTATCCTTTCAAGACCACTTCCTGAAATAGAACCATCCTCATCTACTTCCTCTCACCCTCGCTCCCCATTACCTATGATGTCATCGACGTCATCCTTGAGTAGTAGTCTCAACTCAGTGGATTCAAACCCTATCAACGTAATCGATGCTTCACCCTCTCCTCCACCCTCTTCAATATCTTTTAGAACGCCCTCATCTCCCCGTCGTCCAAGTGTTCCGAATTTACGCCGACTGGATACAAAATCGGCTGAACGCTTAAACACAAACTTACCTAAACTCTCAGTTCGCACCAAACCTATGCGATCAGCTACGCTCACCGTTCCTCCTTCGCTCAGTATCATCCCACCACCATCACCATCCCATCTTCAACTTATGTATTCAAACCATACACCACCTCCTTCCGCAAGGTTTGGAGTTATGTCACCAACGAGTGATCCTGCCAATTACCTCACCCCTTATTTCACCCCACCACATACGCCTGGCACACCCAAAGCATTCCTACCCCCATCACCAGCTACTGCTCGACCTGAACTAGATCCACCATCCACTGATGAAGCATTTCCTGTTTTCACGATATCAACGATATTGCCCAACTTTTTGTTTTTGGGACCTGAGCCGGCAACTCCGGAACATGTAGAGGAGCTGCAAGAGTTGGGTGTGAAGCGGATATTAAATATTGCGGCTGAATGTGATGATGATCATGGATTGAAGTTGAAGGAGGTGTTTGAAAAGTATTATAAGATCCCAATGAGGGATACGGTGGAGGAGGAGAATATTGCACGAGGAGTTAGAGAGGTGTGTGACATTCTCGGTATGTGTCTTTTTATGGCTTTGTTTTTGGCCAATCGTACTGATGGTTGTATCGTTATTCTTTGTCATAAGATGATGCCCGTCTACATTCATCGCCTACTTATGTTCACTGCAAAGCTGGTAAATCACGTTCTGTGACAGCCGTCATGGCCTACCTCATCCACGCCAACCACTGGACGCTCTCTCGAGCTTATTCATTCGTACTCGAAAGACGAAAAGGAATCTCACCCAATATCGGATTCGTCTCCGAACTCATGACATTCGAAGAACAAGAACTGGGTGGTAAATCTATCGGGGTACAACCTACCCCTAGTTCTTTGGGAAGCGCCACGGGGTCCGGAGCCGTAGAGACGGGTGGGTCACATATCAGCTCGCAGGATAATTACTCTATGGCCGCTGGTGGGAACCATCTCCGTCGTGGTGCACATGTGAGGGAGAGTTTACCGCCGGCTTTGGGTACGCTGGAAATGGGTGGAGCAGTGGGTGGATCATTGTCAGCTGGTGGGCTGATGGAACGCGTGATGGGGGATTCGGGTCAAGAAATGGAGATTAAGGATGCTACGGGTAGATATAGGCATGCGAGACGAGCTCCTGTGAACGAGAATACCTTGCAGCCTATGCGGAGGGTGAGTAAAGCTGGGTTGGAGAGCTCTGCTCATGCATAGGTTGCCCTGGGAAAGAACGTGTTCTTTTGTTAATTTTTTTTTTGGTGTTCCCTTTTTTTTTTATTTAAAAAAGAGGTCGGCTAAAATCTTCATTGGGACCCCTGTCTTTTTTTGTCTTTTCTTGCTATCGCTCCCTCTCCCTTTCCCTCTCACATGTCATGGCTGGCAATACCCTTTCGCGGCTTTAGTTTTATTGCATGGTGGTTTAAATTCAGCATTTTTTTTTTCATGTATCAATCTCTACGGTTTGGCTCCACCCTACAACCCTTCTTTTATAAACTGTCAAGATATCAACGAGATTCTGTAATTTTATTTTTTACAATTTCTTATTTATAGTTTGTGGATTACATAAATAAATTGCATGTGCCTTAGCTTCGAGTGGGGCTCGCCTATCCATTCATATTAGCGCTGAAACGTCACCAGCCACTTCTGTCGCTTTTATTGTAAAATTTCAAGGTCTCATGTTTCGTCATTTAAGGCCCGTTAACAATAGGATATCAATGCCGCATGAACTCATAAAGCCAGTTGAACTTTGGAAGCACATTCAGAATCAATGGCGCATGATTCTCTTGCCACTAGCACCTCTGCTGCAGCACCTTCACTTGCACCCCCTAGATATTCATATATCTTTGATGATCCTACTGTGCTGGCCGGAACGTCTCCAACTAACCACACATTTTCACTACCCAAGACTAACGGACCGACCAAAGGACAACCTTGGGTTACGTTGCATATACAAACCAGACCTTCGAAGACGCTTCCAAAAAATCCAAGGTTTTTCGGAGGCGACGATATCTCTGGAACCATTGACCTCAACCTCGCTAATCCTGAGGTCATCAATTCCATTCATGTCGTGGTAGGTTATTTTGTCCCTTCTTTGTACACCGTTGGAACCCGAACTCTTCCTAGTTAAAAGGTCGAATAGCCGCTGGTGCCGCTCGAAGGCCTTTAACTTTCCTTGAAGAACGCCATATCGTTTGGGACAAGTCCAACGGCAACCCCCGCTCAAAGACCCCATCTACAAAAAGATCCGACGAGAAATTATTTGGGAATTACCAGTTTTCCTTCTCATTCCCATTTCCCGACCATGTCGATCTCTCATCCACTTTACAGGGTAGAAGGAAAAACAGTACGCGAAACTCTTTGGTGTGCCAAACTCCACCAACGATCCTGGAGAATAGCTTGGGTGCGAACGTGGGGTACGAATTGATTTTGAAAATTACGCATGGACTGCTGCGCTCCGATAGTAGGTGAGGATCTTCTCAATGACTGACTCTTTAAAAAAACATTATATCTTTCCATTCAGGCTGAAAACTATTGTGAGCTACGTACCTCAAATAATACCTCCGCCACCATCCCCTCTACGCCAGAATGCATACCTTGAAGGTACATTTCTGCCTGGTCCAGACAGAGACCCAGACGGATGGGTCACCCTTCCAAGCGTTGTTGTGTGCGGCAAAGTACAGCTAGCACAGTTCTTAATCGATGTCGAATGTACTGTACGTTTTCGTTCCATTTATCTGTTTCCTGCGTTCTTACTCATATTTTGGATCTTGTGATAGCTCTCACTTTCGCTGGCCAGCCCGGTAAACATAAGCTTTGAATTATGCACTAAAGATGACCTGATTTATTATTTTAGCTTTCCTACACCAGAGGCACTGTCATTCCGTGTTATTTGACGCTCTTCAGTCAAAACACGAGGGCTCTCGAGCTTCTAGCAGACCACAGAGTTCAATATGTGCGTCTCGCACTGACTGCACAGTTTTATGAAGACACCTTGAAAGGTCTCGATCAATTCAGTCAAGGAAAGCAACCCCAGACGTCCGACGATAGCACAGAAGCCGCATTGGCAGTTTGGTGGGTTCCACCCAAGGACGTCATTCAAAATCCCCACACACGCCAACTGCAAGGAGAAATTCATTTGTCCAACGAACTGCCACCTTCATCTGATTTTCTACCGTTACGTGTTCGTGTAAGCATAGATTTGTTGGACCTACCTATCACTATTTGTTGATGATGGAACTGGATATGTTTAGTATGATGTGCAGATTCTGCCTTTTAATACCAAAAGCTTCGAGTGTACCCCCAAACTTCCCAACCTTAACAAGGACAGTGACGCCTCTGAGGAGGTTGTGTTGCAGTCTTACCCAGTCGAGATCGCAACTGTCAATGGAAGTGGTCCTATTCCAACTGCCTTCACAGAACCGCCTCTCAGGCGGAAAGAAGATGACAGCGGTAACCCATTGGGTCTCTTCGGTCAATATGGTTATGGTACTTTTTGGAGATAATACTCCCGCGCGGAGGACCCGAAATATCAAACGAAAAAAAAAGCCCAAGGTATTACATAGTAGTCTCGTATCAAACTCCTAATAAAAAGCACATGGACGAGATCATGTGATGCCTGCCTCCGGATTCCGGATTGTAACCTAATATATCTTCCATCGCTCTCTGTTCTCTTCTGTTCAATCATCTGCATCAATAATGACAAGTTCTCATCTTCCTCCTTTGAGTTCAAGCGTTGTATTTTCAGTCTCTTCCTCGAGTCTTATTGATGCACCGCTCGAGAAAGTATGGTCAATCATCTTAGATTTTCCTTCTTACAACAAATGGCAAGAATCCATGTATACATCGTGCCACCTCGCTCTCAACTCAGTTCTATTTTGCTCCTAGGAACTCATTTGTGTATGAGAACACGCTTGTCCTGAAAACCCTTTTTTTAAACAACCTTTTTCTTTTGTTGTTTTGGATAGACGCAATCAAGCTCTTGTGAACTCTTCAAAGGAACCGTTACTCGACCAAACCCCTCGTGAAGGGGACTTTATCCAGATGTCGGTAAACATTCCTCCAACTATGCAGGAGCCTGGATTGTTCGGCAAGAATTCTGCTTTTGTGAAGATCACAACCGTGGATCACGCCAACCATCGTGCTGCGTGGTGTACTGAAGGAATCCCGAGGTTCCTGCTCCGTACAGAGCGTTGGCAGGCACTCAGTGTGGATGAAGCAAGCGGACGGACGAAGTATGAGACTATCGAGGTGTTTGCTGGTCTCTTGGCCTATTTCGTCAAGTTCTTTGTCGGCAAGAACCTCGCGTTAGGTTTTAAAGCTGCTGCAGATTGCTTAAAGAAGCGTGCAGAAGAACCATCTCCTTAAATAGTATTCAATACGACCCGAGCGCTGTTCCTGACGCTCCCGGGACCTCAAGTTGAGGAATGATATCTCAAAAGCTAGCGGATTACATATAATCAAGAAGTCTGCATCCTATGATAAAAGTGGTGGAGGATTGTGTCCAGGAGAAGTCACACAGTATCAACTTCTGCTCTGCCGATTGCACGTTCAAAATCACGTCACTAAGTCCTATATCCAAGTGATTCATGATGTAGTAGCCGAAAGAGATCCACAAGATTTCCAGTTTATCAACACAGTATTCAGAAGGCACCGTAAACAGCTTTTCCATCTACTACCGTCGCCTTCACCTTTGTTTCCAAAATCTGGTGTAAAGGTATAGTCATAATGTCTTTATCAAAGATAACAAAATCTGCTTTCTTTCCGGGACTCAAAGACCCTAATTCATTCTCAGCAAAAGACGCATATGCCGCATCGAGGGTCATGCCCTTTAATGCTTGCGTCCGTGAGAGGCCTTGGTTTGGATACCTAGGTTATGATTGATTAATCCTCCGTTTCAAGCAGCTGGGGAAAAATAAAGGGGAAGAGAAAAAGAACGTACCAGCCTTCCGACCCATGAGGAGAGGTACCGTAAATTGATAAACGAGATACAGCAGCGTAGAATCCCAACAGAGGATTGACGCCTTCAACAGGAAAGTCCGAGCCGAGAGGAAGGATATGTTTAGGTGATGCCCTAGTAAAAGAAGGCCTATCGAGAAGGGAATTAGGGTGAGCTATAATGTCGTACCTCAACAACGTTTGGTATGCATATGCGCTCTTGATTCTTTCAGATCCCTGCACTTTTAGGTCAATGTTGGACTTGTATTCTTAAAAACGATGGAGCACGAACGAGTCGAGCACCTGCATACCACATATCAGATGTTCTGAGTTGTAGTCAGGCAGTTAGAATTGGGAAGGAGGAGAAAATATCTTACGCATGCGTTGGCTGTACACTTGCGATCACTGAAGAAAACAATGAATCCTTAGGCACATTTGTACAATTATTGAATAAAAAAAGTACCAACCTCCAAGATCGCCAATTCTCTTCAGATCACTAGGTGCAAATATCTGCGCATGTTCTATCCGAGGACGCCAATCCGTCACATTTCCCCCACTCCGTGTGAGGATACCTTCGTAAATATCCAAAATGACTTGGTTTGCTTTGTCCCCTATGCAATGAATTGCCTGAAAATGGGATCGGGTGGATGACTTAAGTTAGTCTATGCCTGACAAAGAGAACAGATGACGTACCGTCTGCCAACCATCTTTCCAGAACTGTCGAACGAGAGTTTCGAGGATTTCCGGGCTGCTTAGCATCAACCCACTCGAGTCAGGTTTATCTGAGTAGGGCGCAAGCAGAGCGGCGCTCCAAGAGCCAAGAGCACCTAAGCAGAGGGTACGACTGGTCAGAGGGCGGTTGACTTTTCAAGCAAATAATAGCATCATACCATCGGTAAATAACTTGACGCTGCGAAGATTCAGTCGACCGTGTTTTCCGTAATTGATCAAGCGAGGAAGTTGATTACCCCAGTATTCATTAGATGGGATGTTGCCCATGAGGTAAAGACGATTCTGAAAAGCAGGTTGTAGAGCGGCGTTGGATATATATATATATGAGATAAGCTCACAGGTAGTTTTCCTACCTCTGCCATCCTGCAAAAGGCATATTATTCATCCAGCATTCGTATAACTTAAACCAGGAAGCTTACTTTTTGTAGAACTGGATCTGGTTGACCTTGCTATCCGCGTCATGGATAGATGTTAACCCATACGAGAGAGCTTCCTTGATTGTCAATTCAAAGTAACGGAACATAGTTTCCTCACTCCATTCTGGTATGGGAACAAGGTTCATGGCGTTATCAACGAATATCCCAGTGGGATTTCCTCGCTCGTCCCGCACAATCAATCCACCATCGACCTTGTCAGGTAAATCTGGTATTTGTTGGAGAACGGCTGGGGAGACCCAACGAGAGTGTCCGTCAATGCGGTTGAGGCAAATCAGGCGACCTTTTAGCAATGGGTCTTGATCAAGATCAGCCTTGGGTGGTAAAACATGAGCTCATCATTGGAACCGTTGTGAAAGTCGAGGCGTACAGCTTTAGGAAATTGCGTTATTGACCACTGAGTTTGATCCCAACCCCAACCTACGATCCATTGGGTCATATCGTTTTGTATGTCTGGATGCGATAGTATGTATGCCTTCACGCGTTCTACAACATCTAAGTATATTTTCGGTGATTAGATACATTGTCGAGCATTGAAAAATGAATGATCGGATCTCACCTTCAATTGATTTAGACCCTGCCAGGGGCAGGTCCATCATAAGGCCATTCTCAATAATGTGGGCATGAGCATCTGTTAGAAATGAACCGTTAGAGATGCAGGTATGTTGGAAGTAACAACGTGCCAGCAAGTCCTGGTACGACGATAGCCTGGGGGTCTACGTGAATGACTTTTGAGGGGCGATTCGTGAGTTTTATTATCCAAGCGGGGAGAATTCCAGATAAAGGTGCTAGGTAATTGTGGTGCGAGTCTATCTCATCTTAACAATTCCATCAACATTTGTGTTACATTCCGCCCCGGTCAAAATACGATGTGAACCTACCAAACTTGCCAGAATCAATGATACGCGAATCACGCACAGATATACATTCAACTCGAGGTCTAGATTCATCCACGGTATATATGTTGTTTGTTTCGGAGCAGAGCACGTAAGACTCCAAGTTAGTGTTGTAATTGGTTGACCACAGTTTTGCCAGCATGCCGAAGAGCAGTATCCCAAACAGCCATTTTCGTTTGATATTAGGCTTGGAACTTGGAGGCGCGCTGGGTTTTGTCATGGGGGTGTGGGTGGGTGATTCGATGGTTTTCATAGTAGTAGTGAGATGCTATATATTATTCATCGAGTGTCAGCAGACCCGTGCAGTGATCGTTCAAGTCCACTGGGACCCTGTTCAGAACCCAGTATTCATCAGCCACGTTTACTCATACAGCACCAGGCCATAGTTCATAGTAAATCAGTTGAATGTGTCCTTTGGAAGGTCGAAGTAAGCCTATGCAACACTGTGATCGCGACATCATGTTATGAATACTATATCAAACCAAACGCATGCTACCTCAATCCTCCCAAAGTTCATCATCTCTGATGTCAAAGCCTTTCATCATATCCTTGATTTTTGCCATATCATCCGATGACATAGGATTCGCCTCAATTAATTCGGTAATACATTGGAGAGCAGCATTTCGGCCAAAGGGGGCTACCGGACGTTGCAAATGCTGCTTTATGGCAGAATGAATTTTCTCAAGCTCTGGCGAATGAATGAAGGTTTTCACCGCAAGCTTGACCAATCGGCGGGATACGATATTCTCGGTGCTAGTCGTGAGCAGAAAGATAATTTGCGTGATGAGCGTCAAAGCGACGATATAGGTCATCAGTCGTTGCAGAACGATGTCCCTGAAAGTAGTAGAAATTGATCATTTCCTTGCAGAAATACGGAAAGGTGAGCTTACGCCTGTTTAAGTATAAGTACTGTCCAATGGCCTACAACAAGAGTAGCGGCGATAGGTAACACAATTGGAGCCACTGGCCCGGACAAGGCAGATACAATGCCTGCCAATGCCCCTAGCATTGTCAACGATGTAGCCCTAGTATGTATGGAAAGCTTGAGCTAGACATCGCACGGCATACGAAGAAGGCGCACATCTGTTTCAAGGACAATACGTCCTCAGGTTTGCTGACTATATCAGCAACCATATCTTTGAACTTCTCGCTATCAAGGAGCTGTGATGCAGACTTTGTGTGAAAGGGATTACAGCGTCTAGATAAGCTGACTCGGAATTACCTCTTTAGGATCCCGCAAGTTGAATATACTAACGATGTCTTGATGAATATTTTGCAGAATGATTTCTGCTTTATCGCCAGGAAACTTTATGGTGGAACCAAGTAGTATTTTCCAGTATCCTGATGAGTTGAATGATTAGCCACAACTCTTCCATGGCAAAAAATAGTATGCATACCTCTCTTGCCGACACTGATAAACGTGAGCAAGCTGGTGAGGATGATAAGTATTTCTGCAGACTTACGCAATCACTGCGTCAAGTTTCACGTTAGGATTTACTTGCTGCGCTACAGCAGAAAGCACGGCGATATCTTCATGGAGATATTCCCCCACACGTTCGGTAGTAAGCTTGGTCAATTCAAGTAATGTCCTTTCGTAAGATTTCTCAGCTACATAGGTCGAGGGATCAAAATTCGAACCCGTCTTCGCGTCAGTTGCCACACTCACTCGAGACTGGTATACTTGGAATATTCGTCTTTTTGCCAATCTTCTGTGTAAAAGGCTTGATGCATAATTCGTCCAATTTGGTTCTGGCTTCGGCTTCAACCTTTTCATCATGTTCTGTGAAAACATCGTCCGAGTGATAGATGATATGGTCGACCAGTGCATCGTACTTTGTGAAAATCGCTATTATGGGCACTAGTACCAAGTAAGCTAATATTATCGGGTTGACCCGGACGTGTTGAACATACTTACTCTTACCAAGTTGCCCTTCAGAGAGCAATCGGAGAAACTTCTCAGCACCCGTTTCGAACAATCGCTCGCCATTGACTGGTATGCTAAAACACAACCTTTACGGTGTGGTCAGGAATTTCTCAGGCCGTCATATTTAGGGAATTGTCTCACCAGACAGCGTGAACCTGATCCTTGATATTTTCTTCTGCTTCCCTATCGCCCAGGAACTTCATGACGGTGTCAAAATTGCCCTCGTCTGCTGGTTCAAACCCCTTGCTGTCATGCAACACAAATCTTTTGTTCTCGACGTCGGAAAACAGTTCTTTGTTGATATCACATACACCGACTTCGCCGTGAGAAACGAGCTGAAGAGTAAGATGGATATCTAGCCAAGATGATGAAGCAATGAACAAAATGTCAAAGACTGACGGCCTCATTGATGCCGAATGTATTCCTAATCAAGGAGGTCTTCCCAACACCTGTCTGAACGAAAGAGTGGGATTAGATGGGCCACCATATTTTAGAACAGACTTACTCTGCCAATGACCAAGACTCGAAACCTGCAGATCAAGAAAAGGTCAATTAAGCTCCTCATCAGTAATTTGAATGGAAAAGTATTTGGCTAACCGAGGGCATCTTTCAAAGATCCCATCTGTGGTTGGCCGCAGATCAACATCATCATGGACTTTCTAGATAGCCAAACCAATTATTTCCTGTGATGGGCAAGCAAAGGACAAAAGGGCCTACGCTTGACCTTTGAGATATTATAAACCCAATGACTACTTCGATTCCATTGACATTGACGATTGTCCGGTATTCTTTAAGTCCAGACGGTTGTTTACTGGTATCAGCTTCGACAGTACCGGCATTGGACAGAAGGTTTTGGCGCTCGATCGTAATCTTAGATTTGTTAAAGAAACCCTCTTGACTAACTTTAACAGTCAATGGTGTTGAAGGTGGTAGATTCAGCCTATATCTGTGTAGGTTTCGGGTATTCAAGAGTACTTATAAGAGAGACTACCCCACCTGTCCGGCGCCAGTGTTAGTGTTGCCTCCCTTGATCTGGCTTTGGCCTCGAAATTGCGTTCAAGTTTGTACGTGCTACCAATCGACAGTTTGATCGAGGTCATCATCTTGGGGGACTTGATGAAGATATCTAGGCAATGGATTCAGTGAAGCCTTATTGACGAAGAAGAGATGGGCTCGATTTACCAGAAATCTCAATATTGTCTGGAGAGCTACTTGAACTTGACGAGGACATGGTGGTGTTGGATAGTAGTGAGCGTTCGTGAAGTTGATGTCCTTGTTAATAAATGATTGAGAACAGGCTTGAGGCGACGGCATTATATTGTAATATGATCAACGAACCGAATATATTTTGGTCTGGACTGACAGAACTTTAAAAATATGTATGGACCATATTATTTTCGAACGGCGACTCGGAGGCTCCTTGCTCTCGAGTCATGAGGAAATTTACTTGTTCTCGTTGATCCAGTTAAAAAAATTGACTGTTGTCTTCCTGTTGAAACGTTGGTGTTTTTATGTGAGTGTTGCCAACATTTCCAAAACAGGCTTGGACGCAGATGGCGGCTCGGTGGTAGGAAACCCTACATTGGTACATAGTTCAGCTTGTCCATGGATGAATTGCACTATAGGGATCTATTTGATAAATTATTTAGGTCTTGGCATAAATAGTAAAACATTCTGCAAAAGGCAGAGCAATTAGACTACAATAATTATATTGGATGCTTATACAATGTTCGTGGTTAGATTAGATTAGTTAGTTAATTGGTTTGGTTGATAGTTAGTTAGCTTGCGCGGAAGGCGTGTCCATTGAAAGTCCAGTTCAACTGGACGCTTGCGGATGTATTCACGACCTTGATGCTGGTTACGCGTGAGTGAATGTTACAAGTACACAGTCACTATATTCCGAGTGTGGTATCTTTTGAGCATCTTTATAAATTAGTTATTCGCGGATACCTGATAAACAGAACGGTCAAATTGAGCAAATGTTTACGGCATTATGTGCGTTTTTTGTACAGTATAAGTATACGATCTTGGTCACCTAGGGAATCGGAGACATCGGTTGAAAAAAGTAAGGAGGAAGATTTGGGCAAGAAAGCAAAGCAAAAACTTCTATGGTTATGATATATCCACTTCAAAACAAAACAAGAGAGAAAAGAAAAAGACAGAAAGGAAAAGTGTATGTATATGAAAAAAGCCATTTAAAAAAAAAACTCTGTCCCACCCCCAAACCTTCCTACTCGTCGATGCATCCCCCAATCTAGAATTCCCGATTCCCGATTACTCAAAAGTTAAATTCTATGGTGAGGCTGTTTTATGACTACTAAGTTGGACTAGGACATAGACTTGCGCGTCGG
>Ga0193742_1001397_pt1 | contig 14511 bp, 14 predicted proteins | sample L2c1metaG_FD_165511 | JGI IMG/M metagenome (GOLD analysis project Ga0193742, IMG submission 165511) | Soil microbial communities from a riparian zone of the East river system, Colorado, United States - L2c1 | ecosystem: Environmental > Terrestrial > Soil > Riparian zone | place: USA: East River... | reverse complement strand
CGCAACCAGCATGATGTTGGCCACCCCGATTCCACCCACGACCAGCGAAATTGCCGCGACCGCGGCGGTGAACACGGTGAGGAACGTGATGAACTGGGTGCGCCGCTCGATCAGGTTCTGGAACGCGCGCACCTCGTAGTCACGGTCCGCCGGCTTTCTGATGAAGTGCCGGGTGTCCAGGATTTGACTCAACTGGGCCCGCGCGGCGGCCACGGTGGCCGCGCTGGTGGATTTCACGATGATCTGGTTGACCTGGTTGGCATTGCCCACCAGGTAGGACCGGGCGGCGCCGAACGGGACCACCGCCGCGTTGTCGTTCTGCCCGTCGTTGCCCAGTACGCCGACCACTTTGAAGGTGGCGCGGTTCAACCGGATGCTCTGGCCGAGCACCTCGCCCATGTTCGTCGAGGGGCCCCACAGCAGGCTCACCGCCTCCTGCCCGAGCAGAACCAGCTTCTCGTTGCTCTGCACCTCCTGCTCGGTGAACCACCTGCCCACGGCGACGGTTCGAGCCGAGATGTCCAGGTAGTTGTGGGTGGCGCCGACCAGCCTGGACCGAGTGTTGGTCTGCCCGGCGTTCACCGACACGTTGCCGGTCATGCTCGGCGTCACCGAGGCGATGTCCGGTGCCTGCCTCGAGTTCAGCAGCGCTTGGACATCCTGGTCGGTGAGGTCGCGCGCCGCCCCGCCTCCGGGCACCGAGCCGGTGGCCTTCGTGACGGTGATCTGGTTGGACAACCGGCTGAACTGCGCGTCGAAGCCGGCCCGCACCCCGTTGCCCAGGGCAACCAGGATGATCACCGCGGCCACCCCGATGACGATGCCGAGGGTGGTCAGCAGGGAGCGCAGCCGGTTCGCCCGCACGCTGCGCAGGGCCGCCAGAATCGACTCGTGCAGGGTCATCGTCGGCCCCCGGCTTGAGCACGGATCCCCGCCATGGAGAGGAGCGCTCTGCCTAGCAGCAGTACCTAAGTGCCTGCTGTGCTCCAGCTGTGAACGCCGACACCGTCAGGGGTTATGGGCTCGCGGCGCTAGCCCGGCGGCGAGCCTGGAGCTGGTCGAAGAACACGGCGGCCAGGATCAGCCCGCCAATGATGATCTCCAGGTAGAAGGCGTTCACGGCCAGCAGGTTGCCGCCGTTGTTGAGCGTGCCGACGATGAGCGCCCCGGCGGCCGCGCCGAACGCGCCGCCCTTCGCCCCGAACAGGCTGGCCCCGCCGATCACGCAGGCGGCGATCGCGTTGAGCTCGTAACCCGCGCCCCCGGTGGGGATGCCGGCGCTGAGCCGGGACGCGAACAGCACGCCGCCCACCGCGGCGAGCAGCCCGGACAGTGCGTACACCGAGATCAGCACCGCGGTCACCGGCACGCCGGACAGCCGGGCCGACTCCGGGTTGGACCCGACCGCGTAGACGTAGCGGCCGAAGACAGTGCGCCGCAGCACGAAGGCGGTCAGCGCGATCACGATGAGGAAGATCCAGAGCAGGTTCGGCACGCCCAGCACGCTGCCGTTCGCCAGCGCGCTGAATGAGGGCGGCAGCGGCTGGATGGTGCTCGCGTCGGTGATCACCAACACCACGCCTCTGGCGATCCCGAGCATGCCGAGGGTGACGATGAACGGCGGCAGCTTCGCCCGGGCGACCATCGCGCCGTTGAACACACCGAGCACGACGCCCACCACCAGCCCCACCAGGATCGCGGCCGGAACCGGCCAACCGTGCACCAGCAACTCGGCGGTGACGCAGCCGGTCAGGGCGAGCACCGAGCCCACCGAGAGGTCGATGCCGGCGGTCAGGATCACCAGTAGCTCGCCGGCGGCGATGATGCCGAAGATCGCCACCTGGCGGGCCAGGTTGCCCAGGTTTCCCCCGGTCAGGAACTCGTCGGAGGCCAGGGTGAGCCCGCCGAACAGGACGAGCAGCACGATGAGCCCGCCGGCGTCCCGGCCCAGCACGTCACCGAGGCGCAAGACCCGCTCCTCGGGTTGCGCCGGCGGCGGGACTGTGGCATCGCTGCGCGTGGCCGTCTCGTCAGCGCTCATGCTGTCCTCCTGGTGCCTGGAGACTGGGTACGCCCTGCGTCGGCCGCCCGGTCGGGCTGGCCAGCTTGAGCACGTCCTCCTCGGTGGCGCCGGCCGCCGGCAGCTCACCGACCACCGTGCCCGCGCGCATCACCACCACCCGGTCGGCGATGCCCAGCACCTCGGGCAGGTAGGACGACACGACCAGCACCGCGAGGCCCTGGGCCGCCAGATCCCCGATGACCTGGTAGATCTCCGCTTTGGCGCCGATGTCGACGCCCTTGGTGGGCTCGTCGAACAACATCACCTTGGCCCGGGTGGCCAGCCAGCGGGCCAGCAGCACCTTCTGCTGGTTGCCACCGGACAGTGCGGACACCGGTTGCTCCCAGGAGGCCGAGCGCAGCCGCAGGCCGCCCAGCAGGCCCTCGACCAGGCCACGCTCGCGCTGGCGGTCGATCAGCCACATCCGGGATATCTCCGCCATGTTGGCGATCGATGCGTTCTCCCGGATGGACAGCTCGAGCAGCAGCCCGAGTTGCTTGCGATCCTCGGTGAGCAGTCCGAGGCCGGCCTGAACCGCGCGCCGGGGGTTCCCGGCCGGCAGCCTCGTGCCATCCACCGAGACCTCGCCGTCGGCGACTGGGTCAGCCCCGAACAGGGCGCGGAGCAGCTCGGTGCGCCCGGAGCCCAGCAGGCCGGCGATGCCGACGATCTCGCCGGCGCGCACGTCCAGATCGATCGGCGTGCCGACCCCCATCGGGCGCAGCCCGCGCACCCGCAACCTGGGCTCGCCGATGGTCCGTCGGGTGTGTGGATACAGCGACTCGATCTTCCGGCCCACCATCGAGGTGATCAGGCTGTCGTGATCGAACTCCGCGATCGGCGCGGAGGTGACCGGCCGGCCGTCCCGCAGGACGGTGATGCGGTCGCCGATCTCGAACATCTCCTCCAGGTGATGCGAGACGTACATGATCGCGTGGCCGTCATCCCGCAGGCGCCGGATCTGGGCCAGCAGGGAACTGGTCTCGTCGGCGGAGAGCGCGGTGGTCGGCTCGTCAAAGATGATCACGCGTGGTTCCTCGCCGAGCACCTTGGCGATCTCCACCAGCTGGCGTACCGCGAGCGAAGTCTCCCGGACCGGGGTGTCCGGGCTGAGCAGGCCGAGCCCGACGGGCTCCAGCATCGCCTTGGCCCGCCTGCGCAACTCGGCGGGGCGGGTGATCCAGCGACGCGCCGGCAGCCGGCCCATCAGCAGGTTCTCCCCAACGGAGAGGTCGGGCAACAGACTGAGCTCCTGGTAGACGACGCCCACTCCGGCGTCTCGGGCGCCGGACGGGGTGAGGTCACCGACCGCCCGGCCGTCCACCTCGTAGCTGCCCGAGTCCCGGGAGATCGCCCCGGTGAGGATCTTGATCAGGGTGCTCTTGCCGGCGCCGTTCTCCCCGGCCACGCAGTGCACCTCGCCGGCCCGCAGCTCCAGGGAAACCCCGACCAGGGCCTGGATCGCGCCGTACCGCTTGGCCACGTCGCGCAGCGCGATGATCACCTCGCCGTCGCGGCCCTCCGGCCGCCGCTCGGACTCGGTGTCACTCATCCGCTGGCCTGCGCGGTCGGCGGGTTCAATAGCTGCGCCACGGCGGGTTCGTTCATGTTCGACTGGTCCACCAGCACCGCGCCCGGGTCCAGGACGTCCGGCTGCAGGGTGCCGGCGGCAGCCGAGGCGGCCTCCACCACGCCCTGGTGGCCGAAGAAGTACGGGTTCTGCACGATCAGGGTGTCCAGGCTGCCGTCCTTCAGACCGGCGATCTCCTGCGGGTCGGCGTCGTAGGCGACCACCGGGATCCGGTCCTCGGCCCGGTTGTCCTTGATCGCGCGGGCGGCGCCGTCGCCCGACGAGTTGTTGTCCGCGAAGATGCCCACCAGGGTGCTGTCCGCGGTGATCGCGTCGTTGACCTGGCTGGCGGCGGTGTTGATGTCGTTGTTGTTGTAGCGGGTCACCGCGACGTTCAGTTGCGGGCAGTTTGCCGCCAGGCCGGCCTTGAAGCCGGCGTCCCGGGTGCTCAGGGTCTCCACGCCGGCCATCGCGGACTCGAGCAGCACGTTGCCCACCGCCGGGCCCTTGGCCTTGATCAGGTCACACAGTCGCTGACCGCCCCGCTGGCCGGCCTTGTTGTTGTCGGTTCCGATGAAGCCGTCCACCGAGGTGGTCACCCTGCTGTCGATGGTGATGACCTTGACGCCGGCCTGGCGGGCCCGATCGATGACGTTGTTCAGCGCGTCGTTGGAGTTCGGCGCGACCACGATCGCGTTCGCCCCTCGGGAGATCGAGTTCTCCATCAGCTGGACCTGACCGGCCACGTCGGTCTCCGCCGTCGGGCCGAACAGGCTGACCTGAGCGCCGGTGTCCCGCGCCGCCCCCTGGGCGCCGGCAAACGTGGTCTGCCAGAACTGGGAGTTGGTGGCCTTCACGATCACGTCGACGCGCTTGCCCGCCATCGCGCCACCGGCCGCGCCACCTCCGCCGGTTCCGGCCGATCCGGCCGATGCCCGACCGGCCACCACACCGACCACCACCGCGATCAACGCGATGACCGCGACCAGTGCTCCGGAGAACTTGAGCCGGCTCGGCATCGTTGCCTCCCCCTAGAAATCGATTTCTCAGCAACATAGGTACCACGCTCGCGGAACGTCAAGCACTCGAAAATCGGCGTCTGACCTCCCCATACACCTGCCGCGCAGATCGCCAGGACGGTGCCGGGGGATGATCCGCCCGGTGATCATCGCTCACGCGGGGTAAACCTGGCCGCTAAACAACACGGAGCGTAGGGAGACGCTTGGGTCCCGTCTGTCACTTCTGCCCCAAATGTCCACTCTCGTCACTCAGCGAAGCCGGCCGACCGGCACCCCGCCGCGGCTGCCACACATAAAGGTGAACACATCCGAGGCAAATAAATGCACAGAGTTTCCTCGGCCTGTAATAACAGGATTCACTCAAAAGAGATCGTAACCCGCCGCGACACGTCCGAAATGCCCGATTGCGGTACCCCGGTGTCAATAGCGGCGAAGATCCGCTATGTTGACTTCGCCAGCGAGGGCTCCCCAATCATCGCTGGTAAACGTGGCGGTGTTCCCGAGACGCCGCTAATCTGAACAGGAGATTCACTGTGCTGAAGAAGGCTGGAATCGTGGCGGCTGTCGTCGCTGCCGGTCTCGTGGTGGCGACCCCGCTCGCTTTTGCCGACGGAATTCTGGACGGCGCGCACGGCCAGGTCGGCTGGGTGAACGTTCAGGACAGCGCTGGTCAGGCGCCGTTCCAGGGCTGCAACAACTCGATCGGCGAGGGTGTGGCCGGCTACGAGTCGTCGTACCAGAAGAACACCGACAGCCACGACGGTTCTTGCGACCAGGACAACGAGTACACCGACAGTTCGGGCAGCAACTGACTTTTCGCCGCCCTGAGCAGGGCGCCGGGCCTCAGGCCCGGCGCCCTGCTCGTATGTCCTGACGGGGTCGGTACCGGAAACATATCGACCCTGGCGTACCGCTGCGTCCGGTCATAACGTCACAAATTGCAAGAATCGCTCACCCGCCCCATATTTAACATCCGGGGTATTGAAAGTGGCCGTCCGGGAAAGCACAAATACAGGGCCTTCTTGAGTCCGCGCGAGCCGGCCATCTATTCGGCGCCGGGGCACCGCCGAGCCCTCGGCGACCCGGTGGATGTTGCCGCCGGAAACCCCTCTTGACCACGCAGAGCAACCTGTACAGGCTGTGACGAAGCGTGGTCAGTTCGCGTCTTCTGACGCGACGAACTTGTTGCGGTTGGCGATGACCCGCCGCAGGTGTCGCTCGGTGGCGTAGCGGGCTCCACCGGGGTCGCCGGCGGCGATGGCGTCGGCTATCTGGTTGTGCTCTTCGATGGTGTGGTGGGCCTCGGACGGGTAGCCGGATGAGTTGCTGTAGGTGTCCCGCAGGAAGCCGTTGATCGGGTCGATGACCAGCCGGAAGAACGGGTTGTGGCTGGCCTCCGCCATGAGCTCGTGGAAGGCCAGGTCAGCGGTGAGGAACTCCTCCCGGGATCCCCGCGCCGCCACCAGTTGACGGTTCCGCTCCCGCATCGCGGCCAGCTGATCGGGCGAGCGTCGGGCGGCCGCCAGTGCCGCCATCTCCACCTCGAGGACGAGCCGCAGCTCGAGCAGCTGCTCGAAGGTGCCCTCGCTCAGCCGTAGCAGCAGGCCGTACTGCTCGGCAATCAGCCGCCCGTCCACCTGCGCCACGGTCATCCCCCGGCCGGGCATGACGGTGACCAGACCCCGCTGCACCAGCAACCGCGCGGCTTCCCGGACCACCGTGCGGCTGACGTTGAAACGCTCGCCCAGTTCCGTCTCGGTGGGCAGCCGGTCGCCCAGCTTCAACCCCGCGCCCAGGATCTCCCGCTGCAGCGAGTCCGCGAGGGTTTCGGGCAGGCGCTGCCGCGGACCGGGGGCATGGTGCACGGCCGAAAGGTATGACGAAGTAGACCACCGGTCAACGATGTCCCGCGGCTGAGGCCGCCGGCGCGGGCGTTGACCCCCACTTCATACGATGATAGGACATCCCAGCCACCACCGGACGGGAGTCCAGTGCTCATGACCGACCAACGAACCGGCCGCCTCTACATAAATGGCAACTGGGTGGACAGCGCCAGTGGCCGGCTGCTTTCGGTGCACAATCCGGCGAACCTCGAGGTGGTCGCCGAGGTGCCGGATTCCGACGAGCGGGACGTGGACCGGGCGGTGGCGGCCGCGTGCCGGGCGTTCGAAAGCTGGCGTTGGGTGAACCCATCGGTGCGCGCCGGGCATCTGCACGCCATCGGCCAGCGGATCGCGGAGAGCGAGCGAGCGCTGGCCGAGTCCATCACCAGGGAGATGGGCAAGCCGCTGTCGGAGGCTCTCGGCGAGGTGCGCAAGCTGGCGAAGGCCTTCCACTTCTACGCCGAGGAGACCACCCGGACATTCGGCGCGATCGTGCCCAACGAGGAAGACGGCTTCACCAGCCTGGTCGAGCGCGAGCCGATCGGTGTCGTCGCGGCGATCTCGCCGTGGAACTACCCCCTCGAGCTCATCGGCTGGAAGTTGGCCGCCTCGCTCGGCGCCGGCTGCACCATCGTGGTCAAGCCGTCCGAGTACACCCCGACCTCGGCCATCGAGCTGTTCGGTTGCCTGGCGGCCACCGACCTGCCGGCCGGGGTGGCGAACCTGGTGACCGGCGCCGGGGAAACCGGCCGCGCCCTGGTTGCGCACCCCGCCGTGAACAAGGTCGCGTTCACCGGCTCCTCGGACACCGGGGCGGCGATCGTGAAAACCGTGTCCGGGGTGAAGCCGATGTCCATGGAGCTCGGCGGCAACTGCCCGATGATCGTCACCGAGCACGCCGACCTGACCGGGGCGGTGAACGGGGCGCTGCGGCGTTCGTTCCGCAACGCCGGCCAGATCTGCATCGCGATCAACCGGGTCTACGTGCATGCCAGTCGGTACGAGGAGTTCGTCCAGCGGCTGGCGAGCGCCGCCGAGGACCTTGTCGTGGCGGACGGGCTGGTCAAAGAGGACGCCGACATGGGCCCGGTGGCCAACGCGGAGATCCTCCAGAAGGTCGAGCGCCACGTGGACGATGCACGGGCCAAGGGGGCACGCGTGCTGTGCGGCGGGCGGCGCCCGGCGGGCCTGGAATCCGGCTACTTCTACGCGCCCACCGTGTTGGCCGACTGCACCCAGGACATGCTCGTCATGCACGAGGAGACCTTCGGCCCGGTGCTCGGCGTCGCTGCCTACCGGTCGCTGGACGAGGCCGTCGAGCTGGCCAACAGCACCCCGGCCGGGCTCGCCGCATACGTGTACACAGAGAACCTGACCGCGACCTTCGCGCTGGGACGTCGGCTCGACTTCGGCAACGTCGCGGTCAACAACGTCGACGCCGGGATCATCAACGCGCCCTACGGCGGCCGCAAGGGCAGTGGCTACGGCTACGAGCACGGCCGCGAAGGACTGGACGGCTACCTGCAGCTCAAGCACCTGCGCATCCGGCACGGGGCATAACTCGGGGAGTGTCATGACCACTGTGTGGATCGGCATCGACATCGGCACATCGGCGTGCAAGGTGGTGGCGGTCGACACGGCCGGTCAGGTGATCGCCCACCGGATGCGGGAGTACCCGCAGGCCACCCCACGCCCCGGATGGGCCGAGCAGGACCCGGCGGACTGGTGGCGGGCGACCGATGAGTGTGTCCGGGGTGTGGTCGCCGCGGTGCCCGGCGCACAGGTGCGGGGTATCGGGCTCTGCGGCCAGATGCACGGCCTGACCGCGTTGGACGAGGACGGCCAGGTCATCCGGCCGGCCATTCTCTGGAACGATCAGCGATCCGCGCCGCAGTGCGACGAGATCACCGAGCGGGCCGGCGGGCTGAAGGGCCTGTTGGAGCTGACGCAGAACCGGATGCTGCCCGGCTTCACCGGAGGCAAGCTGCTGTGGCTGCGCCAGCACGAACCCGAGGCGTACGCCCGGATGCGACACATGCTCAACCCCAAGGACTACCTGCGCCTGCGGATGACCGGGGACCACGTCACGGACGTGTCCGACGCCTCCGGCACGGGTCTGTTCGACGTGCGCAACCGCCGTTGGTCGAGCGAGCTGCTGGGCCTGCTGGACCTTCCGGAGCGGCTGCTGCCCCGGGTCGTCGAGTCGGCCGAAATCACCGGGCAGGTGTCGGAGGAGGTCGCCCGGAGCTGGGGAGTGCCGGTCGGTACGCCGGTGGTCGGCGGCGGTGGCGACGCGGTACTGCAGACCACCTCGATGGGTGTCCTCGGCGGAGGGGTCGTCGGTGTCACCCTCGGCACAGCGGGGATCGTCGGAGGCGCGAGCGGCAGCTGCCCGACCGAGCCCGATGGGCGGCTGCAGATCTCCTGTGGCAACGCGCCCGACCGCTGGCACGTCATGGGCGTCGCGCTGAACGCCGGAGGGGCCTTCCAGTGGCTGCGCGCCGCATTGCGGCCGCTGCTGCCCGACCGCGACCTCGACTACGCCACCCTGGTGAAGTTGGCCCAGCAGGCCCCACCCGGTTCGGAGGGGCTGCTCTTCCTGCCGTACCTGGTCGGCGAGCGGTGCCCGCACATGGCTCCGGACGCCAGGGGCAGCTGGGTGGGCCTGAGCCCTCGGCACTCGGCGGCGCACCTGTCCCGCAGCGTGCTGGAAGGCACCCTGTTCAACCTGCGGGAGATCTTCGCGGTCTTCGCCGACGTCGGCGTGCGGGGGGACCGGGTGCGGGTGTCCGGCGGCGCCACCGTGGAACCGCTGTGGTTGCGGTTGCTCGCCGACGTTCTGCAGACCGAGGTTGTTCCGGTCGTCGGTGCCGAGCATGGCGGTGCCTTCGGGGCCGCCCTGCTCGCCGGGGTGGGCACCGGTAACTGGAGCGGCCTGGAGGACGCCACGGCGGTGGTACAGGAGACCAACCCGACCGCGCCGGATGCCTCGCTCGCCGACCGCTACGACGGCCTGTACCGGATCCACCGGGAGCTGTTCACCGCTCTCGAGCCGACGTTCGCCGAGCTGGCCGCGGTGGAGACGGCATGACCGGGCCCCAGGCGGCCCCGGTGACCTCGGCGCCCTCGGCGGACGGGCTGAGCGGCCAGGACGTCGCGAAGCGGGCCGCCGGCCGGAGGGCGGCGCGGTCGTACTGCAAGAACGGGATGAAGCTGGGCCTCGGCTCCGGGACAACCTCGCACTGGTTCGTCCGGGAGCTGGCCGAGCTGGTCCGCGCCGGCCTTGACGTGGTCGGCGTGCCGACCTCCACGGCGACCCGCGACCTGGCCCGCGACCTGGGCATCAGGCTGGCCGACCTGAACGACCTCGGGGAGCTCGACCTCACCATCGACGGGCCGGACGAGATCGACCACCAGGGAAACATGATCAAGGGCGGCGGGGCCTGCCTGTGGTGGGAGAAGATCGTGGCGCGGGCCTCGCGCCGGATGGTGGTCGTGGCGGACGACACCAAGGTGGTGGATCGGCTCGGCGCTTTCCCGCTGCCCCTCGAGGTGCTGCCGTTCGGCTGGGTGAGCAGCCAGCGGCTGATCCGCGAACTGCTGGCGGACACGGGGTACCCCGACGGACCCCTCGAACGACGGGTCAGGAACGGCGAGCTGGTGGTCACCGACAGCGGCAACTACCTCCTCGACGCGCACCTGGGTGCCGTCCACGATCCCGGGGCGCTGGCCACCGCGTTGAATCAGATCCCCGGGGTGGTGGAGAACGGGCTCTTCGTCGGCATCGCGGACCAGGTGGTGCTCGGACATCCTGACGACTCGGCCGAGGTGGTCGGCATTCCGCTGCCCGTGCTGGACTGAGCGCGTGGGCGCAGACGAGGAGGGCGCCGGGCAATGCCCGACGCCCTCCTACCAGGAACTTTAGTTAGGTCCCTCAGTCGTCGAAGCCGTGCGCCTCGTTCGTCTGGTCGCAATCTCCGTCGTGGCTGTCGCTGTTTTCTTGATCGTGGGAGTAGTAGTCCGCCACGCCCGAGTATTCCGACTTGTTGCAGTACTTATAGGGGTGCGAGAAGACATGGTCTTGCACACCGGGGAGGAACTGGAAATGGGCGCCGTTTCCGTACCCGCTGTCCCCGTCGTCGTTAGCGAACGCGAGCGGAGTGATCGCCAGCAGGGCGGCGGTGGCAATACCCACCGCGACTCCAGCCTTCTTCAGCACAGTGGTTCTCCTGTTCAGATGCCTTGTAAGTCACTGGTGCCAACGCCGGTTGGGGAGCTGGTGATGGCAATACACAAGATTAGAGAATGAACTCCGCATAGCGCCAATTGGTGACCTGATCGTGTCAGGTCGGATTGGGCGAAAAGGTTGCGGTCTCGTGCTGGTGAATTTCAACTACTCTTTGTGATATTTCACGCGCCACACTGGGGAAACTGGCGAGCATGCGCCTAAGTATCGTTACGTAGAGTGACAGGCGGTCAGCCGCTGTCAGTCAGGCTTCGACTCCACGACGCTCACCGGCGCCGCGGTCTGCACGACCCTGGTGAGCTCGAATCCCGCCCGCGCCAGGAACTCCCGGTATTCGCGCTCGGTGCGCTCGCGGCCGCCGAGGTCCAGCAGCATCTCCAGATTCATAATGTTACCGATGTGGCCGCTGTTTCCTTCCGGGAGCACAAGCTCGATCAACAGCAGCCGCCCGTCCGGTTTGATCGCTTCGCGGACATTGCGCAAGATGGTCAGCGCTTCGGACTCGGCCCAGTCGTGAATGATGTTCTTCAGCACGTAGGCGTCACCGCCGGCCGGCACTCTGTCGAAGAACGACCCGCTCTCGATGGTGCATCGCGTCTCCACGCCGTGGGCGCGCAGCACATCGGTCGCCCCGCTGGTGACCGAGGGCAGGTCGAATAGCACTCCGCGCGCGGCGGGCGTCCGCTGCAGAATCGCGGCGAGCAGCGCGCCGTGGCCAGCGCCGACGTCGACGATTGTGGAGAACCGTGAGAAGTCGTAGGCCGCCACTACCGGCGCTTTCGCAAAATTGGAGAACGTCGTCATCGCGTTGTTGAACTGAGCCGCGAAGTCCGGGTTCGTCTCCAGATATGCCCAGAAATCCAGGCCACGGATCGCCGGAACGGCAGGTTCGCCGCTGCGCACGGAATCGTGCAGGTGGCCCCAATGCTCCCAGTGTTCCGGTGAGCCCCAGAGCAGCGCCACCGACCGCATCGACACCGGGGCATCCGAGCGGAGGGGTTCGGCCAGCGGCGTCAACTCGTAGCGTCCATCCGGCCGGCCGGCAAACACTCCCCGGCCGGCCAGTGCCCGCAACAGCCGGAAGATCCCGTCCGGGCTGGCATCGACGCGTTGGGCGATCTCCTCCGGGGTTAGTGGGCCGTCAGCGAGGACGTCCGCGATGCCGAGCTTCGCCGCCACATGGATCGCCTGACTGAGCAGGCTTCCCCAGATCATCTCGAGCAGAGCGACTGGCGCGGGCGCCATCCGGCTGTGCAGCCGTTGCACCTGTTCCCGCACCGCTTCGCCGGCTCGCGCGACCCTGGGCGGCGGAATCCTGGGTGAAGCCGCCATCGTCGGATCCTCCTCGCCAGTGCATCAATCGCATCGCGAGCAGTCAGGATCCTCCGGCACCCCGCGATGACCTAACTCGTTTCGGAAGCGGCCTCCAGACGTGCCATGGCCGGCTCAGCAGCAGGCCGAGAGCTCGTCGCCTTCGGGTGTAGCGGGGGTGCCGCAGACGCACTCGCCGGTGTCCGGCTGGCCGAGGGTGTGGATGCTGGTGGCGTCCGGGGCGTCGGCTTTGACGGTGTAGACCTCCCACGGCTCCGCGCCGGGCCCGTGCACCCAGACCTTGTCCTGCAGGGCGTAGCAGCAGGTGGTGTCGTTCTCAACCTGGGTGAACAGGCCCAGCTCGGAGAGGCGGCTGGTGGCGGAGCTGACCTCGTCGGTGGTTTCGACTTCGACGCCGAGGTGGTCCATCACGGTTGGTTGGTCGGGCTCGCCCTCGATGAGCACCAGCTTGAGCGGGGGCTCGGTGATGGCGAAGTTGGCGTAGCCGGGGCGCCGCTTGGCCGGCTCGGCGCCGAACAAGCGGCTGTAGAACGCGATCGATCCCTCCAGGTCGGAGACCCGCAGCGCCAGCTGTACACGGGACATTGGCGGTACACCTCTTCCTGTTTCGATGCGCTGTTTCGATGGATGTCGAGATAGACCTTGCTCGCTGTATTGAAGTCTGTCAAGGTAGAGCTATGTCGAATCAAGAGCGGATGTTGACGGTGCTCAGCGAGGCGGTGGGCTGTTGCTCGCCGCTGGTGCGCGAGCCGCTGTCGGCCGAGCAGGCGGTCGAGTTGTCGCGGGTGTTCAAGGCGATCGGCGACCCGGTCCGGCTGCGTCTGCTCTCGCTGATCGCCTCGCACGAGGGCGGCGAAGCGTGCGTCTGCGACCTGTCCGGTGTGTTCGAGCTGACCGGGCCGACGATCAGCCACCACCTGAAGGTGCTGCGTGAGGCCGGGCTGATCTCCGGGGAGCGGCGTGGAACCTGGGTCTACTACCGGGTCCACCCCGAGGCACTCGGCCGGCTCTCGGCGGTGCTGCTGCCCGACGAGGCACCAGCGGTGACCGGGTGAGCAGCGACGTCACCTCGTCCGGCAAGGTTGCCACCGATCAGGGTGTGGTTGCCAAGCTCTCCACCCTGGACCGCTTCCTGCCGGTCTGGATCATCGCCGCGATGCTGCTCGGGCTGGTCGGCGGCCGGCTGATCCCCAGCCTGGGCGCGGCGCTGAACGCGATCTCGGTGGACGGGGTATCCCTGCCGATCGCACTCGGCCTGCTGATCATGATGTACCCGGTGCTGGCGAAGGTCCGCTACGACCGCCTCGACACGGTCACCCGCGACCGCCGGCTGCTGATCCCGTCGCTGGTGCTGAACTGGATCCTCGGTCCGGCGTTGATGTTCGCCCTGGCGTGGGTGTTCCTGCCTGACCTGCCCGAGTACCGCACCGGGTTGATCATCGTCGGGTTGGCCCGGTGCATTGCGATGGTCATCATCTGGAACGACCTGGCCTGTGGTGACCGCGAAGCGGCCGCCGTGCTCGTCGCACTGAACTCGGTGTTCCAGGTCATCGCCTTCGCCGGGCTGGGCTGGTTCTACCTGCATGTGCTGCCCGGCTGGCTCGGCCTCCCGCAAGCGGACCTGAACATCTCGCCGTGGCAGATCGCCAAGTCGGTGCTGATCTTCCTGGGGATTCCGCTGGTGGCCGGTTACCTGACCCGCCGCTTCGGGGAACGCGCCAAAGGTCGGGAATGGTACGAGGCGAAGTTCCTGCCCAGGATCGGCCCGTTCGCCCTCTACGGCCTGCTGTTCACCATCGTCATCCTGTTCGCCCTGCAAGGCGACGCGATCACCAGCCGACCGCTGGACGTGGCGCGGATCGCGCTGCCGCTGCTGGTCTACTTCGCGCTGATGTGGGCCGGCTCCTACGCCCTGGGCAAGGCCGTCGGGCTGTCCTACGCACGCGCCACCACGCTGGCGTTCACCGCCGCCGGCAACAACTTCGAACTCGCCATCGCGGTGGCGATCGCGACCTTCGGCGTCACCTCCGGCCAAGCGCTGGCCGGCGTGGTCGGCCCACTGATCGAGGTTCCGGTGCTGGTCGGGCTGGTCTATGTGTCCCTGGCCGGCCGCCGCCGCTGGAGCAACACCCGCAGCTAGCCCACCCGCTCGTCTGCCAACGGAGGCAGCCATGACCAGCACCTGGCATCGCGATTCCCTGTCCATCGACCAGCAACTGGCGTTGAAGACCGCGGCCACCTACCTCGGTCGTGAGTTCAGTGAGATCTTCGGAGTGGAAACCATCGAGCGGTTCCTGCACTCCTCCTACGACGAGTTCGCCAGCCGCGCCCTGATCTCCCGGTTCCTGCCGCTCTTGGCCGAGCGTTTCGCCCGCCAACGGCTGCGCGCCCTGGCCAAG
>Ga0193742_1001396_pt1 | contig 14522 bp, 16 predicted proteins | sample L2c1metaG_FD_165511 | JGI IMG/M metagenome (GOLD analysis project Ga0193742, IMG submission 165511) | Soil microbial communities from a riparian zone of the East river system, Colorado, United States - L2c1 | ecosystem: Environmental > Terrestrial > Soil > Riparian zone | place: USA: East River... | reverse complement strand
AAGCCAGTTATTGACAAGCATCAAAAAAAAATACTGCGGATCTAGCATACCGAGCGCAAAGGGGCCAACCATCTCTTTGCTGAGCTGCATCAAAGCCTCTCTTAAATTTATCTCCCATGCTTGACGTGCGGTCTGGAAAAATGCGAGGCGGTTGGCTTTTGACTGCTCATCTAGCTCCGCTTCCGATTTCTCAGCATCCAACAGTACAGACAAAATTAGATGGGTGGCGTCCAACTTGTCCATCCATAACGCCCTGACTTTGTCAGAAACTCGAATTGTCTGGGTTTCCGCTTCGTGTAAGTATTTCGCCAATGCCTTTTGTCTTTGGGAAAAAGAAGGGAGGAGTTCCTTCGAAAGTCTGATCAGAGACGCATCGTCTCGCGCGTTCAAGGAATGCAGTCTGTTTGGGTTTACGATTTCGGAATGCAAAATATCGTCCACGATGATCTTGCAGGTCATTGTTGCTGCAATCGTCGCAGGGGTCAGCGCAGGGGCAGGTGCTGTTGATATTGTCTGAGTACGCGAATTGATCGAACGTGACTTGTCCAGAAATTCTACAATGGTCTGAGAGAGAAAAAATTAGAGGTCTCCTGCATTTCGTTATCAAGTCTGTCGCTCGCTACCTTCGTGTCTGTGAGCGACTTGTAACGGCTCTCAAAACCACCAGTAAGTGAATTTTCGTATGGGACCAGTAAGGTTGGTACAGTTGCTACGAGGCCAGTAATTTGAGATCATGTATCGAAAAATAATTATCGCAGCTTACCTGCCGGATTGAGGCGAAGAAAAGTTGGATCATAATTCTCTCCCTTGGCTGGAAAAATGGTTATCCTTGAATAAAAATAATGTGCACAATATAAACCTAGATCCACAACACGAAGGTCAACTTCGTCAGGTGCATAGCCCTTCTCTTCGCTGTAGACATTAAGTATTTGTCAAAAGAACCGGAGTCCAGCGTCCTTACAATGCCAATCGAGCTGTACACAATGAGCAAATAGGCGATATGAAGGATAAAGCAATATATTACCGACTGCAGACCAGACGGAACCTGGGTAGTGATAGAGAACGGCTTTGGGTATGGCGGTCATGGTTTAGGAGCATTTCTTGCATCATGATGTCATTTAAATTATCCAGTTGTGTCACCTGACCAGACCGACGAATGTACTCGAACAATCATCTCTTTTACTATGTTCTGTCCCTGACTCGTTCCATTTACCCGCCATGGCATCCCTCAGGTACCGCTTATAACGAGCCCTACTGTCCTCACTGAGCGTCTTATCTTGGTACAGACATGAATTTTATGAAACAGACGAGAAATTAACTCTCTCCATCTTTGATCGTGGTGCTGATCCTGCCCAAGTATCCATCACATTCCAACCACGGAAGGTAATCCATCTATTCTAGCTTCACAGCCCTCTTTTTTTATCAAGGCCTTGCAGTTTACTTATACACACGGCGAGAAAACGCTTGTCCTTGATCCACTCAAAGGACAGATTGATCCCGATGCAAGCGACTTTACAGTCGGTAAAGTCAAGGTCGAAGTCAGGTTCATTAAGCGCGCTCAAGGAAGATGGGGAGATCTTGTTGGTGATACTCCTGACGGTAAGCACTCTAACCATCTAATTGTGCCGCGGGGAAACTTACGTACATGTCAAGTTCTAAGCGCTCCCGTGATCAGTCCCCAACCCACAAACAACCCTCCAGCCCCGAAGAAAACCAAGAATTGGGATGGTATATCTACTAAAATCCTCGAATCAGACAAGGAGAAGACCACTGAGGAAGATCCTAATGTGGGAGGAGATAGCACATTGAACGGCTTCTTCCAAAAGATCTTTGGAGATGCGGACGATGATACTAAGCGAGCTATGATGAAAAGTTACCAGGAGAGTGGTGGAACGCATCTCAGCACGAACTGGGGAGAGGTTTCAAAGGCAACAGTGCCAGTTAGCCCCCCTCAAGACTCAGAATGGAAAAAATGGGGTTGATCATCGACCATTGAATACTTTCTTTCGCTCTGTTGTCAATAATATGTACACAGTTGGTCAAGGTGAACGTAAATCCACATATATATATCTGTCGCCCATTAAGCAGGCAAAGGCACGCAGGTAATGCGTTGTCAACTCGACGAAGCGTAATCTGATGTCTCGTCTTACCATCATCGTTGCGGCGACAAAGGCCAATGGAATTGGTGTTAACAACCGTCTACCATGGCGTCTCCCAAAAGAATTGAAATATTTTGCTCAAGTAACATCAAATGCAGCAGATGGACAACAAAATGCGGTTATTATGGGAAGAAATACTTGGGAGAGCATCCCCAAGAAAAATAGACCACTCTCAAATCGATATAACATCATACTCAGTCGTAATTCAAATTATGAGCTGTTAGTTCCTTTCCTTCCCTATAAAATAAAGTAGTCTCATTTTTTTTTTGCAGAGGTGTTCCGCAAAATTCGGCAGTCGTCTTGAAAGAGAGCCTAAAATCGGGGCTTGCCCTCCTCGAAGAATCAAACACAAATCTCCAGCACGCATTCGTCATCGGGGGCGCTGCTTTATATAATGAGACGCTTGCCCTCCCTCTCTCGTCATCAGAACCGGGGGTGGATCGCATACTGCTCACGCACATTCTCTCACCCGAATTCAAGGAATGTGATACATTTCTTCAGGATTTCCGTAATGAACAGTCAGGGGAATGGTCAAGGTCAACGCATGCTGCATTGCAGGAGTGGGTCGGATTCGAAGTGCCGGAGGGCGAGCAGGAGGAGAAAGGTGTAAGATACGAGTTCCAGATGTGGACGCGAAACAGCCTTTGATTTTGATATGCGCAGAAATTCCCTGGATTTGTATATGTACTGTGTCATCCCGTCTCTTTTCTATGCAGGGCCCATCTACGGACCAATCTCAACCTTGACGCTGGAAAATTGATGAGTATGTGAACACAGGTTTTCAGCGAGAATAAATGGGCATGCCTGTTTATGTTTAGGATTTTTTGAGCAGACCACATATATTCTTCCTTTACGTTTGACAATGTTGCATCCATCACACATTATTTTGACTGAAGACCGAACTTTCATGCCTCTCGATAGTATTGGCGTTTGAGCATTTATGGTAGTGACAGGGTGCCGTGGAAGGTGGTGATGTGGGAGTGTAGCCAAACGGATTCGTGCGACTAGCGGTCGACTGGATGCGAGCAATGCTCGTAACATTCTCTGGATTATAATGCGCGTTTACCGCGTTGCAAAGTTTCTGCAGTGCAGTCTTAAATAATCTCACAGGGTCACGTGAAATGGTCGGTTCATCGACATCGATCAACTTTTTTTTTGTGGGTCTTTTTGTCTGAAAATTCAATGTCCACTTGATCACGATAGTGGCCTACGGCCTTACAGCTGGCCCGTGCTCTACGTCTTGTCCAGTGCAACTTGGTTGGCTGGTTCCAGCCAAACCACTCCCATAATCGCCAGGTGACAGCAGGATGGCCGGCCTCAGATTCAACAACGTTTCTGATACTATTACTATTAATCAAGCCAGGTTTCTGTAAGCATCCATCTCTTTCTTACCGAATCCTCCATATTATAACGCTGAAGACCAAGGTCATTACAGTTGTTCCCAGCAGCAGACTATGATTAGCTCAAAGTTTGACACATAAAAATCTTCTCCCAAGTTCCGACCAAATCTTCCAAACTCGAGTTTTATACATGGTAAGTATTTTATCACACTTATTATCGTTCTTGCACTGTGGGATTTTTTTCAATACAAGGAGTATTCGTTTAGACCCATTGCGCCCTGTCCCAGGCGGGGTCTTGTAGGAAAGCGCAGAGTACTTTGCTTCCAGTCTGAAATTTAAGAGTAAGTTCCGAATCCCCCAGGCAAGACAATGGACAGAAAAAGATATACCTGGAGCAACGGATGACCTGCAACAATACTCAGAAATCTCTCCAAGCCTTCTCTCCGACTCTCGATCACCTCATCCGAGAAACGATTGGTAAAGACCTTGCCAGGTAGAGGTGGAATGTTGACTCGGGTAGATTCGTGCTCTAGGATGTCACGGAAAGCTTCGAAGTCGGAGTAGCGTCGTCTGACGAGAGAGTGTCGAAGTTTGAAAGCAGGGATGTTGGTCTATGAAGATAGGGAATGGTTCGGCGAGCACAGAAGATGAACGCGGAACGGACCTTGCAGACAATCTCATAGTCTGTGTACATTTTTCTTCCAAATCCTGTTTTAAATCGATAGTATATGAATTACGTTAGGAAGACCCAATTTGCGCAGTGCTGGGGATACTGGAAACTCACCATGAGTTTGTGGATTTCTCACTTCAATTTCCAGAAAGCTCTCTGGTACACTGTACATCTCTTCAATCTGAAATTCAAGCAAATGAGGATAGAGTTAGCTTTGCTATCTATAGCCATTATAGATATAGGGTCAGAACAACACAACATACAGTTTGTTCTCTTGCTGAGAGAAGAGATTCTTCGAACGCAGAGCTTCTTGCAAATGGTGACACAGAAGTAGCCATTTATCGTGCAGGCTATTTGGAGGGGTATGGATGGTTGTGGATGGGAAGATACGAGGCAGTGACCCCAGACTCCAATAATTGACATGTCACGGTATGGTTCGTTGGAGTCACAAACATCACTGCGGCATATCTGGCGTTGGCGCTCACAAGTCCATGGAGAGCTTTGAAATTATGCGATATAAAACGATACATTGTCTAAAACTCAAAAAAAACAAAAAAAAATCCTAGAAGATCCTTCCCATGTATATGCACTATTCGATAGTATCGGGATAATCTGGGAGTCTGGAACACGCCGAAACTCAGAATTTAGACAGTGCAGGCTGAGTGCTGTACATGTGTGTAGTTACATAACGCAAAGTTACTTCCGTCATCCCACTGCTGGCCAGAGCTTATAAGGTTGCTATCTCTGTATATCCCTGCTCCATTCCATCCTAGAGGAACCCATAGACTTATGCTTTTCAACAAATCATAATGCGAACTCGACATCCAGAATCTCTTGACGTAGGCGGCCCATTGGCAATAGGGTTGTTCATACTCACACTTATCGCATTCGTCACTGAGAGCCAGCTAACACAGGTAGGTATCAATTGTTTATGCACAAATTGATCTCACCTCTAACCGACCGGTGCCCCCTTTTGACAGTATGTCCAGACCAATTTGGGGTATCGACAACCGTTCTTTCTATTGTGAGTGGATCTAAATACCTAGCCCATAATACTTATACGCTTTTCATATATAGCTATCTCGTACATTCTTCCTTCACGATAATATTTCCACTTCATCTCTTATACCTTCTGGTAACAACGAAACATACCGCCATACCTCTCTTGACAGGCCTTCGTATAGCCATTGCAAACCATCTGCTCCCTGACCAAAGCGTCACAACAGTCAAGTTTCCCTACTACAAGTTCTTCCGACTAGCAATGATCATGACTATTGGAATCACAATTCCTGCATTGTTGTGGTTCGCTGCTGTTTCTCTTGCTTCGTTAGTTGTTTCTCCTGTGCATCTCAGATATATTAATATAATTGAACTCTCTTCACAGAGTAAGCGATGTAACAGGCAAGTTTTCTGAGCAAAGAATAAATTGTCATCTGAAGTATAATCGAAGCTATCTGGAATACCAACGCTTTCTTCGCGTACCTGATCAGTGTCAAGCTCTTTAAATCGCGATGGGAACCACGACGATTAGTCTCCGTTTCTTTAGCAACATTAGGTGTTATTGCAGTTGTGTATGGTGGTACTACAACGTCAACGTCAACGTCAACGAAGAATGGCGCGGTATCGGGTGCTTCAGTCTTCGTTTTCAAACCGACTGCGCCGCTATTCGGTGATCTGCTGACATTGGTTGCCTCCTTCGGATATGGCCTCTACCAAGTGTTCTACAAGATCTATGCTGCTTTGCCATCCGATCCAGAAGTTACCTCGGAGCGTTTATACGAGGAGATCCCAGGAGAAGATGGTATCCTCGATCCAGACAATGACTTGGCAAGCATCCAGGAGGACGCCGTCTACCCACCACCATTCGGTTTCCATCCAAACCTTTTGACATCTATAATGGGCATTTTTACATTCACATTATTGTGGATTCCGATTCCGTTCCTCCATTATTCTGGTGCGGAGATATTCAGGCTTCCACCCAATTCTTTTACTGTTTTGGCGATCGCTGGGATTGCACTCAGTGGAGTAGTTTTCAACGCAGGCTTTATGGCAAGTTATCGGCTTATCGTTGTTTTTTTTTTCATAATATTGATGGATGATATGCTATCAATAGGTTTTGTTGGGAATATGGGGTCCAATTATAGTGTCTGTTGGGAATTTGCTAACTATAGTCTTGGTACTTATTTCTGATGTGAGGTCACCAAAACTTGATTTGATGGAATGAATCAACCTAATCTAACTTTTTGCATAGATTCTTTTCGGTGCTGGAATCGATACATTGACGGTCTGGAGTTTACTGGGATCTGGAGGCATCGTGCTGGCATTTGGTGTTCTCGCCTATGATATGTTTACGAGAAGGTCTTGAGGTTGGTTGTGATTTCTCATGATTTCAGTCGCGAGGTGCATAAAATATCTCATAGACAGGGATATGTGCAAGTAGATGGAAATCTATTTCATATACCCTCCGATTTCACGCTCACTTTGTCACTATGGTTCCGCATGGTATCCCGTTACCAGATTGGGATACTCGCAAAGACTTATGTGTCTGCTGACTTGAACAGCAAATCATTGAAACGTTCTCTCACTAAATAAGAATGCAAATAATCATTGTATGAGGATTGGTTCTGATTGATGTATACTTAGAAAGGAGCCGCATCATTAGAGAGCATCACAGAAGATGGAGAGGAAGAGGCGATACTACACAACTGTTAAAAAAACAATACGAATACAAGTCCTGAGTTTTGAGCAGGAGTAACGCTGATGTAGAGTAGCCGTGCGCAGAAATTAAACAAAAACGAAAGTGGGAGGTGGAGGAAGGGCGGGATACCGAGCATAAAATTTGGTGAAAGGTGAGAAAATTATCGCAGCACGAGGATTTGCTCCCGTTGATTAATTAGCTAAAAACCAACACCAATAACTGACTGCCGAATACCACTTCCGAAGGCAGTGTATCGGACCATCAGAAAACATGTCAGCACGAAACAGCGTTGATGATCTCGGGTGAGTCTCAAGTGGCGGTAACCATTACACTGGTACATACTAGAATTTTAGTCTGGATTTCAGGAATTTGTTACACACACACCTTTTCCGCTTTGCTTTGGTCATTTCTTTCCGCAAAGCAGCACCATCCAATGGCTTGAGGAGTTCGAAGGCACATAACAGATCCTCCGACACACTATATTTGAAAATATATTGCATCAGCCGATACTGCAAAGTAGAATTGAATCTTTAAAAAACTAACCTCATACATGCGCCATAGTTGTCAAATTCTGGACCGATTGTTCAATCCGTTCAAAAAATGCTCTGAAAAAAGGGACTTACCACCACAATAATTTGGCGCACTAAATACTGTCACGAGCGTACGGTCGTTCCAGAACTCATATCCATCTTCCACCACCATGTGAGCGCGACATATCAGATCCATGTCGTATCGCGTCAGGAACTCGTTGATGATGGCCTTGCCGAAACAATAACTGACCCCTCTTTCGTTGTCTTCCCAGTCAAGAGCCGTGTCAGAAGGATCCGACCATAGCAGATCATTAAGAAGCCCATAATCAGGCACGTCTGTTGGCCGTTGTATGCGTTTGATGTCGTCCATAGAATGTAGCGATGGCGAGAGACCGCCGTGAACACAAAATATCTTTGAGGCGACGATAGCAGCAATGGGAAGGCAGTTGAAGACATCTATGAATGTTTTCCAGGTCTTGATGTTACACCGTCGTTTGCATTCATCATAGAACCCGTATACTATGTGCAAAGTGAGAATGAGTAATGTGCAGAAAAACATAACTCACCCCGGGTAACGTTAGCGCACTCGTGATTGCCTCGAAGTAAAAAGAAATTCTCGGGATATTTTATCTTATAGCAAAGGAGAAGAAGGATAGTCTCAAGACTCTGTTTCCCCCGATCAACGTAATCGCCCAAGAATAGGTAATTAGCAGCAGGAGGGAACCCGCACATCTCAAATAACCGTATTAGGTCTGAGTATTGTCCGTGGACGTCGCCTACTATTTTCACGGGAGGCGAGAGTTCCACGAGGGTTGGTTGGCTGAGAAAGACATCTCTAGCGGCAAGACATATCGCAGTGATCTCCGTGTTCTTCAGACACAGCGACTTGCTCACTTTCCCGGTGTATCCCACGTCCAGTAATCGTTGGATCATGTCATCGACGTCAAATTGTTTGAGCTTTTCCTTCCCGCCACCATTGCCTGCAGGTTCACCTGCAACACCGTTACCATTACTGGTCGCGGGACTTGGGATAAAGGGAATCGCGTTGGATAAGATCGTTTGTGTAACGGGGATATCTAAAGGAGCAGTAGATAGTTGCGGAGAATGAACCGGCGACGGGGAGGACGTTGACAATTGAGGTGAAAGTTCAGCTTCGGGCGGATTTGCACCTTTGGGATACGGAGAACCGTGTGCTCGAGGACTATTAGCGAACGAAGAAATAACTGTTCCTGCAGAATTTGGTACGTTGATAGAACGGGTTCCATTTGGTGAAAGGTTGGTATCTAAACCACTGGCTGTTCCACGGGAGACAGAACCTTTGAGTGCGTTCTCATCAGTACCGTCTAGCTGGGAGTCATGTGGGGCACTGTCTGTTGCAGTATCTTTATCTTTGTCCTTGGTAACTTTCTTTGCCTTCTTGGAGGGCTGTTGGCCCATCTGAGCGCCCGGTGGTTGTGGTGACTGAGGCCGGGCTCTGGATAACCGGGAAGTGAAAACGGAAAGAAGGGTAGGAGCCAGTTTTGAGAATGAGTGGGTATGGTTGAGGACAACGATGAGCAGAAAGTCGAAGGAAAAGGGGATGATGGCAAAGGGGTTCAAACAACAGAAACGGAGGCCTTGGCCGAGCAACAATCAGACTGTTGGTACTTATTTGCTCAGGTCATCAGATTGAAAGGGCATAAATTCATTCTCGGTATGTATATGACAATCAACCCTAGCCTAAAACTTGCCAAAGGTCTTGGCGGCTGCTTTGTTTTTGGCCACCCGTAGCACGTTAAATCGCACCGTCTTCGACAGCGGTCGGCATTGACCTGCCCTCAGACACTTAGAACTTATCGCATATCGTAATAATTACACGTACCAACAGTCACAACATCACCAAGCTCCACACGGAAGGCGGGTGACAGGTGAGCCGCCAAGTTCTTGTGGCGCTTTTCATAACGGTCTGGAGGAGCAGCATGAGGTATAAGTGTACAAAAAAGATAAACAGCACGTACTGTATTTTGGAATGTAGTGTAGGTAATCACGACGGATAATGATGGTTCGATTCATCTTGGTCGACACAACCTTGCCCGTAAGGATACGACCACGAATTGAGATGTCGCCAGTGAAAGGGCATTTTTTGTCTAAAAGGTCAAGTCACGATGGGCACATATCATACACGTAGTTTAAATTGTTCACGCACCGATGTAAGTGCCGTTGATGGCCTCCGCAGGCGTTTTGAATCCTAAGCCAACATCTTTATACCACCGCTTCTCTTTCGTTGCGATTTTCTTTACACCTGGTATGCAAGTCAGATATAGAGCAAGGTCCTAGCAGTGCGACGGACCACGGGATTTGGCATTAAGAAAAATATCTTGTTTTTGGTATGCCTTCTCAATCTTTAATAAAAGCGAGTAAAGGTCAGGAAGATTCTAATAGGCTGATAATGCACAAACTTGTTCAGCCATCGCGTTGATCTTGAGGTCGTTGAAGGCGAGGACTTTGAGATGGAACGATCTATTGATACTTGTTTGGAATGGCCACCTTTTAGAAACTGTACAGTGGAGTCGGACATTGCCGGGTCGTAGGAGTCTAGTGACTGGGCAACGCGCCAATTTACTATCTGTGAATCCTTATACTATTCGATAATTTGAGGTTTGATCCTCAGTGCTTACTCGCTACTGTATCGATCCCTGTCCCCAGGTATTCATAATCATCGCATAGATTAGATGTAATAGAAAGCGCCCAGGCCCCACAGCGAAAATTTCATGTACAGTATAACTATGATGTTTCTTCAAACTCCATGTGGTATATAACTCGGTAGCGTTTTCAAGAATTTCGAAACACCAAACCCATTCTGGGATACCGTCTACTCTGCCGCGACGCGATATTTGCCAATGTTTGTTAGACGCACCCTGTCACTTCCTCGCGCGTCTTTCCGACTCATGGGTCGTCAGCAAACCTTGGGTCCGTAAATTACCCTAACGAGGTTCAGTACCTTGACCTTTGAATCTATAGGAAAATTCTTTGAAATGCCAAAGACAATAAAAGCAGCCCCACCTCAGCAGTCCAGCCTCCAAGAGATGTGGGGAAGTAAACATAAAGTAGGCGCGTCGAAAGTCGAGCTAGACGCGATGGACGTCGAAATTCCCGAGGAAAAGCAGCGTAAGAGGCCCCTACTTAGATTAGTGAGGCTTTTTTGACGGGTACCTTCGCAGCGGAGAGCTCGAAACGCAAGGAGCCACCTGGTATGTCGTGATTTACAGAACGCCAATACCTGCTTATCTGTTCAGTAGAATCATTACCAAAGCTCAAGAAACGGAGAATCGTAGAATCGGATGAGGAGGCTGAGAACGATATTCCTCCCAAACCTGGTCGGTTTCAATTGCTACTGAGTCATCATTTCTGACCGAGAATCTTAAATAGTAGCCAGAAATCCAACTTCGGATGATCTATTGAGTTCAAAATCTACTCCACAGTCACCTAAATCCAGAGGCAAAGGGGAAGAAGTCGCTACTGCTGTCACAAAGGCTACTCGAGTCCAAGATGAGGAGGTCAGGTCTTCTTCCAGCGAAGATGAGGGTGAAGACGAAGTTGAACCAGTCGAAGACGATGATCAGATGTTGGTTGATAGCGTCGCAACAACAAAAAGGTCCTCTTGCGCATTTCTGTGCTTGGAGGATGTCTTCATATTTTATTGTCAGTGCGCAAGCTGCTTTAATGAAACGCAACGATGTGGATATCAAGGGGGGTTGGAAGGTTGGTGAACCGTAAGTCGTCCATCATTGTTTTCAATTTCTCCCTCTCATGTCGTGAAGTGTTCCCTATGCAGCTCTTACCAAAACTTTCTCCTTGATCGAAGCGACAACGAAACGACTGGAGAAAACTGCTATTCTTACTTCATTTCTACTTTTGGTCATCCAAAGAAGTGCCAAGGCTGATCATAAGTCGCTGCTCCAAGCAGTGTATCTTTGCATCAATAGGGTCTGTATACTCCCTAATGCCAAGCTCGACCGTTGACTTTTATCTAGTTGAGCCCGGACTATGTCGGCGTTGAACTAGGGATCGGAGAAAGCCTTCTAATCAAGGCTATTGGAGAATCAACGGGTCGAAGCACCGCTCTCATCAAAGCTGACCTTAAGAAGGAAGGTGATCTAGGTCTAGTGGCAATGGTATGCCTTGCATTGCTTATACTTTTTCTATCTCACCTTATGTATGTTAGAATTCTAAAAACAGTCAAAAGACACTGTTCAAGCCCAAGCCATTGACAGTTCCATTTGTATTTTCCAATTTACAAAACATTGCGCTTTCAACTGGGCACTCGGTATGTGGCTTATATTTTCGGAGTACTTCAATTTCTTACATCAGCGGACCAGTCTCAAGCGAAGAAAGTCTCTATTATCACAAAGCTTTTAGCTGCTTGTCAAGATTTCGAAGCAAAATACATTGTACGCAGTTTAGAAGGGAAACTTCGAATAGGAAACGCAGAACGGTCGGTGCTTGTGGCTCTTGCGCAGGCAGCAGTTCTGGCGGAAAAAGAACGTGGTCAGTGAGCTCATGTTTTCTTTCACCTTGTCATCGACCCTCAGAAAGTCGGCAAGAAATGGACCAATGAACAACTGGCTACTCGACTGGAGGAAAGTACCAATATCATAAAATCTGTTTATAGGTCAGTGTTCCTTCGAACGGCTCAATCTTGCGCTCCCAACGCTTGTTGATTCCCCAGTGAATTACCGAGTTACGACAAAGTGATCCCTGCACTTCTTGACGTTGGCATTGACAAATTGCGCGATAAATGTAAACTGACTCCTGGAGTTCCACTCAAACCTATGCTCGCGAAACCGACCAAAGCTATCGGTGAAGTCCTTGATAGATTTGAAAACAAACGCTTCACTTGTGAATACAAATACGACGGAGAACGAGCCCAAGTTTGTTTCTGACTTAACTCACCATTTGTTTTCTAACTGTCACCTTAGGTCCATAAATTAGAAGATGGTACTGTCGGCGTATTCAGTCGAAACTCGGAAGATATGAGCAAGAAATATCCTGATCTCGTCGATCAATTACCAAAGGTAAATGGGTTTGTGATGCATGTGTGATGATCATTGCTAACGCCCATTCCAGTGTATAAAAGAGTCAACGCATTCTTTTGTCCTTGATGCAGAGGCTGTCGCCATTGATCGTACAACGGGCAAACTCATGCCTTTTCAAGAGCTTAGCCGAAGAAAGCGCAAAGATGTTAAAGTCGAAGATATCCAAGTTCTCGTGTGTCTCTTTGCTTTTGACCTTTTGTACTTGAATGGCGAGGTTAGTGTTTATTTTTTCATATTAGCAGACATCCACCTGAGTGATTTTCTAGCCCTTGCTACAAGTCCCACTGGACAAGCGTCGAGAACTATTGAGGCAGCATTTCAATGTTGTTGCAGGAGAATTTGATTTTGCCAAGTCCTCTGATGGCGAAACCACGGAAGAAATACAAAGTTTTCTGGAAGAGAGTGTCAAAGATGGCTGTGAAGGTCTTATGGTTAAAATGCTTGATACCGATGCAAGTTTCTACGAACCCAGTCGTAGAAGTATCAATTGGTTGAAGGTAACATATGGTGGCTTCAATCATTGACTGAACTGTAACTGAAGATTGGAATTTTAAATAGCTCAAGAAGGATTACCTTGCTGGCGTGGGAGATTCTTTGGACCTCGTCGTCGTCGGGGGATACTATGGCAAAGGCAAACGGACAAATGTTTACGGAGCTTTTCTCCTTGCCTGCTACGACAGTGACTCGGAAGAGTTCCAAACCATCTGCAAGATTGGTACTGGATTTAGTGAAGAGGCGCTGCAGGCTCATTATGAGACCCTAAAGCCCTTAGAGTTAACGAAGGTTCGAGGTGACATAAAGATTGGCGGCGCAAAACCCGATGTTTGGTTTGAACCCACAATCGTTTGGGAGGTTTTGACAGCCGATTTAAGCCTTAGTCCTATTTATACTGCTGCCCAAGGATTGGTAGGTTCTCCCGTCGTCTTAACGCCCATTCTTAGATTTGACGGAATGATTGCGCAGGTGGAAGATCGCGGCATATCCTTGAGGTTTCCTCGATTTGTTCGACTACGTGACGATAAATCAGCTGATGACGCGACTGGTCCTGAGCAGGTGAGTTATGGAGTCTCACGACCGGGGTTATGTTTCTGAGGAAATCAGATTGCAGAGATGTATGAGCGTCAAGCATTGTCGCAGAGCAAGGGCAAGAAAAAGAAAAGGGGGGATGCCGACGACGGTTTCTGGTAGAACGGCAATATTGACCTGATATCTGTGTATTTTTAGAAGGACAAGGGGATATATTGAAAATAGTGCTCTTGTCTAGTTCTTTGTTGACTCTTCCCTCGCAGATTTTATTGCCTGGGTTACGGCTCCCTCTACCTGCTTTTGAGCTTGTTCATTCGGTGCAAGCCCTAGCTTCTTCTCACGACCTCCTCTGTGCCAATAATTGACAAAGCGCACTTCCTGGATTGACTGAGCAGTCGCGTTTGTTAGATGGCAGGCGAAAAGAAGGTAATTGCGCGGTTGAACCCTCCACGCTACCGAACGAAAGATTCAATAAATAGAGCCAGAAGGGACGTATCTGTTACATACCAAAGCGCATGAACACCATGCTGGAAGGTGATGAGAAGCTGCGAGTGTTGGGTGAAAAATGGACCTACGAATAGCATGCTAGAGCTGTCGTCATAGTCCCAGAAATGACTTCTTCATCTTTTTTGAGGTCGGCAAGAGCGGCAAGGGGTAAACCCCAGTTTGCTACCTATAAAGGTCTAGTTGGGAGAGATCGGGTCGGCAAAATGGATGAACATACTGGTCCCCAAAAATGTGTACCTGTACCGCGATGGTTGTTGTCAAGAGAAAACTATAAGATGAAAAGACATTTTTCTCACTGAAAAAGTATTCACGAGCTGCTGGCGAACGCAACCAGGTGAAAAAGGTTGAGGACATGATTGTTGAAGTACTACTTTGCCAGTGAGAACAGCTTTGAAGCACGTGTTGTGTTTGTTAAAACTTTTGTTTCAAACTTTACGTGTTGTATACAAGTTTGAGAGGCGCCTCGCATTTTGTACATTATAGCGTATATCTAAAATATCACATTTTTATTGGCAGC
>Ga0193742_1001395_pt1 | contig 14534 bp, 9 predicted proteins | sample L2c1metaG_FD_165511 | JGI IMG/M metagenome (GOLD analysis project Ga0193742, IMG submission 165511) | Soil microbial communities from a riparian zone of the East river system, Colorado, United States - L2c1 | ecosystem: Environmental > Terrestrial > Soil > Riparian zone | place: USA: East River... | reverse complement strand
TGGCGTTGTGACATCTTGCCATCGTCGTGGTGTGCTGCTGGTTGGAAAAACTAGATTAGAATTTATATAAAATAAAATAAAATAAAATAAACCCCCCAAGCGAGGGGGGGTTACCGTTGTATCCTCGTCGTCCTCGTCGTCACCTCGCCCTTGCCTCGCCCATCGTCGTTGTCGTTGTGACGTGGCAGGGTGGTGGTGGTCGTCATGGTCGTTGTGACATGGCAGAGTGGCAGCAGTTGTTGTTGTTGTTGTTGTTGAGGTGGCGACATTGTGGCTGCCATTGTTGTGGTGGTAGTGGTGGTAGTGGTAGTAGTGGTAGTAGTGGTAATGGTAATATTTTACAGCTGACAGCGGTGGTGTGGCACGTGACCACTGATTGTCACATGTAGCTACATTTACTAAGGTAAATATCGGACAAATAGTCCAATGGTTAATTGCATAGTGTATTTGTGGAGCCAGGAGTTCAATCCTTACAGGTTGCATTTTTTATTACTATAATAAAATAAGGCCTGTCCGAGCTCAGACTGATTTCAGTCCTAGTCCGAGCAAGTGGATTTGAGCTCAGACTGTCTGTACGGACTGCTCAGAGTCCGAGTAAATTTACTCAGACTCCGAGCACATTTACACAAGTAAAATGGGATGAAAAAATCTGTTCGGACTGCTCGGAGTCCGTGCAGAGTCTGATCAGTCCATGCAGAATACGTGGGGGAGTGTAAAGACCTCAAACTGTCCAGTCTTCTTCGTTCATAGATACCTTTTGGGTATATAAATCATAGGCTTTACTGGTAAGGTAATAAGATAATAAGAAGACTTTATGGTGTCCTTGCACTTTCCCATCTCTAAGGTAGGCATCGCTTTCTCACATGAAGCAATGATAGGCTTGTGTATCAGCTGTCCCATCATATTCTTTCAGGGGAATGGGCTTAATCTTAGATGCCATTGAACAAGAGGAAGAGGTTGATTGTCGCTGGTGCTTATTTCGGCCATACCAATTGTCTCGTCGACGTCGAGGCCAGCGAGCATATAATGACTCACTAGATCTGTGATCTGTCGACTCAGAAGACTCACCATCATGGGAAGATGGTGATCCTGACCCATTTGAGGAGTGAGGGTGAAGGTGATGGGTTATCTTATTGCTGCGATCTTTGAGACTGTCCTAGCACTTGCCGAAGTGCCACACCTAGATAGCTTCTTGGTGCAATCTGGGCAGTAGGGCGAGATTCAGCTGGGCAAGATATACAAGTGGTTTGTTCGGCTGCCAGATTCCTATGACTATGACCAGCACTTTTACTGTGTCCATGAGGCCGGGCCACCGGTTCATGCTCCTGAAACAGTTCTCGAAGTTTCTCCTTGCGATGAGAAGACTTCTTCCTTGAGCATTCAGGCGATGCATTATGAGGGTTGAATGAATATAGAACAGCAGTTTGAACTCCAATATCGAGATTCTCCTGACTAAGGTCAACATTTTCCCATTCCCAGGGATCTATTGCTTTTCCTTTATTGTTAGATGTCCCTTCTTCTCGAGAGGAGACCGAATCCTTATAGTTGATCCAGACTTTCTCCTGATGATGCAGGATCTGCTGTTTCTGCTCCTCAGTCAGAGCTTCAGTGGCAGCTCTGAATGTCTGATTTTGCTTCTCAGCAATGTTTTGAGCTCCAGAGAAAGTCTCTGGGCTCTTCTTTCTAGCTCTATCCAAGGAGCTCAGACTATGTGCACGTCTGCACCTAACAGTAGTCCAGGTATCGTCCTTCTTACTTTCAGAAGGCTCACTTGTTTCACTTGAATAACAGTCAGCAACATCATTCTCATTATTGCTACTAATGACATGATCCTCATTTGTAGAATGATACGATGCTCATATTTTGCCATTATCATTTGGACTTCCCAACAGAGAGGTCTGGTTCTCCTTCCTTGGAGAAGGGGGGTCTTGATGCTACTATGTTGCTGTACATTTACAATGCTGCAGTAGGATCAGTAATGGGATCAACCATGAGGTGAGGGGCTAATTCACAAGCCAGGGTGGCTGGTTCACAGGTAGGGGGAATCTTTCATGCAGGTGCACTTGACTGAGTAGCCACTCTGGTCCTAGTGCATATTCACAGGTTATAAGTTCTGTTAGACATCTATTTTTGGTTTTTTTCTGGGTTAGTATAAGAGATTTCAAAGAAACATGTAGCAGGTATAGGTCTGTAAGTTGCTGGATAGTCCAGGTGATCAATCCAAAGGGCTTCTAATGACTGACAGTAGAAAAGCGAGGTTTTCTTGTGAAAGGTATTCACGGTTTTAGTAGACTTTGTAATGTTCAAAAGATGTGATGAGGGTGACACCTGTGACTGTGTGTAACAGGGGAGTGGTCTTGACACACAGAGTAAATCAGAACGGGTGTAAAGTATATAAAATTCACTGAGTCCATAGCTATACTACTCTCAGGTTATATAGCTAGGGGATAACTTTAGGTACAGAGATCCAAGGATAATGATAAGATAAGGGGACTGAAACATAGGCTGGAAACAGGAGCCTTCGGAAGTAGTACAAGTCCACTAAGCATATGGGTATGTAGAGATAAGGCTGTAACAGTACAGGACTAAAAGAGAGGATTGTGAACATGGAATAAACATGGCAAATGAGTGACTAGAAGAAAGGACTATAAAAATGGGGCATTTCGGGAGCCGTTCGTTACAGGTAAGTTCATTGTATTTATCAATGAAAAATATCTGATACTTACCATTCACTGCATAGTTTCATATGAAATGTGTTCGTCTTGACTTCAGGATACACAATTGGGCTTGTGAATCATGTAGGGCATCTGATAGTCACAGGAAACAACCAAGGAGAGAGAATCAATGAGATCGCAGACCTTTTTCCTAGCCATTATCTATATTTGGAAATATATTCCCATGCCCAACTAGTTAGTCCCTCCCGGAGGCCTTAAAAAAATTTCTACGTGGTATCCTTAATTTTTTTTCAGACACCCCCTTGATTGGTGCCTGATTTTCAAAAGCCTCATATCTTACCCAGTTTTTATCTCACCACCCCAAAACATCAAAAAATCAATTTCGCATCCTCATTTACATCCTATTTCGACATACAGTCTTTTTTTCCAATTCCGGCACCCCCTTGTGTTTTATAATAAGTTATTAAAGACTCTGTCAGCAAAACTAGAATTCGAAGCCCCCCGCAGTTGGCGGTCCTTGTTATTTAAATACCTAGAACAAAATTATAAGTAACCATTGGATGACTTTCCATAGGCTTTTAATCCAGAGAATATAATATTATCGCATAAAAAAAGGGTCTTCGCCATGATGCCAAGCCAGATTTGGAAATTCAGGGTTCTGGATTATCCTGACTTACCCTTAAATAAACCTTTAATCTATTCAGAGGGTCAGTACCCTCTGAATAGATTGTTTCATGTAGAATAAACTGCAACACATGCAAATAATGAACGTGTGAACTTAAACTTCACATAAGCCTCTTCAATTGCCACTGGCAACGTCCATTGTGTAGCTATTTTCTTTGCTCAAATATGTTCACAAAATGATATGATATTGGCCTACAGCAAGCTACTAGCCAAAATGAGCCTGGTATGCCGCATTTAATCAAGGTAAATGGGGATTTCAATCTATTGCTTACTCGGTGCGCTAAAATTTTGAAAAAGTCTCAAAATCGGCACTACCTTAGACTAAGCTATCAAAATCCTTTGTGATTGCAACCAAAGGGCTCATTAAACCTCTGTAAGTTTCTATCAATGCAACAACCGTGATTTTAAGTGTGCTTTCTTAGTGATTTTAGCAGATGAAACGAGCCGACTCCGAACTAGCAGCGTCTAGCGCAGATTCTCCACTGATCACCCACTGATCATGCTCGAGATCTATGATGGTTTTTTTGCTATAAAAATGAGGGCAGAAGTTACGGCAAGTATCATTCCCCTTATCATTCACCTCAGTCTTTTCTCTAACACTTCTTTTTCTCGTGTCAGGTATGCCAACCAACCAGCCATCCCATGCTCCTATGGCCACAATCCAACCTCCAATCCAATATGACCATTCTGGTAACCCTTTTGTTCAAGATGCAAATGGCTATTGTTTCACCTACTACCAGCGAATTCTGGTTTGTTGTAATACCTTGAATTAAACAAGTACAATACTGACAAAATATATTACAGACACAAAATTCTACTGTCTCTTCACCTCCTGTATGCCTTCTTATCCCCTCTATTGATATCACTAACATTGGACTATATTCATAGCATAACAACATGCGAGATGGTCCAAACACTCCCCAGCCACAGCTTTATCAAACACAGGTGAGTTTCTCGAGATGATATCTGAATTATAAGTCATTCACATGTTTTCAGATGTCAAATGCTATTGAATCATCCTCTCATGCAATCAATCCGGCTCTCATCGCTATTCTTAATGACAACGACGACATTCTTTTGGATGGACCAACCATTGCCAAAGCACAGGGGCATTTGGCAGCTGCAAAGGTTGCTGGTGCACGTCAGAAGGGAAAAGGGAAAAAGAAAGAGGTTACAAGCAAATAAAAAGGACGTGGGTTGCAACCTGAGGTGATGGTCAACATTCAAAAACGTAAACAAATCTCTGATGACAAAGATGAGCTTGATGAGGGTCTGAAGCGTGGGCGCCCACATGGTGCTGGAAATTACATGGCTGAAGACGTCTCTGCGCTTTTGGACCTTGTTGAAAAAGAGCTGCCATTGGGTCAATGGGGATGGCAAACAATTCACTGCCAGTTTACTAAATGGGCTCGTCTCAACTGCTGCCCAGAACGTGCTCTCAAGTCACTTGAGACAAAATATAAGCAGGTTGGTCCTCATATTTCTTCTTCAATCTATTATTCATGATGTTTTCAGCTTGTCAAAGTTACTAAGCCTACTGGTGATGCCTTCTGTCCACCAGATGTCAAAAGAGCCCACCGCATCAAGCAGCTCATCAATGAGCGAGCATGTACCCGTGATATAAGCGAGTCTGAGTTTGAAGATCATCATGATCTTGCTGCGGATGATGACGAAGACAAGGAGAACAAGAATGACATCGACCAACAACTCAAAAAATCTTCAACAACCGATAAAGCCATTTGAAGCGCCATTATCCATGGCCCAGAACCATCTGTCCAATGACGCACATCCCATAGCAGTGGCGTTGAGCTCATAACAAAGCTCTCAGATGCATTTGATCCTGCTGTACAGCAGGCCCGTGATGAAGAATGTGCAAATTGCTCTTTCCAAAGTGTTCAGATGATGACACTCTCTCAACAACTCCGTGACGCTAACAGCAACATCGAAAATCTCCATCAGCAAATCACCAGTCTCCAGGCTCAAGTATATGAAGCTGAATGACGCTGCAATTTAGCTGAATTAAAGCTTGAAATGACAGAACATTCACAGAATCAACAATTCCCAGCCTTAGGTCACCATCGAAATGAACATAAGCCTTGCCATCAAAACAAACATAAGCCTCATCGTCGCCGCTTGCACCATTCACCAGCCACAAAGAGGGAGCTTGTGAGGGTCAATGGGAAGACCCGTTGCGTTGAACACTTTCCTGAGGGTGGTACCCACACCTACTGGGTTACAGATCCATCAACTGAAGAATCAAGTGAAGAAGACAATGTTTACCAAAGGCATCAAGCTCATCGTAACCATCGTTATTCATCCACAAGTTCTAATCAAGCCTACTCCCCAGCCCCCTACCGTGACGACAATGCATATATTATTCAACCTCCAGCCCCATCCCAATCTGTGAATATTGCATCTAGTGATGTCCCACCCCCCCCCCCCCACCCCCCACCTCTTTGTTTCGGTATTGATATGAATGGAAAATACATATATTCTTATTCTAATTCAGCATATGTATGGAATATTGCTACCCTATCCTTTCTCCTTTGCTCAGAAAAATTATGTCTTCGAAATTCTTCCATATATACTCTTCCTCTTTGTTTTCATGCCAGTAGACAGTCCTAATTTGATTAATACCAACTCGTCAAGTGCGGAGGTTACCAAGACGAACACAAAGTTCTAACAAGTCTCCACAACGCTCCGCATTATTAATCTCCAAGGGCACACGCAGACAACCAAAAGTTCCTTGCAGGTGTTGGTTTCCCCATTCTTCTGTTTGACGGAATGATAAAAGCTCACGATCATAGACCATCTTTTCTTGAATTTCTTCCTGTGATCCATGCGACCTTTGACCAGCCTTCAGTGGAGCATGAATCTGCCATGAAATATGTGCAGTACCACAGGGAAATGCTGTGTCAGTGAAAAGATAATACCCATTAGGAGTTCAGGTGTGAAGCTTCTCAAATATTGGTTGGGCAACATGAGCATCATGCCAGCTTCCTGGAGCATTTAAATGTGCTGCGATGACAGTACCTTTTTACACAGTTTTCAATAGAATCTGAAGCAATAAACGGAAAACTCACCAAAAGGACAGAACACCAGTACAGAACTCACGAAGTGCTCTGACAGCCACCCATTGAATGTTGCATTCTCGATATCTTCATCATTTGATGTTTGGACCGGAAGATTTAATCCATCAATGCTGGCAAAGGCTCCTTTTAACCGTGGATGTCGGGCTGTGATCAGGTCACTGCATTGCTTGAACTCATCAGGTATTGTATGAAGCCATTCAATTGAGGCATCAGGCATGAGTTGGAGGGTTTTTAAGAGAATATCAAGGGCAAAGGTGATATATTGGGAAGCAGTTGAGGGAATGATCGCAAAAATTTGTTGGAGACTGCTTTCTTGCATCGTAGAATTCACATAATGTAGTACTAGGCCTAGTGCACCTGCTAGATCAAGAGATCTAGCACCTAGTCGTGATCCTCCAAGAATTGAAGTATCTGTTCGTGGAATTGGGGTCGAAAGCCAGGTTGATCCAAACCCTAAGGAAAGTATGCTGTGAAAAGTTGCAACATCAAAGCCCATTGTAGTGATGTAGGCTCGATCTTCATGGCCTCCATATAAGCACTGCCATAGAGTATTAATATGGGGATTGGGTAAAAGCTGAGGACGAGTTAGATAGAGTTGTCATGGATTATGGGACTCCGCTTGCATCCTTCGTGCTTCCTCAATTCCGACAAGCACAACAGCTGCAGTGATCCCAGCAGCTTCATACAATTCATCCCCTGCTTCCTCCTCTTCCATTTCCTCTTGCTGTATGATGAATTCTGCAAGATCCATCCTTAGACTTTGATTTGATAAGATAGCAGCATATAAATATAAATATTATTTTATTCAGAATTGGCTTACGGTTTATTCTCCTGAATAGATTATCGGAATAAACTTAACATTTGAATCTCCGAAGTGATTAATTCTGGAATATTTTATTTAAATAGCTTACGGAAAGTCATCCATTATAAAAGAACTGATGTCTCAACTTCATGACTTGCAAAAGAGAACGAGCGACAGTGATTATAATTTATGTAATCACAATGATGATAAAGATAAAATAAATAAATAAAAGGAACGAAGATTTTTGAGTCATATTTTCTATTATATATTTGCCATTTATCAACCCGATACTCGGGCCAGGAATCACATTCTTTTTGTTGAGTATGCCACGCCCAGAAATTGCTTCTCCTCTTTTCCCGAATTGAATCTGACTGCGTTAAGCGATAATTGCAACAAAGCTAGATCAATCCTTTGTCTGTACCTAAGTATATCTACACCACTTCTAGTGAACGGACGATCATGGTGGTGGCAAATCACTTACCTAGGATTTTTCAATACCCATCTTCCCATCAGAATCAAATTCTTGCGTAGTATCAATCCTGATCGCAATGCCAGTGTGAAGACGCTAAGAAAGAAAAAAATATCAGCAAGAAACCCAGAGTTACACCTAAAAACTAATATGGGGGATGTTGTAAGGAACGATCATTCACCTTAGTTGACGTTGACGCGATTTTTGGAAGGTCATATACTGACATCAAGTGATTCTCCGAAGTGTTAACACCTGACTTTTTTATCATGTAGCGAATATTGAGAGTTGCGAGAAGAGAGTTGGTGTATACTGTTCAGTTTAAATGAGCAATTAATTGACGTGGTAGAATGGAATGGAATGGGTTTGAAGAGAATGGAAGAAAATAGGTACGGATGATGAATGAACAATGTTAGAAACCAAGTAAGGAACTCACATCTCCCAGTGCAGAAGACAAACCCGATGAAAATGTAGCTGTGCTCATCGATGAGGATCTGTGAGGGAAAAATGAGCAATCTGCGTGCCGCTGATAGACAAAAGGAGAAGAATACAAACGGAAATCAAAGAAGCCAATGCAAAGACGCTTTGTTTTCGATTTGAAAAAAAAAGAAAAAAAAGGAAGGTCGAAATTTTTCATTAGCTTCTGGACTTTTGACTGGAGGTGTTTAATACCTGGTCAAGATCCCTGTATTGACGGCGAATGTAATCTAGGATAAAGTTCAAGGTTCGAATCAAAATATGATTGGTTGTGTCAGCGCATACGAGTTTGTTAATTATAGTATCTGATCTAAAAAAGAAGGATTAAGAATAATTTTGCTGCTAAATATCACTGGAACTAGCCTGTGGAATCCAGTACGAGAGCGGTGTAAAATGACGCAAAGGGTGGTCGCAATAAGAACGTCACCTGCTGCGGATATGATGCTGACGACAATAGTGGGAGCCTAACAGTGATAAGAAACCCATCGTCAGTGAATGTAGAATCCGATGAGTGCCTGTGACTCTGGGAGTAAATTAGGAACCTTGATGCCGACAAGCTCAGGGATAGTTGCGAGAGGAATCCTGTAATACGTGAGTTCCATTGAGAGAATTGATAGAAAGGATATAGGGAGACTGACGACTTTATGGTAAATACTGTTGCATTGGATTCATCGGTTTATAGAGGAAAATAAGCATCAAGAACCTTGGCTTACCGAGAACGGAAGCTATATAGATGGATACAGATGATGGAGTTTAACGGATGTGTAGAGGTTGATGCCGACACAGAGTATACATACCGAATCCTGCCATCACAAATAGGGCCTACATTCCATAGGATCAGAATATCGCAAGCGTACAATTATCAGAAATCAGATACTCACAAGCACAGAAGTTAAAGCTATCTTGCCGTTACTCACTACGAGCAAGTTGAGATGTACATAAGTTATCACTGGGCGATCTGAAGCATAAAGGCTTAATGCTTAAGAACGTACACCGCCACACGCGCACCGTCAAGAAGCTATAAGTGGAGAAGTTAGGAACTAGATAGTCAACGAGAATGATCAGCGTACGTTTGAACGAGTAATGTTATGATCCCCTGTTGAATGTTGTTAGTTTTGGACAGAGAAGCTGGCAGAACTAACACTGAATAGAACTTGAAACTGTGAAGGGATTGATAGTGAGCACAACGCAGTACGGGAAATTCTTTCCCTAGTACTTACGCGTTGACTCCTAGGTAACGAATATAGAATGGAAACATTAAAGATGAATGGAAGACCGCAAAACTATTTACTTACCAGACAATGATAAAAACTCTGTCCAGTTGTCCCCAATCAATGATAGCGTGAATATAAACTAAGGTATGTAGCGGTGTCGGTTTTTGGAAGTTAGGTTATGGGGCATGTTCATACCACTATGTGTGATTAGGATTTGATGCGTAGTGTCCATCAACATGACGATACCAACCTGAGCGATCAGTTAAGAAATAATTAGAGTCGAAAATGATAATGCATCGCACTAGGAGTTTGATAGGCCACATGTCGTTTTGATGTGAGAAGTAAAACAAAGTTTGAACACACGCCACTGGCCCCAGAACATGTGAGTGGATGAGGATATCACATCGACAGACTTGTACCTCCATGCAAGCTCGAAAAGCAGGATTAATTCGATATATCACATCTCGGCATAGAGAAATGAAACCCATACCCGGCTGCGATGACCACCCCAATGAAAGCTGCGCCTAACCTGCGAATCGAAAACATTAATTTCAACTTTTGAAGGATCGAAGGATTATTAACGTGTTTGACGTATTTGATGAACGTGCCTCCATCGTGAGGACAGGGTTATAGATAATCTTGAGAGCTGAAGAGAACGGGACGTAATGACAACTGCGTCGAAAGAGAAGTTGTAGTCTCCGAACCCCTCCAAGTTCGGAGGTTTGTCTCTAATACTTACGGTTGTCGTTGATCTTTCGCCTGTAAGTACTCACATCAGTACCTAGCTGTCCGTTGATATCCGCACTTGAGCGAACCCCATTTGGTCATACGTTCCAGTAAACATCCTTTTCCAATCCTTTTCACATGTTTACATTGCCACTTGCGTCAAGTGAAAATATTTCAAGCCTCCAGCCTCGCCTCTCTTCGAACCGCATATGATACAAGACGAAAAGGTTGAGCTGTGGCCTGAGCTAACGCTCAGGTCGTGACACGAAAACCTACGAAGCAAATGGAGCCGCTGGGATTGTCACGATCGATTGTTCTATTCTTAGTATAGATTATAGTATTCCCCGTATTATTATTTTGCTCCTGTCTAGATATACGGACTACAGTCGTTTTCACAACACTTATGGACGTTAGATTCTCAGTTTGTTCATCTCATAAGTACTGTCAGCCACCCATCCCAGGTTCGTGATATTTTTTTCATCTCTTTAGCGCCGCTCACAAATTTCTTTGATTCAGAGAACGACCTGACACCATCCGAGGTATCGTTGCCAATCTTGTAGGAGATGATGATAGTGGCGACTCGCTGGTAGATGAGAACGAGCCAATTCAATCGCTTAGCAACCTGAAGTTGAAGATTATACGGACCAAATTGGGAACCAGAGTGTATTGAGGCGGGACCTAGTCAGTTTTTTCTTGTCGATCTTGTCTCTTTTTTTTTGTGTCGACCACACAATCGTTCCCGTCTAGCATTCCGTGAAAACAAACCAAGCGACGTCATAAGCACTCTAGTTAGTATCTACGACTCGAAGGATCTTTTCGTGAAAGAACTTCAAGTCTTTCTTGCTCAGCGATTATTGACGTTAACTAAAGACGATACGGAGAGGGTAGAGCGGGAGTTGGGCTTTTCTTTTTTTCTTCTTTTCGATTGTCCTTTCATGCCACTGTCGCGTTCCTTTCTATCAATCCATGACTCTGTTTACCTAAATTGTTTTCCAATTTTTTCGACCAGCGCCGTAACATTGAGATCCTCAAGATTCAATTCGGAGAAGTGCTTACGGGTGTGCGAAGTGATGTTGAGAGATATGACCGATTCAAAACGGAGAGACGGGCATGTTAAATCTCAAAAAGCTGTAAGTTAACTGTTTGGCCGAATACATCCTGGCCTCCGGTCTCGAGTACAAGCTGACACGATAAATTCATTTTATAGCCAATCGTCCGTCCAACCATTATATCGCGACATTTCTGGCCTTCATTAAAGACAAGCGAGATGATCATACCCGGACAATTCCAGCAGTTCGTTTTTTTAACTTTCTAAGAACCAAAAAAAAAAAGAAAGATTTATCTCCTTTGCTCACAAGTTTACGGTGTTCAAACCGGATAAGAAACTGAAATGGCTACCCCGCCTTGGCGCCGTGCAGCTTAAGCTCCAGTTGGAAGATTGTGTGGTGGATGTAGACGTGCCTCCATTGGAAGCAGCCTTTATTGAGCTATTCTCACAAAAAGATTTGTTTTTCGCTGCCTTCCACCCCCATCTATTTTTTTATGATTCATTTTTCCTTTTCCCATTATTTTTTTTTTTTTTTCTGTCCTGTTAATTTCGCAGCTGTCTATGTCTCTCCTCTTTCATTGATGAAGACAGGGAATAAACGTGCCAATTGTGATTGTATATCTCTTATCTAGCGTCCGCTGTACCCGAAAACCTTCCCAGTTTCTAGTCAGGCAGATGTAAGATGCCGCAACCAACCGTTACACCAAAAGGTCGAATAACCAGAAAGATTACTCTTTCTGCTATCGGCATCTAGCATCAGTAATCATGCATTTTAGTTTCCACGGGTTGTTAAACCTGAGAAACCCTGAAACCTTCCCTAAAAGGCCGAAACTAGACCATATTTGGGAAACTCGGAAACCTGTCCAAACGCCCGATCAGACTTTACAGATAGATGCGGAGCTAATATCTCAAATTCCGCTTCAGATCACACAATTTGTATGATCCCGTACCACTTGTGATTCTCAATGAGACGTCATAAAAGAAATCGCAATTCATATTTCCTTAAAGGAGGTGACGATGATATTTGTCGTGTAACAGGAATCAGTGCTGGGAAGTGGTCTTTGGGCGTTTTTTGATCATTCTGCTGGTTGATAATACCGTCGGCCGACCGTCAGCAATTGAAATTGGACTCCGCTTGAGTGAATAATTGTTTTGATTGGGCCTGTTGATATGAGTATGGCTGTAATGATTTACTTGTAAAATCGTATAATTTTCCTAGTTACTTTTTTTTTCCAGGTTTCTACTTTTGAGAACTGATGGCATGATGCTTTATATGGTAATGTAAACAACCTTACAGCAGAGCGGATGCGAATTTATTGGAAGGTTAGTATCTCAACTCCTATCCTATTTGTCTTGTTGCCCCATTATTGCCCCACTTACGGCCCTTTTTCTTTTTTCTTTATTGATCTCGAAATTCACCACATACCAGTTCATCGCTTATCAATATCGTAACGCTTCCTCTTTCTCGGATCCAAACGATGCTCAAGTTTGCTCCAGGATATGATAGATCGATCGAGCAGCTGGCGCTGTTTATGGAGGCTGCGAGGAGGGAGGGCTTGGTGGTTGTGAGAGATGGCTTATGGCGGTTAAAAAAATAAGGTATAGATTTAGGTACTTGTGTTTACGAATGTGTAAACCCTTACAGTTTAATTTTTTTATGTTTGTAATTACTACGCGCGATGTTTCCATCGTTGCCATGAGGCGGGGATCGGGGTGACGCTTGTTGATTTTCTGATCATTGAGCAAAGTTGGATTGTTGGATTAGAGTTTTTCTTGCTCTCTGTTGATTGCCGAACAGTTTTTTTCCGGAAGAACAATATACAGCCAATTGCATATGTGCTCTTCCCAACCATCATGCATCCACGCCCACGCCTCCACGCCCACTCACGTCAGGTTAAACGAAGGTAGATTTAAACCTTGGAAACTGTAATTTCTGTTTACTAACCTCTGTAATCATTTAGTCAACTATTTTTTGTTCTGTAGGTTGCTAACCGCGATGTCACCATAAGAGATCCTATTGATGATGTTCATTTGAATTGGAACTTTTCCTGCTTTCCTTTTAATCGCCTGTGCAGGATTCTCATCTTTTCTGGAAGAACACACAGTCGCAACGGGGCAAAACTATTCAGAAACCCCCTTTCCGTCAGAAACCCCCCTCGCTTATATAGAAACTCTATTGCACCGGCCGGTGTTACATGATGTCACACTGGCATTTGGACAACTCAAATTGTGGCCTGTGCAACGACAACTCGCATAAGTATATTCCTAGCTTACATGACTATTCATGACAAGATCAAGACTCCAACTCATGTCAAGAGTGGGCAATTGGAACGATTATGCCCCTCCTGCTGGCAGACACCACATCAGTTTGGCCGCCCACGTTTCGCAACTTGCTGACTCCCTGTAGAAAGACCTCCGTTTCCGGCCACCTCCTTGCGTGCGGCCCTATAACGCACCTGTTAGCCATTGTATACATGGTCTTCCCTTCGGGTTCAAGGATGGGGAGTCCTGAAGTGTTTCTCGGTGCATTTCATCCGATGCATCCTCTCTGGGACCAATGGTTAGTAAATATTACAAATTACTTGAAAGGGAGACTGACTGTAGATTACGAAGACTGTCCACAAGAGCATCAAGTTGCTCTTGCGTCTGCACCGTGGATAGTAGTAGCTGGATTGCTGCTTGAGATGGTGCGCGCTGCAACCGCTTGGGTGTGGATGTGAAAAATGTTCCAGTGGGACCTTTAAATTGTTTGGTAGGGCTCAGTGAATCCTCTGTTATACTGAAAAAACCGATACAATTCAACTGCATAGTGCGGGTAGAGAACACAACGGGTAGAGAACACAGTGGGTATCTAAGAGCATCTGAAGAGCAATGTACTCAGTACTGGAGGTATAATGTCGAGATAAAGCTCACTTGAAGCCCATTACTACAATTCTCATCGTCACCTATCATCCAAATCCATATATGAGCAGCTGGGTCTGAGCAAAGGAACTTGGAAAGTTGAACTTGAAGTGGAATCAACGTCGAGATTGCGCGCGCACGAAATTTGAAGACGAGTATCGACGACTGGTTTGACAGTGGACACTGACAGGGATGCAACCAACAGAAATGTGACATGTCACACACGGCCCGCCCCATTACTCGCCATCTCACCAAAAACTTGATTTGAGCATATACCAAGGGGTTTCTCAAAACACTCTCAGAAACCCTGGGTTTCCGGTAGAAAGGGGATTTCTGAATAGTTTTAACCATGCCAAACTATGTGGTTTCCCCTCCCAACCAACTACCCACGTCACGTCGTCTGTCAGTTTCGAAAATCAAGTTGTCCATAGTTATCTTTCGACAGTTTT
>Ga0193742_1001394_pt1 | contig 14549 bp, 11 predicted proteins | sample L2c1metaG_FD_165511 | JGI IMG/M metagenome (GOLD analysis project Ga0193742, IMG submission 165511) | Soil microbial communities from a riparian zone of the East river system, Colorado, United States - L2c1 | ecosystem: Environmental > Terrestrial > Soil > Riparian zone | place: USA: East River... | reverse complement strand
GACCTGCCCACCGAGAACCCCTTCCACGGCATCGCCGCCCAGGTGCGCGAAGCGGTGCGGGTCCCCGGCGCTGGCGGGGAAGTGGGCATCGGTGACCCGTTCACCACCCGTGACCTGAGCCGGCGGTCGACGATCGCCGCCGCCGTCGTGGCGCTGGCCACCTGCGACGCCGACGTGCCGCCGATCGTCAACGTGTGCTCGGGCCGACCCACCGCCTTCGGTGAGCTGGCCGAGGCCATGGGCCGGCTGTTGGGCGTGCGCGTCGCCGTGCGCGACCTGGGCTGGCCCCGCGGCGGTCGGATCGTGGGCGACCCCGCCCGGCTGCGCGAGCTCGTCGGATTCCCCTACGTCGACCGGCTGCCCGACCTGGCCCGGTCCATCCTCGGCGGCCCGCCCGCGCCGTCGATCCCTCGCTCGCAATCGGCTGGAGAGCTCTCGTGAGAATCATCGTTCCCCTCGTCGCCGCGCTCGCCCTGCTGGGCCTGCCGGCCGCGCCGCCCGCTGCGGCGCAGACCCCGCCGACCGGGCGCTCCGTCGATCTCAAGGTGCTGGTGGTGTCGGTGGGCGATCGCGCCAGCGACCCCGGCCTCGACCTGATGGCCCGCACGATGGACCAGGTCGGCGTGCCCTACGACGTGCTCGACGCGTCGACCACGCCGCTGACCGACGCCTACCTCCGCACCGGCGACCGGGGCCACTACAACGGCATCGTCCTCACCCAGGCCGACCTCTACACGCCGAACGGCAGCGGGTTCACCCTCGAGGAGTGGCAGCGCCTGCACACCTACGAGCGCGACTTCCGGGTGCGCGAGTCGGTCGTCGCCGGGTTCCCCGCCACCGATCCGGGCCACGACCTCGACTACGGCATGGCGGGCGCCGGGGCCCAGGCCGCCGGGGTCGGACGGTGGGTGTCGCCGGCCGGCACCGGTCGACTGTTCGCCTACGTGAACACCGCCAACACGCTGACCATCCCCGAGTTCGGGTTCTGGGGTGCGCCCCAGGTGGGCCAGCCGGGGCGGCCCACGGTCACGCCGCTGCTGGTCGACGACGGCGTCCCCGACCACGTGTACGTGTCGAAGCTCGACTACGCCGACGGTCGCGAGGTGCTGCTGTCGACGGTCGGCAACGCCTGGTTCCGGCTGCACAGCAACGTGCTCGCCTACCAGTTCCTCGACTTCGCCACGAGCGGCGTGTTCCTCGGCGGCCGCTTCGTGTCGCTGTCGACCCACACCGACGACATGTTCCTCGCCGACGACCTGTGGGACCCGGTCGCCAACCAGACCAACCCGGCCACCAGCTACCGGATGACCCCCGCGGACCTCGACAACGTGGTCGCCCAGCAGGCGGCCTTCCGGGCCGAGCACCCGCTGGCCGCCGGCTGGCAGGTCGAGCTCCCCTACAACGGCATCGGTGCCAAGGGCTGGACGCCCAACCCCCGGGTGGTCCGCAACGCGGCCGACGACGCCATGCTCGTGTCGGGCTCCCTGTGGAGCTACGGGCGGGCCACCAGCCTGACCGTGTCCCGCAGCGGCAACAGCGAGCGCCGGGCGATCGTGCGGGCCGCCGACGTGTCGGCGCCGCCCGCGCCGCCCGCCGACCGGGTCGACCGCGTCCTCCTGCGGTTGGTGGTGAGCAACGCCCTGGCCCAGCCGCTGGCCGTGCAGGTGTGCCCGCTCACCCAGACCTGGACCGAGGGCAACGGCAACGGCGGCCTGCTCGACCTGGGCCCGCCCACCTGGAGCTCCCGGGCCTCGTTCACCTCGTGGGCCACGTCCGGCGGCAGCGTCGACGCCTCGGCGTGCCTGACCCGCCAGCTCACCGGCCCCGGCGTCAACGAGCTCGACATCACCCCGATCTGGCAGGCGTGGGCGTCCGGCGCCCGCCCCAACCACGGCGTGCTCATCCGGGCGACCGCCAACGGCACGGCCACCTTCGCCAGCGCCGAGAACGGCACGGCCGCCAACCGGCCCACGCTCCAGTTCGAGACGTCGTCGAAGCCCGAGCCGCTGACCGCCAAGGTCCTCGAGGTGAAGGACCAGTTCGGCTGGATCAACCACACCTACGCCGCGCTGCAGATGGACCGGCTCTGCCCCGACCCCGACGAGCCGCAGCCGGCCGAGTGCCCGGTCACCGACTACGCCACGGCCCACGACGACATCGCCCGCAACCGGGTGACGTGGACCGAGCTGGGCCTGCCCGGCTACCAGGAGGGCCTGCCCTACCTGCTCAGCGACTCGCACGCCGGGCTGCACGACCGGCGTGGCACCGAGGAGGACCCGTCCGACGACGTGCCCTTCCCGCAGGGCGCCAACCCGAACTTCATGCAGGCGGCCCAGGACCTGGGCGTGAGGTACATCGCCGCCGACTCGTCCCGGCCCAACCAGGACCGTGAGCAGCGGGTCCCCGGGTTCGACCTGGTCGTGCTGCCCCGGTACCCCACGAACGTCTACGTCAACGCCACCACCCCGGCCGAGGACCTCGACGAGTACAACTGGCTCTACTACGAGCGCCACGTGGCGGCGGGCAACGACCCCTGCACCATCCCCGGTGCGATCTGCTCGCCCAAGACCTACGACCAGCTGCTGGCCGCCGAGGCCGACACCACGGTGAGCCACATGCTGTCCGGCAAGGAGTGGCCGCACTACTTCCACCAGTCGAACCTGCGGAACTACGGCGGCGGCCGCACCCTGCAGACCGACTGGATGGACGCGGTCATGACCCGCTACGAGCAGCTGTTCACGCTGCCGGTGCGCACGCCGCAGGCCCACGAGCTCGGTCCTGCGGCGCTCGACCGGATCGTCGCCCGCGAGCAGGCCGTGCGCGGCTGGCTCGACATCGACACACAGATCGTGACGCTGGTGGCCAACGGAACCGCCCGCCCGTTGGTCACCGGCGTCACGGGTGGCACGCCGTACGGCGGTCAGTCGATCGCCAAGGTCACGGTGGACCCGACGCCCCGCACCTTCGCAGTCGATCCGTCGAGTGCCGGCTGACCACCCACCCACCCCGGCCGGATCAGTCGCAGGTCTCCCGCCAGGGGTCGAGCTCCAGCCGCTTGCGGATCGAGCTCAGCCCGAGACGACGCGACTCGGCGCAGAACTCGTCGGTCTCGAGGTCGTACTCGGCGTGGAACACGGGCTTGTCGAGGTCGAGGAAGGGCTGCAGCTTGTGGCACTCGTCGAACTCGGCGCACTGCTCGACCACCGAGAAGTCGAACAGCCCGGCCAGCTCGGCGACCTGGTCGAGGTCGTTCTTCAGTCCGATGGCCAGGCCCCGCTCGTGGGCCATGCCGGCCAGCAACCGGTTGTAGCGGAGCTGCTCGTCGGCGCTGATGTCGAACCCGGTGTCCTGCTGGAAGCTGTCCATCCAGTCGGGCTCGACGGCGTCGTAGCCCTTGTCGCGGCACAGGTCGAAGCGGGCGGCCATCAGCGGTTCGAGCACGTCGAGCCGGCGGATGTCGAGCCAGCGCTCGTCGGGCCAGCCCTCCACGGCGCCGCCCTTCACCTCGGCGGGGAAGTCGCCGGCGTCGGGGCGGTAGGGCTCCCATGAGCCGGCCGAGAGGTAGCAGATCACCTTCCGGCCCTGGTCGTGGAGGGCCTGGATGGTGGCGTTCGGCGTGGCCCACAGGTCGACGTCGAACACCTCGGCGTCGACCGACTGGTCGATCGCCTCGCCGTCGAGCTGCCACTGCCACGAGAGGCCCTTCGTCGGGCGCCACCAGGTGCCCTCCGTGGGTGGGGTCGGCGGGTGGACCGCCGGGGTGGGTGTCGTCCTCTCCACAGGTTCTGCCTCCTCGTCGTCACCCGAGCACGCCGCCGTCGACGCGGCCAGCGCCAGCGTGGCCAGCCCGCCCCACCACGCGAGTCGTGCCGGCATGTCGATGACCTTCCCGTCGGTGCTGGAACCGGAGCCAGCCGTGGCGCCGCCGCTACGCCTGGTCCGGCAGGAGAATGTAGGCCGTCCCGACGTGGTGCTGGTCACGGAGGGGACGTACCCGCACGCCCACGGTGGCGTGAGCGTGTGGTGCGACCAGCTGGTGAAGGGCCTGCCCGAGCAGGCGTTCCGGCTGGTGGCGCTGACGGCCTTCGGCTACCAGCGCCCGGTCTGGGACCTGCCGACCCACGCCGAGGACCTGGTGACGGTGGGGCTGTGGGACCGGCGCCGCCGGCGCGTCCGCTCGTCGACCGCGGCGCCGTTGGCCCGGGAGCTGGCGGCGCTGCTGGCCGCTCCGGCCGACGACGTGGCGCGCTTCGGTCGCTTCGTCGACGACGTCGCCGGGCTCGACGGGGCCGAGGTGATGCGGCAGCTGGCCTTCGGGCCCCTGGCGACCGCGCTCGACCAGGAGCTGGACCGCCCTCGGGGCCACGCCGAGGCCATGCGGGGCGCCCGGGCGTCGGACCTGGTGCAGGTGGCCGGGATGCTGGAGCACCTGCTGCGGCCGCTCGGCATCGACCCGGGGCCGGCGCCGGTGTACCACGCCTCGTCGAACGGGCTCGCCGCGCTCGTGTGCCTGGTGGCCCAGCGGCGCCACGGCGCCCGGTTCCTGCTCACCGAGCACGGCATCTACCTGCGGGAGCGCTACCTGGAGCTGCGGCGGCTGCCTATGGCCCGGCCGGCGAAGGCGCTCCTGGTGCGGTTCCACCGGCTGGTCAGCGCGCTGGCCTACGCCGATGCCGACACCGTCGCCCCCGGCAGCGAGTGGAACCGGCGCTGGGAGACCCGCCACGGTGCCCCGTCGTCGCGGGTGCGGCGGGTCTACAACGGCATCGACCCGCGCGAGTTCGCGGGGCGTGACGTCGAGCCCGCCGAGCCGGTGGTGGCCTGGCTGGGGCGCATCGACCCGATCAAGGACCTGGAGACGCTGATCGAGGCGTTCGCCGTGGTCAACAAGGTGCGGCCCGACGCCCGGCTGCGCCTGTACGGGCGCACGCCGGCAGGGAACGAGGCCTACCGGGCCCGGCTCGACGAGCTGGTCGCGCAGCTGGGGCTCGACGGGGTCGTCACGTTCGAGGGCGGTGTCGCCGAGTCGGCCGACGCCTACCGGGACGCCCAGCTGGGGGTGCTGAGCTCGATCTCGGAGGGCTTCCCGTACTCGCTGATCGAGGCCATGGCGTGCGGTCTCCCGGCCGTGGCGACCGGGGTCGGCGGGGTGTCGGAGGCGGTGGACGACACCGGGATCGTCGTGCCGCCCCGGGCGCCCGAGCTGTTCGGCCAGGCGGTGCTGGAGCTGCTGGGCGACGGGGATCGGCGCCGGCGCCTGGGCGCCCTGGCCCGGGAGCGGGTGCTGGGGCACTTCACGCTCGACGGCTGCCTCGACGCCTACCGCCGCCTGTACGCGGAGCTGCGGGCCGGCACCCCCGTCCGAAACTTGCACCGTGGCGCACGGAATCCGTGCGTTCCCGTGCACATCTCGCTGGAGCGCGGGGATCGTGACGAGCTGACCGCGGCGCTGGGCGGGGCCGACGCCCTGGCCCAGGCGGTCGACGCCGACGACGTGGCCGCCACCCTGGAGTCGGTCGGCGTGACCGACGACGTCGCCGCCACCCGGTTCGGCGCCCCCGACGTGTTCGCCCTGGCCGAGCGGATGTGGTCCTACGCCACGATGCTGCGCCGGGCCGGGCGCATCTTCCACAGCACCCCGGCGCCGCCCCGCCCGCCGCAGACGCCGTCGCCCCAGCCGGACGGCGCCTTCACCCGAGGGCTGGCCTACGTGCTGCCGGCGGTGGTGGTGGCGGCGGCGACCCGGGCCGGTGCCGACCAGGTCGCCCTGGTGGCGGCCAGCGTCCTGGGCTGGGGCCTGGCCCAGGCGGGCGGCGTCCTCGCCTACACCACCTACTACCGGGCGCCCAAGGGGCAGGGCCTGGTCGCCCTGCGCCGCGGCGTCCAGGCGTCGGTGCTGCTCGCGCTGGTGACGGCCGGCGCGGTCGCCGCCGCGCGTGGGCCGGCCTCCGGCGTCGCCTTCGCGCTCCCGTTGCTGCACCTCGTCGCCGCCTCCGTGTTGGTGCTGGCCGGCCGCACCCGCCTGCTGCTCGCTCTGCTGATGCCGGTCGCCGTGCTGTCGGCCGTGGTGGTGGTCCACCCCGACGCCCTGGGTGCCGACGTCGTCGCTCCGGCCGCCCTCGCCACCGTCACCACCACCCTGGCCCTGGTCACCTGGTGCCTGCGGGGACCGGGCGGGGCGCGGGCGTCGGCGGTGTTGGAGCGGGCCGACTGGGTGCTGGCGGTGCCGCTGGCGCTGTGCGGCTGGCTGACCGCCGGGTTCGCCCTGCTGGCGGTGGGCGCGGTCGGGCACCTGCCGGGGTTCGCGCTGGTGGGCAGCAACCACTGGCTGGTCGTGGCGGCGCCGCTGTGGCTGATGGTGGCCGCGGGGGAGTGGTTGCTGCTGTCGCTGCGGCGGGCGCTGGCCGTCGATCTCGAAGCCGCTTCCGGGCTGCCCGCCTTCCGTTCCGCTGCCGCTCGGGTGGTCGGCGGCTGGCTGGGGCGGGGACTGGCGGGCCTGGCGTTGGCCGTCGCCGCCGGTACCGCCGGGCTGGCCGGGTCGTCGGAGCTGCCGTGGCCGGTGGCGTCGAGCGCCGCCGCCGTGTTCGCCCTGGTCGCCGCGGCGCTGTTCGGCGCCACCGTGCTGACCGCCGCCGCCCGGATCGGCTCGGTGATGGCCGCGATGGCCCTGGCCGTCGTCGCCCTCGCCTGGGTGACCGCCGGCTCGCAGAACCCCTTCGGCCTGGGCGACCACACGGTCTCGCTGGGCGTCGGCGGCCTGGTCGCCGCCGGGCTGTGCCTGCGGGCCCGCCTCGTCCTGCTCGACCCCGAGACCCACCGCTAACTCCCCCGATCCCCCCTGGAGGAACACGACATGTTGCAGGCAGTCACCGGCGCCGACGGGTTCGTCGGCTCGCACCTGGTCGAGGCGCTGGTGCGCCGCGGTCAGCGGGTGCGGGCCCTGGCGCTCTACAACTCGCAGGGCTCGTGGGGGTGGCTCGACACCCTGCCGCCCGACGTGCTCGACCAGGTGGAGGTCGTCCTCGGCGACGTCCGCGACACCGAGCAGATGGCCGGTTTCTGCGACGAGGTCGACACCGTGTTCCACCTCGCCGCGCTGATCGCCATCCCGTACTCGTACGTGGCACCCCGGTCGTACATCGAGACCAACGTGGCCGGCACCCTCAACATGCTGGAGGGCGTGCGGCGGGCGGGTGTGCGGCGGCTGGTGCACACGTCGACCTCCGAGGTCTTCGGCACGGCGCTGCGGGTGCCGATCGACGAGACGCACCCGCTGCAGGGCCAGTCGCCGTACTCGGCCTCGAAGATCGCCGCCGACACCCTGGTCGAGTCGTTCTACCGGTCGTTCGGGGTGCCGGCGGTGACGCTGCGGCCGTTCAACACCTACGGCCCCCGCCAGTCGGCCCGGGCGGTGATCCCGACGGTGGTGGCGCAGATCGCCGCCGGACAGCGGCGCGTCACCCTCGGTGCACTGGAGCCGACCCGCGACTTCAACTTCGTGACCGACACGGTGGCCGCGTTCCTGGCGGTCGGGTCGGCTTCGGACGACGTGGTGGGCCAGGCCTTCAACGCCGGCTCGGGGCGCGAGGTGTCGATCGGCGAGCTGGTGCGGACGATCGCCTACGTGATGGGCGTCGAGGTGGAGGTGGTGGCCGACCCGGGCCGCCTGCGTCCGGCCGACTCCGAGGTCATGCGGCTGCTGGCCGACGCCGCCAAGCTGCACGAGGCGACGGGGTGGAAGCCCGCCACCCGGCTGGAGGACGGCCTGGCCCGCACCGCCGACTGGTTCCGCGAGCCCGCCAACCTGGCCCGCTACCGCACCGCCCGCTACACGATCTGAGGCTCGACCCGGGGGTGCCCCGGCGCGGAGGTTCGGCCACCTAGGGTGATCGACCGTGTCGATACGGGTGCGCTCCGTGGTCGGAGCAGCGGCGATGGTGATCATGGCGACGAGCTGCGGCAGCGACGGGGTGTCGAGCGAGACGGTGCCGCAGCTGCCGGGCCGGGTGACGGTGCCCCCCGAGGAGCCGCCGGTGTCGACGAGCCCGACGGTTCCGCCGGTGACGGCCACCACGTCGCCGCCGCCTCCGACGTTGCCGCCCAGCCCGTATGCCGATCGGCTGCCGACGTTCGACGTGGCCCGGCCGCCGGCGCCGCTGCAGATGGGCCTGCCGGTCGACCAGACGCAGGCCGCCCACCTCAGCCGCATCGAGACCGCCGACCCGGTGGCGTTCATCACCATCGACGACGGCTACGTCCGCCACCCCGAGGCGCTCGCCCTCATCCGCGACTCGGGCGTGCCGGTCACGCTGTTCCTCATCTCGTCGGTCGCGGCCGAGGACCCGAAGTTCTTCAGCGACATCCGCGAGCAGGCCGACGCCACGATCCAGGCGCACACCGTCACCCACTCCCGCCTCAAGGGGCGTTCCTACGAGGCCCAGCGGCAGGAGATCTGCGGCTCGGCGGACCAGCTGCAGGGGTTGTTCGGCACCCGCCCCACGCTGTTCCGGGCGCCGGGCGGCCTGCAGGACCCCAACACCCTCGCCGCCGCCCACGACTGCGGCATGAAGGCCGTGTTCTTCTGGCGGGAGGCGGTGAACGACGGCCGGGTGCAGTTCCAGGAGGGCACCCGTATCCAGCGCGGCGACGTCGTCCTCATGCACTTCCGCCAGACCTTCGTCGACGACTACCTCGCCGCCCTCCAGTCCATCAAGGACGCCGGCCTCACCCCCGCCCGCCTCGAGGACTACCTCCCCTGACCGCTCGGCCCGACGGCCAGGTGACGAGTTCGAAGGGGGTTGGTGAGTCGTTTGTGGTCGTTTGGTTGTTCTTGAGTCGTCTGTGGTCGGTCTCCGACGACGAATGACTCGACTGTGGGTTCGTGGCTACAGATGACTCGGGACGGGACGGTCGGTCCGTTCCGTGCGGTCTGTGGCCACCATTTCGGTCGCTGGACGCCCCACCGTGCCAGGACTACCTCCCCTAGCCGTCGAGCGGTTGGTTGCAGAGGCGGAGGTTGCCGGAGGCGAAGGTCCTGGCCTGCAGCAGGCGGAGGTCGACCCGGTCGACCAGCCCGGCATCGACCGGCCCGGCGTCGACCAGGCTCGCCGTGAGGGCCGCGAGGGGTTGAAGTCGAAGCCGAACTCGCGGCCCTTGAGGTTGATCGGCGAGCGGGTCGGGTTCGTGGCGGTCGGGGCCGACACGAGGGTGGCGACGAAGGTGGCCTGGCCCGTCCTGGGGTCGACCGTCACCAGCTCGGCGCCGCTGCGGGTGCGGGTGACGCCGTAGATCCCTGTCCGGGCGGTCCAGCGAGAACGTGACGATCTTGTTGTTGGTGGTCAGCCCGTAGACCGTGACCGAGTCGTTGCGCCGGTGGGCCTCCGCCGACGAAGCAGCCGACGAGGCCGACGAGGATCAGGTGGGTGGCGGTGGCAGCTCAGGACACCGCCACGGCCGGCACCGTCCGGGTGGCCACGGCGGGTGTCGTGCCGCGGGCGCCGACGACGGTGAGCGTCCATACCCGACCGGCAGGGCTGCAGGTGGTGTGCTTGCTGTTGGTGGGCACGCTGGCCGAGGTCTCGCCGTCGGTCAGGGTGGCCGACTCGCCGCGCTGGCTGCTCCAGGTGAACGTCACCGACAGCCGCTGCGTCCGGGTGCACGCCGCGGTGGTCGCCGAGCGCCCGGTGAACGACGTGATCGTCGGGCCTGCGGGTGGGGTCGGCGTGGTGGTCGCCGGCGGCCGGGTGACCGGTGGGGCCGTGGGCGGCACCGTCACGGGCGGGTCGGCAGGCGGGTCGACGACGACTGGTCCACCGCTTCCGGGAGCCTCCGTGGAGGTGGCCGACGCGGGCAGGGTCGTGGTGGTCGACGCCGGGGCGGTGGTGGTGGCGCCGGTCGACGATGGGGAGGTCGAGTCGCTGGTCTTGTCGCCGCCGCCGTCGACGCTGCGGGACTTGTCGCCGTTGCCGAAGCTGTCGGTCCGCAGCGCCGAGTCGTCCGGCGAGCTGTTGCCCGCGAAGGCGACCACCGCGACGATCACCAGCGCCGCGATCGCCACCACGCCGCCCACCGCCGCCAGCGCCCCGTGCGAGCCCAACACTGCCTTGACGGCGCCGTTCTCGACCAGGGCCGCCTTGAGCCCACCGCCCTTGACGGCGCCGCCCTTGACGGCTCCGCCCTTGACCCCGCGGCTCGGACGCAGGTGCCGGGACGCGGCGGGCAGGACCTCGCGGCCCAACTCGGCCGGTGCCTCGTGGAACGCCTCGGCGGCCGCGGCTGTCGAGGCCCGGTTGGTCGCCTCCCACCAGTCGTGTTCGTCGAGCGGCGCGCCGTCGGCCCCGCCGTCGTTGCCCCAGTCGTTCTCACCCACCACGCTGTCATCAGATCACACCCACGCCCGAGCTGGCATGGCGGCCCCGGCGCCGATCGGATCAGGCGGAGGTCGCAGCACGCCCCGTCGTAGGGTGTGGCGGGTGGAACACGACGAGCGTGTCGAGGCGGCGGAACGGGAGCTCGGAGCGTTGCTGCGGGCCGTGGGCGACGACGACCTGAGGGTGGCCGTGCCGACGTGCCCGGGCTGGACGGTGCTGGACCTGGCGCACCACGTCGGCGAGTTCCTCGGGTTCTGGGCCCACGTGCTGTGCGAGGGCACCGGCCGGGAGAAGACCGACCACGCCCCACCGCCCGACGCCGACGTGACCCCCGCCTGGCTGTCGGCTGCCGGCGCCGACATGGTCGACCAGCTGCGCCACACCCCGGCCGCCACCCCGGTGTGGACCTGGTTCGAACCCGACCAGACCGCCGGCTTCGTCGCCCGCCGCATCGCCAGCGAGCTGGCCATCCACCGCTACGACGCCCAGTCGGCCCGGGGCACCTGCACGCCCATCGACGCCGCTCTGGCGATCGAGGGCATCGACGAGACCCTCGAAGCGCTCGTCACCACCCGCCCCCGCACCGGCGTCCCCACCGGACAGACCATGCACCTGCACGGCACCGACGAGGGCCTCGCCCCGGGTCTCGGTGCCGAGTGGCTGGTCACCCTCCTGCCCGACCGCATCGATGTCACCCGCACCCACGCCAAGGGCGACTTGGCGCTCCGGGGCGCCGTGTCCGACCTGGAGCTCCTCCTCTACAACCGGCCGCCGCTCGGCCCGATCGAGAGCTTCGGCGACGCGTCCGTCATCGATCTCTGGTACGGAGAGTTCGTCTTCTGACACCGCCGATGACGACGAGACAGCTGGGGGCGTGGCTCGGCGCCGCGCTGGCGTGGCTTGCAACGGTCATCCTGCTGGACAGCACCGGGGTCCTCTCCGAGGACGCCGCCATCGTCGTCGACAACTTCGCCCAGCAGACGGCCGGGATCGCGGCGGCGGTGCTGTGCTTCGTCATGGCCCGGTCGACCTACGGCCCGGAGCGCAACTGGCGCCTGCTGATGGGCGTCGGCATGGTCGGCTGGTCGATCGGTCAGGCGATCTGGTCGTACGGGCAGATCTTCTCGGACACGCCCCTCCCGTCGCCGGGGCCGGCCGACATCGGCTACCTGGCGATGCCGGTGTTCGCCCTGCCGGCGCTGCTCTCGCTGGCCGTCGCCCACCCCCAACCCGCGGCGGCCGTCGGGCGGGGGCGTGCCCAGCTCGTGTTCGTGCTCGACGGGCTGATCGTGGTGGGCTCGCTGTTCGTCGTCACGTGGGCGACGGCGCTGGGCGCGGTGGTGCACCAGGGGGCGCCCAACACCGGGTCGTTCCTGGTGGCGATCGCCTACCCGTCCACCGACCTCATCCTGGTGGTGATCGTTGTGCTGCTGGCGGTGACCCGCCGGGTGCCGCAGCACTTGCGCAAGCAGCTGTGGCTCCTGGGGTCGGGGCTCGTCAGCATCTCGGCGTCCGACAGCATCTTCGCCTACATCGTGAGCACCGGTAGGGAGACCATGCCGCCGGCGACGAACTTCGGCTTCATCATCGGGCCCCTGCTCATCGCCATCGCCGCCCTCGTGCCCGCCGACGGCCCGCCGCACCTCGGCAACCGCCGCGCCGACGTGCGGGTCGACCGGGCCCACCTCTTCCTGCCGTACGCCCTGGTGGTGCTGATGGCCAGCACCGTGGTGGTCCAGAACCTGCTGGACGGCAACATCGACGCCGTCGAGCGCTGGGCGGTGGCGGGCGTGACCGGGATGGTGCTGCTGCGCCAGCTCGTCACGCTGGTGGAGAACCAGGCACTGCTCGAGCGGGTGACGGCCACGCAGGCCGAGCTGGCCTACCGCGCCCAGCACGACCCGCTCACCGGGCTGGCGAACCGGTCGCTGTTCGGCGAGCGCCTGGTGGGGGCCATGACCCGCCACCGCGACCAGGGGCGGCCCTACTCGTTGGTGCTGGTCGACCTCGACGACTTCAAGGCCATCAACGACAGCTACGGCCACACCACCGGCGACCGGCTGCTGCGGGCGGTCGGCGACCGGTTGCGCGGCTGCGTCCGCACCGCCGACACCGTCGCCCGCCTGGGCGGCGACGAGTTCGCCGTCGTCCTGGAGGGCACGCTGGACACGCCGGCGACCGTGAGCGACCGCATCCTCACGTCGATGAGCGAGCCGTTCATGATCGACGGGTTGATGCTGCGGATCGGCGCCAGCCTCGGTCTGGTCGAGTCGACCGGCGACGAGCTGGACCTCACCGCCGACGTGCTGATGCGCCGGGCCGACGGGGCGCTCTACGTCGGCAAGGCCCGCGGCAAGGGCCGGGCGGTGCACTACCGCCCGGAGCTCCTCGCCGAGATCCCCCCGGACCGGATCCAACCGGCCCGCCGCTGATCGTCAGCCGGGGAGGACGCCGTAGATCGTGGCGGTCGAGCCGGAGCCGGCCGCGTGGATCGGGCCGCCGACCAGCACGTACGCGCCGGTGGGGGGCAGCGTCCGGAGGTTGTTGAGGTTCTCGAGGCTGATCCGGTGCCGGTGGTAGAGCATCACGGAGACCTCGAAGTTCTCGTCGGTGCCGAGGTCGGGGCCGAACGTGTCGGTGCCGAGGGCGCCCCGCTTGCCGAGCCGTCCCGACGAGATGAGCCAGTCGGCGGCCTCGGCGCCGAACGCCGGCTGGTGGATCACGCCGTCGGCGTCGACGTTGGCGTAGGCGTCGGTGCCCCACTTGGCCTCCCAGCCGGTCCACAGGACCACCGCGGCGCCGTTGGGGATGCGCCCGTGGCGGCGCTCGAAGGCCTTCAGGTCGTCGACGGTCAGGGCGTAGTCGGCGTTCGCCGCCGCCTTCTGCCGGACGTCGATCTTCACCGCCGGGAGGTAGAGGTCCATCGGGTCGAGCTGGTCGGCGAGGAGGCCGCCCTCCTCGAAGTGCCCCGGAGCGCCCCAGTGGGTGCCGGTGTGCTCGCCCTCCATCACGTACTGCATGTAGAACCCGTCGACCGGGATCGTCGCCATCGTCTCCAACGTGAACTCCGGGTCACCCGGGAACAGGGTGGTGGTGGCCGGGTCGTTCACGTGCGACAGGTTGACCAACCGCAGGTTGGCGAGGGGATTGCCGCCGTGGCGGGGGCTTGCGCCTGTGACGTCGACGGGATCGAGCACGGTCGCGCCGACCATACCGGCCACTCCGGCGGCGGCCGTGCGCATCAGCTGTCGTCTTTCCACCAGCTACGCCTCTCTCTGCCATAGGGGGTGGGGCCACCCCGAGTGGGGGACAGATTAGGCCCGGTTCATGCGGACGTTCGCGGCCTCGGGTCCGACTCCTGGACGCTCATGATGACGTCGTCACCGATGGGCAGGGGCTCGCAGCCGTGGTCCTTCTCGCAGACGAAGTCGAACTCGGGCTCGGCCAGGTTGTGGCAGTCGGCGCAGCTGCCGCCGAACTGGTTGATCACCTCGGCGCCACCACGGGTGACGATCTCGGTCCCCTCTGGCGTCACGGTCAGGCTGAAGAACTCCCAGTCGTTGGAGTCCGGGTCGAAGCCGGCTGCCCGCTTGACCATCGCCTCCTGCGGGATCAGCTGGATGATCGTGCCGACGGGGTAGGCGCCGCCGCCCTCGGTGTCGTTCGCGATCGCCAGGGCGTCGTCGAGGTGGCCCAGGCGGTTGTCGACGAAGAAGCCCCGCACGGGCGTCATGTCGTGGATGTTGACGAAGTCGTCGGCCTCCATCACGAGGTCCTCGGGCTCGGTGGTGGTCGTGGTCTCGTCGCTGCGGCCGTCGGTCGCGTCGTCATCGCCGCCTGACGAGCAGGCGGCGACGACGGCGATCACGACCGGGAGCGCGACGGCCACGACCTGCTTCAGCGCCCCCCAGGGCTGATGCGCAGTCATGTCCGGACCTTAGGTACCCCCGGCGGACTTTGCATCGAAAGTGCAATCAGCCTGCGCTACTCGCAGCCGATGCCGTCGGCGTCCCTGTCGAGGTCGTACTCGTCGGGCCCGACGACGCTCACCTGGCCGGTGTAGGCCGGGCCGTTCCCGCTGCCGCCGGCGCAGTCGACGTCGCTCGCGAACGGCACGCACGGTGTGTACGACGGGTGGCAGTTGCCCGCGGGGGCTGGCGGCGGGGGTGGAGGAGGAGG
>Ga0193742_1001393_pt1 | contig 14552 bp, 20 predicted proteins | sample L2c1metaG_FD_165511 | JGI IMG/M metagenome (GOLD analysis project Ga0193742, IMG submission 165511) | Soil microbial communities from a riparian zone of the East river system, Colorado, United States - L2c1 | ecosystem: Environmental > Terrestrial > Soil > Riparian zone | place: USA: East River... | reverse complement strand
CCAACTCCCGCCGGATGAACGGCCACAGCCGGAAGCAGGCGTCCGGCGGCAGGTAGGCGCCCCCCTGTTCGATGACGGCGGCTGGGGTGCGGTCGGGACTAGGCATCGGTGTCTCCAGCGGTCCGGGTCAGGTTGAGGATCTCGGCGCGGGCGGCGTTGGCGGTCATCTCCTGGGCGAGCGGGGAGTACCGCAGGATGTCGGGCAGGACGGAACGGCCGGCGAGGGCGGCGAGGGCGTAGGTGAGGCTGCCGAAGTCCTTGGGGTCGAGGGTGTCGAGGATGGGGCTGATGTCGGTGGTGCGCTCTTCAGCGGCGGCGGCAATGAGCGCCCACATGGCGCGCTGGACGTGTTCGCTGCTCATGGCTGGTTGGTCTCCTGCCGGTTGGTGGTGGCCTCAGTGGTGCTTAGGGCATCGAGGTGGCGGTTGAACCGGTCGTCGTCGGTGAGGCGAGCGAGGCGTTCGGCTGCGCGGGTGAGGTCTACGACGGCGGTGGCGAACGCGTCGGGGAGCGGGCGCCGCTTCGGCGTGGGGGGCGCCGGGGGTTCGGCCGGGGTCCACGTGTTCGGCTCGGGGTGGGGCGCATACGTCTTGCCGTCCGTGCCGGTGACTGACGCCTGCGTGATTTCACGCACCTGCGCCAAGTCGGCGCGCACCGTCTGATCGGCGATGCCAGTTGCCGACGCGATGGCCCGCGTGCTGAGCCCCGACTCCCGGAGCGAGGCGACGACTTCCTGCCGCTCCTCCCGTGGCAGCCGCAGGCGGGACGTGCCGAACTCCTCGGCGCTAGCCACGAGGGCGCTCCGGTCCGATGCGGTGGCCGAGGCGGCGCTCCAGCCGGGCGAACTTGGCCTCTTCCACGGCGAGCGCCTTGCGGTGCCGGGCGCTGTTGTTCTCGGCCTGCTCGGCTGCGTCGGCGAGGCGGGCCAGGGTGGCGGCTGCCTCGGCGGCGAGGGGGCCGACGGCGGCCCGGGTGTCGGGGTCGTCGTGTCGGGTGCCCTCACGCCAGAGGTGGGAGAGAGCGCGGCGGAAGCGGGCGTTGGCGGCGTCGAGTTCGGGCCGGCCGGGGTAGCCCTTGGCCGTGCCGACGTGCGGCGGGGTGGTCATCTGGGTCTCCGTACATGTCCGTGTGCCTGCGCGCGGGGCCCTCGCGACCGGTCGCACGGGCGGGCGCAGTGGGCTGGTTGTGTGGTGTGAGCTGGGGTTTTGTGGTGCTGGGTGGCGATCTGGCCGCGACCACCTGCTGACCGGTCGCCAGGGTGGTCGCGGGCTGGTGTCCGTGGCGTGGACGGCAGGGGTGCGGCCCACTTCCGAGGCGCCTCGAAGAAGGTGGTCAGGGTTCTGGTCAGGGTGGCCAGGGTTGCCCTGGACAGCGTTCGTGCAGGTCAGGGCGAGCCGGTCAGGGTGGTCAGGGTGAAATCGCACTGCAAGGCCAATGCGGAGCGCGCAGAACGGCGTTACTTCTCTTCCCTCGTACGCGTACTTCTCAAAAAAACCCTGACCACCCTGACCGCCCGCTGTGACCTGCGGGTTTGCTGGGCTAGCCACCCTGACCGAACCCTGGCCGAGACCCTGACCAACCCTGACCGGCTGGTCGGTTGAGCCGGACCCCGCCGTACGACTGCACGCGGACCGCTCCGATCCGTACGCGGGTCTCCTCGATGCCGACGCCGGCCGCGAACAGGTCCCGGCTGAACTTGGCCTTCGTGCCCGGGTGATCGCGCCCCTCGTCCCGGCACCAGTCGCGCCACGCCTGGTAGAGGTCGTCTTTCGTGGCGTAGCTGTCCGGGGAGGGATCGAGGATGCACCAGTCGGCCAAGAACGCCTTGATGGGGCTGACTGCGGCGGCGAGCAGGGCCACAGCGGCAGTCGAGGATGCGGGCTCTACGAACCGGCCGCGCTCGATCAGCCGGTCGAGGCCGTCAAGTGCCCAATTGAGGATGCCGGGCAGCTCGCGGCGGAGGTCCATCTCAAGGGTGGTGTCCTCGCGGCCGAGGTTCGAGACCGTCATCGTCAAGACGATCAGCCGGGACGCGATCGCACCGGACTGGTCTTGGAACGCGGGGAGTTCGTTGGACAGCAGCATCACGCGGGTGGGCAGCCGGCCGGACCACGGATCCTTGTGCTTGCGGTCGACGGTCACGGTGTCCTCGCCGGAGATCGTCAGCAGACGCTCAACGATGATGTCGGCGCCGAGCCGGGGCAGCCGGGCGTCAGCGACGACGGCCAGGGACTTGCCGAGCAGATCGGCCAACCCGAAGTTCGTCGTCAGGCTCGACATCGTCGGGCCGGTCATGTTGCTCTTGCCGACCAGCGCCGTCAGGGTGCGCGCGATAGTGCCTTTCCCGGACCGCATGGGGCCGACGACCAGAAGCATCTTTTGGAGGTCGGTGCGGCCGCACAGCACGTACCCGAACCACTCCTGTAGGGCGGTGATGGCGTCGGGGTCGTTCGGCCAGATCGAGGCCAGGAAGCCGAGCCACCGGGCCGGCTGCGGGGCGTGCGCGTCGTAGTCGAACGGGACGCTCACCCTGTTGAAGAACAGCGGTGTCAGGGGCAGCAGGCGGCGGCTGGACATGTCGAGCAGTCCGTTGCGGCAGGCGATCACCCGGGTTGCGTCCGGCATGCCGTCGGCGCCGTCGAGCCACGCGGGGACCTCAACGCGAGTGTCGGTGTAGACGACGGCGGCCAGGGCCTCCATCAGATTCGCGATGCGCCCGCGGTTGGGACTCCAGGGCACGGCCACCAGCTCGCCGCTCTTGCGGTCCCGCTTGCTGTACGTGGCGTACTCGGTGAAGCCGTACAGCAGGAAGCGCACGGCGGTGTCGTCCACGTCGGCCCACTGGGATCTCTCCCAGCGCATCCACTGGTTGCGCCAGTGCCGCAGCGTGAAGTGGCCCTGTTTCGTCAGGGCGGGCGTGAGGGTGCGCGCGACCGCCATGGGGTTGTTGGGCTCGGCGAGCTCGTTCGGGGCGCCGCGGATGATGGTGGACACCTCGGCGGGCGGCCGATCGTCCACCGGCTCCTGCTGCCGATCCGGCTCGTACGGCGGCACGGCCGAGATGCGGGTGCGGGGCGCCCGGAAGTCGTGGCCGAGCGCGCCGCGCGCGTGGCTGCCCTCCATGTTGTCGCACGCCCGACCGCCCACCGGGAACATGCAGAACTTCTGATCGGTGATCACGTCGGGGTCCGTTCGAGGGTGCCCGAAGGCCCCCGCCACGGTGGCAGCGGGGGCTCCGGGGTTGTAGGCGGATGTCATGCGGCGGTGGCCGCCGCGGGCAGGTCGAGCCGCTGGTGTAGTTCCCACTCGGCCCAGCCGGCGGCGGCCAGTTGAGCGGCGTGGTCGGCGAGTTCGGCCCGGTTGAGCGAGAACGTGCTCGGTCCGTCGGGCTGCCGCAGCTTGTCGAGCGGGTCGCGGAAGCCGTCGGCGTCCGGCGGGCAGCCGTAGGAGGTGTACCGCCTCCGCCATTCCACTGACGTCGCCTCGCGCCGCGTACGGCGCGGCACCGGCGCCTTCACCGGGCACCGCCAGCGGCGGCCACCATGCCGCGGAACTGCTCGCGGGTGACGCCGCAGTCCTGGAGGACGACAACGTACTCGGCGATTGCCTTGATGTGCGGGTCGGCGTCGGCCGGGGTGACCGCGACCTTCGCCGCGGCGGTGTGCGCGAGCATCTCGGCGGTGATCTGGTGCAGGGTGACGGTGATGGGCTGTACGGTGGTCACGGCGTCTCATTTCCTTGTGAGTGGCTGGCCCGGGTTTTCGCTGTAGGAGGCGGCCCGGGCTTCGTCACGTCTGGGTGGGATTGCTGGGGCGGTCAGCGGGCGGGAACCTGCTGACCGCCCGTCAGGCGGCGATGACCTGTGCGTCGAGCCAAAGTTCGACATCCGTCCAGCGAGCGCGGAGGTGGCGGCCGACCTTGATGAGCTTCGGGCCGGTGCCGCGGCTGGACCACTGGTAAACGGTGCCGAGCGGCACGCCGCAGTAGTCGGCGATCTCCTGGGGCTTGGCAAGGGGCCGTTGGGGCTCCGGGATCGGTGCGCGTGGCATGCAGGGTTCTCCCTTCACATCGTTTGCGTAATAGTTACGCGAACGAGCTATGGAGATTCTGCACGCGATGGCGTGCTGCGTCAACCCACAAACGAAGATGTCTACGAGCGCGTTGTGAACACGCGCACCATCTGAGATGGTGGGACAATGAGCGAGAAAGAAGAGGCACCCCCGACCGTGGGCAACGTGGTGGGGGGCAACCTGAAAGCCCTGCGCAAACAGCGTCGCCTCACGCAGGACAAGGCCGCCGCCCTGTTGGTGCGTAGTGGGCTGAACTGGCGACGCACACACGTCTCGGACATCGAGAGCGGGCGCCGTGAGACCGTCGACTTGGGGGCGCTGATCGCGCTCGCCGCCGCCTGGGACGTGTCGCTGCCAGACTTGTTTGCGGGCGATGGTTCAGTGCTTCTGACGCCGCGAGCGGACTACGCCGAATGTCGTGTCACGGCATCACGTGCCGAGCTTCGAGCCTGGTGCGGCGGCGGTCGGCCGCTGGTCGCGGTGGGTGGAGATCGCAGCGTTCCGGAGGCTATGGCGTACCACCGGTGGCGAGGTCGGTCCATCCCCATCGAGGCTGACCGGGCGTTGGCAGACAAACTCGGCGTCCGGGTGGAGGAAGTGGTGGAGACAGCCGAACTCCTGTGGGACCGCAGCCTCACCGAGGAACGCGACCGACTCGTCGGCGAGCTTGGCGAGATCCCACTGGGGGAACGGCAGGCCCGGCAGGGCCACATCATGCGCCGGCTGAATGCCGCCGTCACAAAGGCGCTCGGCGGCGCAGGGGAGTCGGCCGATGGCTGAGGTGGTAGACCGCTGGCACCTCTCCCGGCCCCCGGCGAGCGCGAGGCGGTGCGCCGAGCACAGCACGAAGACCAAGACGGTGTACGCTGGCAAGGAACACGGCCGGGGCAAGCGGTGGCTGGTCCGCTGGCGCGATCTCAACGGCGAGCAGTGCAAAGAGAGCTACGAGAAGAAGACCAAGGCGGACAGTCGGGCATCTGCCATTCAGGCCGATCTCGATCGCGGTCAGTACGTGGACCCCAAGGCCGCCAAGGAGAGCTTCCGGGCGGTTGCTGAGCGCTGGCGGACTTCCGCGGTGCACGCCGACACGACCGTGCCGAAGGTAGAGCGGGCGCTACGCCTGCACATCTATCCGACGTTCGGCGACCGGCCGATCGCGAGTATCCAGCGGTCGGAGATCCGGGCATGGGTCAAGGACCGGTCGCGGGTGCTCAAGCCGAACAGCCTGCGGGGCCCGTACAACGTGCTCTCCGCGGTCTTCAAGGCCGCGGTGTACGACGGGGCGCTGCGCGCGACGCCGTGCCACGAGATCGTGTTGCCCGACGACCGTAAGCCGGACCTTGTGCCGCTCGAACCCGAGGCGGTCAACGCGCTCGTGGCGGCCACACCGGACCGCTACCGGGCGGCGGTGCTGCTCGCCGCCGCGTCCGGGCTGCGGCAGGGCGAGGTGTTCGGGATCGAGGTCGGGCACATCAACTTCCTGCGGCGTACGGTGCGCGTCGGTCAGCAGCTCGTCGGCCCTGACAAGGGCGTGCCGTACATCGGCGAGCCGAAGACTCACGAGAGCTACCGCACGGTGCCGCTCGCGCAGTCGGCCGTGGATGCGCTCGCCGCGCACCTGGCGCAGTTCCCGGCCCGCGGCGTCCGAGTCGAGGATCGTACGGACCGGCAGAAGCCCACCCACCGTGCGGCCCGGCTGGTGTTCCTCTCGGAGCGCACGGACACGATCCGTCGGGGGTCATGGGCGAAGGTGTGGGCCCGCACGGTGAAGCGCGCCAACGCCGCCCTGGAAACCGCCGGGTCCGACGTGCGGGTGCCGGTCGACACGACGATGCACGACCTCCGACACTTCTACGCCTCGCTGCTGATCGCGGCTGGGCAGAGTCCAAAGACGGTACAGAAGCGCCTCGGTCACGCTAAGCCATCGATCACCCTCGACATCTACACGCACCTGTGGCCCAAGGAGGACGACGCGACGGCCGCCGTGGTCGAGTCGGTCCTCGCCAGTGTGCCCCCGTTGTGCCCCGTCGAAGTCGTGCGATGACAAATAGCCTGGTCGGCGCGGTGAATCAGCGCTTCGTGCGGAGGCGCCGCCCCCGGATCTCTGACCTGCGGCGGACGCCGTACATAGCGCCTGACCTGCTAGAACTACTGTCAGCGGTTGTCATCGTTTCGCAGCGTAAGCCGCTGCCTTGTGCCCCCGATGTGCCCCCGCATGGGCGTGACCCTCCGTGCTCCGCTCTCGTCTCCTCTGCACCCGGAGACAGAAGCGGCGCCGCACGGTGTGTCACCACCGCCCGGCGCCTTGATCCGAACCCCTTCGCATCAAGGAGCCCGAACCCATGCCAGACGCTACCTCCCGCCCTGACCCGCTGGAGTCCGTACTCCGTGCCGCGTTCGACGCCGGCGAGCCCGACCTACCCGAGTGCCACCTGTGCGGCAACCAGGCCGGCCCGTGGGTCCCGACCGGCGACCGCTGGCCGTCCGGTGCCCAGAAGCTCGCCTGCGCGACCGACTGCCGCGGCGGTGCCCGATGACCCGCTGGAACGCGATCACCGTGCAGACCGACGACCACGGCCCGGTCACCGTGCAGTGCCCCGACTGGTGCACCGGCGACGGCCACCCCGACGGCATCACCCGCGCCGACATCAGCCACTACGGGCCCGACCTCGTGATCTCCGTGCCCACCCCGGCCGGCCCGGTCGAGCTGTTCACGCTCGGCCTCGTGCAGTACCAGTTCACCGACCTGCCGATCGGCACCGCCGTGCACGCTGCGGTGTCCTTCGCCGACACGGCGGGGTGGCCCACTGACCCCGACGACTTCGAACGGCTCGCCGCGGGCATCGCCGAGGCGGTAGCCACTGCCCGCCGCGAGGTCCAGCGTCTACACGTCCAGGCCGGCGGTGCGGCGTGAAGCGGGATCCGCTGCTGCCCGCCGCTGCGCCCAAGCGGCGCCCGCCGCTGTCCGTACGGATGGATGACACCCTGGCCGCCGATCTCGCGGTCATGGCACGGGCCGGTATGACGGCCTCGGATGCTGCCCGTACAGCGCTCTCGATCGTGGCCGGGACGTACGCCAACGCGTGGGCCCGCGGTGCCGTACCCGAGGGCGTGCAGCCGGAGATCACAGCCTGCGCGATCAGGCCGTATGACGCGGGCGACCGCCCGTAGGACGGACGTATGACGCGCAACGAGACCCCCGGCCGTCTTCCTCTGGCTGGGGGTCTCGCGTCCGCCGCACCCGACGGGGGTACGAGGGTGCGGCGGGTGGTGTGTGGGCCGCCAGCAGTGATGTTGCGTGCCGTCCCGCCGGCGGCCCAGTCAGGGATAGCGACGCACCAGGCGCCGTCCACTGTTGACGGGGCGGCACTCCGCAATGCGCTTGTGGATGACGAGCGTCGGTGACGCGGACGTACCCTGCTCCACGTCCACGTCCTTCGCCTGGCTCGGGATCATCGTCTGTTGGCATCGGGCGCACCGCAGCGGACCCGTGGTACGCCCGGGCGCTCCGTCGGGCCGGCCGACGAACTGTTCGATGTCGTAGTCACTCGGCCACGGCCCGCGGCCACCGGACAGCCGCACGGCCTGCAGGGGCTCGGTGGGCAGCGGCGGCCCGCAGTCGTCCTCGTCGGCGTGGTACCAGGCGCCAGGGCCGGATGCGGACCAGCCGCCCGTCTCGCGGCCTGCATCGACGTCGAGGCCGCAGCGGGCGCAGCGCACGGTCACGGCTTGCGGACGGTGCCGGTCGGGGCGGGCTTGGGGTCGGTGGTGCAGCCGCCCTTGCGGCAGTTCTCGTTTCCACAGGACATGGTGATCACTCCTCGGTGTGCTGGGCTGTGTGTGCCGACTCGATCTCGGCCCGCAGTTCCTTGGTGAGGTCCAGGGGTGCGCCGGCGCGGTGGTAGAGCGTGGAGACGAGGACGTGGAGACGGCGGCTGCCCTCGCCGGTGACGGGCTGCCGGATCGCCGTCCGGAGATCGGCGAGGGTGTCCGCGAGGGGCTGCGCCGCGAGCTGGTCGCACGCCTCCTCCAGGGACCGCAACCGCGGCATCTTCAGCGGGGCGTCCAGCAGGCTGCGGACCGTGGGCCGGGTGTCTGTACCGTTGTCCATGTCGTCGCCCTCTCGTGGCGCCGTCCACGTCCCCGGGCCTGCCAGCCGCGGGGGCATTCTGCTGTCGACGCTACGAGCGCGATGTGCACAGGCGATAGCTATGTGCAGAAGTGTGCAATCAGCTCTGCTGCCTCAATCGGAGACTGGCGATGCGCCCTTGACGGGTTGTGCCTGGCGGGTGACCGTGGTGCGCAGAACTGCACACCATCGTCGTAGGAGGCTGACATGTCGTTACGGTTCGTCGGGATCGACCCCAACACCGGTGACAAGCAGAGCCCCACCGTGTGGGTCGACCAGGAGAAGCGCGAGTTCGTCTTCCAGGGCTGGGAGCCCGACAAGGAAACGCTCGCCGAGTGCGAGCGCTTCGAGGTACCCGGCCACGCCGTGGGTATCCCCGACGGTGAGGCCGTGATCCGTATCCCCGCCAGGATGGTGAAGATGATCAGGGAGGCGTGCGATGCCCTCGACGGGCACACCGACGTTCGATGAGCTGATCGCCACCTGCACGAGCTCGGCCGTGCATCTTGAGATGCGCGACAACTACGCCGTCGACTATGAGTCAGGCCCGTTCGCCGACTGGCGGGCAGGTAGTCGCCTCGATCCGGACGACCGCGCATCCTGGTGGCGCCCGTGGCTCGACCTCATCGCCGCCACGGTCGCTCGCGGCGTCGTCGTCCGGCGGACCCGGATCGTGTCCGAGCCGGTCAGTGAGTACATCCGGTTCGAGCACTCCGGCACCTTCACCAACATCGCTGCCGGCGAGCAGGTGCGGTGGCTTCCCCGCCGACAGGCGTCCGCCCTCACGCTGCCGGGCAACGACTTCTGGCTGTTCGATGACAGATGGGTCCACTGGAACCACTTCAACGGCGACGGCGAGTGGACCGGGGAGGAGATCACCGACGACCCGGCGGCGGCCGCACTGTGCGCGGGCGCGTTCACGTCGGTGTGGTCCCGGGCGGTCCCGCACAACGAGTACAAGATCCAGTAGCCGCACCACCGACAGGTCACCGATGCCCGAATCCCCGTCCTCGTCCGCCCAATCCGCACGCGAGGCGGTGGCCCGGCGCCTGCGCACCCTGCGCAAGAGCGCCGGGCTCACGGTGACCGACCTTGCCGACCGGTGCGGTTGGCACCACGCCAAGACGTCCCGGATCGAGAACGGACGGACGGCGCCGAACGCCACCGACATACGGCGCTGGACGGCCGCCTGCGGCCGGGCACAGGACGCGGACGACCTGATCGCGCAGTCCCTCAACGCAGAGTCGATGTATCGAGAGTGGCGCGAACAGGTCCGGGCCGGCATGCGGCAGCTACAGGAGAGCGTGACCGACCTCTACCGCGAGACCGAGCTGTTCCGGGTCTACTCATCAACCCTGGTGCCCGGACTGCTCCAGACGGAGGGGTATGCGTCCGCGCTGCTCTCGGAGATCGCCGACTTCCGGCAGATCCCCGTCAACGACGGGCCGGCGGCTGCTGTGGCGCGGGTCGAACGTTCGAGGATCATCCACCAGGCCGGGCGCCGGTTCGTCGTGCTCATCGAAGAGGCGGTACTCACCTACCAGCTTGGCGACGCCGACTCGATGGCGGCCCAGCTCGGCCACCTGCTGAGCGCTGGCGCGCTGCCTGCGGTCTCCTTGGGGATCGTCCCCGGGTCGGTGGACGGCCGCCGCATGTGGCCGCAGGAGACGTTCCACGTCTACGACGACCGGATGGTGTCCGTGGAACTGCTGTCCGCGGAGGTGACGATCACGCAGCCGAGCGAGGTTTCCCTGTACGTCGCGGCGTTCGAGCGGCTGCGCTCGATGGCCGTGTACGGGGCCGATGCGCGAGCCCTGATCGTGCGGGCCATCGACGCCCTGCGGTGAGCACGGGCATCGCGAAAGGCCATACGGCCGCCCCGTGCCGCCGCTACGGTGTGGCCCTCTACTTCCGATCTGGGGGGATCATGCGCATCCGCACCACATCTGTCGCCTTAGCTGCAGTCGCCGCCTTCGCACTGGCCGGCTGCTCGTCATCGAGCAGCGACAGCAAGGGGGTTGACGAGCCGGGCGTCCGCACCACCATCGCGGCCGGCGGCGCCGCGAAGATCGCGGCCAAGACGGACGCTGAGAGCGTCGCCAAGCTGCTCGCTGCCAGCATCCACACCGCCAGGGTTGACGTCGTGTTCACCGCGGACAACGACCCGAACGGCAAGTTGGGCAGGCCGCACCAGTACACGTCGAAGGCTGCGGTCATCGACTCCCGCATCGCCCCGGCCAAGGCCAAGGAGGAGGCAGCGGACGGGGACGAGCACCCGGTAGCGGCCGGCGCCGCGGTCGAGGTGTTCGCGACGGACGCGGACGCGAAGGCGTGGGTCAGCTACATCGACAAGATCGGGCAGGCGGTCGGCGGTCTGGTCACACCGGACTACCTGCTGCGGAACGGCGGGGTGGTGCTGCGGGTCTCGCACCTGCTGACGACCGCACAGGTGGCTGAGTACAAGGCCGTGTTGGCGAAGCTGGGCTGACCGGCGAGAGGGGGTACCGGATCGGTACCCCCTGCTCGCTGCCTACGCCGTGCGGCCGAATGCTTTTTGCACGCTGCCGTTGCCGTCGTTCTTGACGATCGAGCGAATGAGGCGCTTCATGGCGTCGGGGCCGTCCACGACGATCCGAACCGTCATCTGTCCGCCGCCGCCCGCAGCGGACATGCCGCCCGCGCCGCCACCAGCCACACCGAACGAGCCGAGGCCGCCGGAGCCGGCGAGACCGTCGGACGCGGAACCCATCAGCGCAGCCGCAGCCGCACCCACCGCGTCCTGCTGATCGAGCAGGCCCGCAGCCCAGTCACGGCCTGTCGCCTTGCCCGAGTGGTACGTCCACCCGGAGCCGGAGAAGGGGCCCTCTTTCGCGGGCGAGTTGGGGAACAGTCCCTTGGCCTTGCCGAGCACCGACGTCGCGGCGTCCTTCACCGCGCTGCCCATGGACTTGATGCCGTCGGCGAACCCTTGCAAGAGCGCCTTGCCGCTCTTGTAGAGGTACCCGCCGAGATCGCCGAGCGCCGCCTTGGCCTTGCCCGGCATGCCCTTCACGGCCTTCACCGCAGCGCTCACGCCGTCGGAGATCTTGCGCGTCATGCGTCCGGCGGCGTCCTCCACAACCCCGGCGATCTTCGAGCCCAGGGACGCCAGAGCGCGCGTGGCCTTGCCCGGCAGACCGGTGAACCACGACACGATTGAGCGGATCATGTCCGGGATCACGGAGTGCCCGACCAGGTGATCGGACAGCCACTCAAACGCCTTGGCGATGTGAGTAGTGACCCACGTTATGGCGTCTATCGCGGGCTGCAACTTCTTCTGCAAGCCGCCCATGAAGTCGACCAGCAACTGCATCGCGGGCACGACAATCTTGGTGATCACCTCTGTTGCCAGCCGCAGTAGCAGCGTGACGAGCTGCGCCATCGGCGGGATCAGCGGGATGATCGCAGGCAGCAGCATCGTGATCATGCGGATGCTGAGCATGTCTATCTGCGGCAGCAACGGCAGCACCGCAGCGAGAATCTGCCCGATGCTCTGCCCGAGCTGGATCAGCACCGGCGTCATCATCGGGATTACCGGCAGCAGTTGATTCAGGGCCTGCAAGAACATCGGCAGCATCGTCGCCACCAAGCCCGTGAGCGCCCCGGTGAGCGCCGCGATTACCGGCTTCAGCGCCTGGCCCAAGGCGGTCGCGATCTGCTGGATCGGCTTGGCCAGCGCAAGGAAGATCGTGGTCAGGGCGGTGAAGATCGGCGTGAACACCGGCAGGAGCTGGCCGATCAGCGTGCCGAGAACCGGCAGCAGCGGGGAGAACGCGGTCAGGAGAGCGCCCACCGCGCCGGCCGCTGCGGAGAGCACGGGTGCCAGTCCGGTGACGATGGGCACGAGGGCCTTGCCGAGCTGGCCGGAGAACGTGCCCACCGCCTCGATGAGCGGTGCCAGCCCCTGCACTACCGACGCGATGGGCTTGGCGAGCTGACCCATCACGGGTGCGAGCAGCGACAGGATGCCCAACAGCGGGTTGAAGCGCAGCAGGATCAGGGCGACCACCGGCGCGGCGTTGCCGAGGGACTTCAGCAGGGTCGTGACGACGGGTGCGACCTGGCCGAACGCGCTGGCGATCTGGCCGATCATCGGGCCGAGCGACCCGGCGAGGAGCTTGGACAGCTCGCCGAACATGCCGAACACGGCGGTCATGCCGGCCTGTACGGCTGGGCTGGACAGCGAGGTTGCGAGAGCGCCGCTGATCCTCGACAGGGTGTTGACCAGGCCGCCGCCGCCCGCCTGCGCGGCTTTGAATACCGACCCGATGATCGAGCCGATGTTTTTGAGGACGCCGCCGAGTTGCTTGACGATGCCCACTGCGGTGTTGATGGACTTCCCGAGGGCACCGGACGTGAAGGCGGCGTTGAGCTTCCCCGAAACCTTGGCCGCTGCGTCGGCCGCGGCGGCGGTTAGCTTGGCGAACTGCGGCGCTGCAGCCGCGCCGAGCTGGCCGAGCGCGGTCACGATCATGCCGGGTATCCCGGACATGTTCCGCAGGCCGGCGTTCGCGCCTGCCAGGGCCTTGCCGAGCGTGCCGGACGTGCCGAGGTTGTTGGCGGCTCCGGCGACGCCGAGCGCCATCAGGTTCAGCGCGCCGGCAGCGGAGACGAGGGCGCCGCGCACGGTGGGCAGCACTGTGGTGCCCAGGTGCGTGGCGGTGCTGGCCAGGCCGGCGAACAGTCGCCCTTGCACGTCGAGTTTGAGCGCGTCGAACTGCGGCTTCATCGACCGCAGGGCGAGCACGAACGTGCGGGCGGACGGGGCGAGGCCGTCGAGCGCCTTCTTGAGGTCGGCGGCCGTCGCGCCGGGGGCGAACGCGGCCTTCACCGCGTCGCCCACGCCCGACATGCCGATCTTGAGGGCGAAGGTCGCGGACAGCACGGCGAAGATGCCCGTGGCGGCCAGGGACGCGGCGGGGAGGATGTCTCCGATGGTCTGCACGAGGGCGGCTGCGATGGGCACTCCCACGGCGAGCATGACGGGCAGCTTGGCGACCGAGGCGAGGGAGCCGGCGGCGCCGCTGGCGAGGCTGCTGAACATGCCGGTGAGGCCGGACAGGGCCCGGGAGAGAACGCCGACGCCGCGGGTGTCGGTGTGGACGTTGATGTGCGGGTCGAGGTGGCCGACCGCTTCGGCCTCGATGGCGACCTGCGCCAAGCCGCGTGTGGCGGCGCCGGTGTCCGCGTGCACCTGCACCGACGGGTCGGAGGCGTTGACGGCAGTCGAGTCGGCCATGACCACGTTCAGGGCGGCCACGGCGTCACGGACGGACGCCTGCACCTCCACTGTCGGGTGGTCGATGCTCAGCGCGGTGAGCTGCGCCCGCACCGCGTCGATCTCGTGCTGCGCCTGCTCCGTGGTGACGTCGACACCGATACGGGTGTCGCGCAGCACCATCAGACGCTGCCGCAGCGCGTCGACCTCACGATCAGCCTCGCTGCTGTCCGCGGTGATGGTGACCGCGGGTAGCTCCGACAGGGCCTCATCGAGGCCGGCGTGGATGCGGCGGCCGGTGGCCTCGGCGTCGTCGGCGAGGCCATGGATCATGGATTCGGCGCGGGTGATCCCGGTAACCGCCGGTCGCGTGTCCACGTCGAAGGTGGCCACCAGTTGGCCAACGGTCATCGACATGGTCAGGCCGCGCCTTGCGTGGCACTGTCCAGCGGCGCCAGGCCGCGGGCCTCAGGCGGCGCCGGCTCGGCGCGGAAGTCCTGGAAGTCAAACGGGGCGCGGGGGCCGTGCCCCTCGATGGCTCCGCGGAGCTGCCCGACTTCGGCCGCGAAGTTCCGCACGCCGTGCGCCTGCTCGACCCATGCGTCGACCGTGCGGGCGTCGCCGTGCTCGGCGGCGTGGGTGATGGCGGCCCGCTGCATGATGTCGTCGCCGTACTTCGCAGCCTCGGCGAGCAGTGCAGCACGGGCCTGCCGGTCGGGAGCGTCGCGCAGGGCAGCCGCCGCAGCCCGGTACGCGGTCAGCAACACCGCCTTGTCGGCGGGGGAAGTGCCCTCAGCGATGTCCGGGCCGGACGGCACGAGCCCGGTCAGGTAGTCGGCGCGGGCCTGTCGGCGGGCGGTGACGCGGCTGTGCGCGGCTGCTACGGCTGCCGTGTGCTCTTGGTGTGCGGCGGCCAGGGCGCGGGCCTTGGCGAGGCTGGACAGCATCACGTCCGTGCGGATCGCGGCCGTCTTCGCTGCGTAGTCCGCGCGGGCCTGCCGGGCGGCGAGGTGATCAGGGTCCTCGTTCGGGTGCGTCGCGAACGGGTTCGCGGGGGCCGTCATCGGGCGGCCCGCCGGATGACGTCGCGGAGGGC
>Ga0193742_1001391_pt1 | contig 14572 bp, 12 predicted proteins | sample L2c1metaG_FD_165511 | JGI IMG/M metagenome (GOLD analysis project Ga0193742, IMG submission 165511) | Soil microbial communities from a riparian zone of the East river system, Colorado, United States - L2c1 | ecosystem: Environmental > Terrestrial > Soil > Riparian zone | place: USA: East River... | reverse complement strand
CTCAGCAAAATTACAGCCTCAAAGATTGCATCGACTACGGCTTAAAGAATAACCGCAATAATGTGGTTTACGAAAACGAAAAGAAAGCGGCCGACGCGAAGGCAAAGGAGGCCCTGGCCGATTATCTACCCAAACTAAGTGTTACCGGCACCTTTGACGATAATCTAAAAGTTCAGCAATCAATTATTCCCGCAGGTGTTTTTGGACCGGATCCTTTACGTATAGCCTTTACGCAAAGGTATAATTCCAATGGTACAGTGCAACTGGATCAAACCATATATGACCAGTCATTACTGAACGGCCTGAAGGCAAATAAATATAACAAACAACAGGCGGACCTGAACATTAAGCAAAGCCAGGAAACTATTATATACAATATCAGTAACGCCTTTTACCAGATCTATGTTTACCGCGAACAACTGCGCTTGTTAACAGATAATCTGGAAAGCTATCGCAAGCAAATGGATATTTCAAAATTGCAGGTTGACAAAGGTATTACATTGCGAAAAGACCTGGATAAGGTAACAGTGGATTATAACAACGCGGTATCGCAGATCAGGGTAGCAGAGAGTAATTTAACGCTGTCAGAAAATCAGTTAAAGTATGAAATGGGTTACCCCATTAATACCGTATTGCCGATAGGCAGCGCGACTCAGCAGGATTTGGCGGTGCCGGCTGCCATTAATACCAATAGCCATTCCTTTTCGGCCCTTAACCGTACGGATTATCAGCTTTCGGAAGTTAATTCAAAATTATTAGCGATCGACCAAAGCCGTATTAGAGCAGGTGCATTGCCTAAATTAACCGGTTATGCCAGGTATGGCGCTGTGGGTTTTGGTCAAACGTTAGGGCCTGCTTTTAGCGATCTTAATCCTTTTTCGGCCGTTGGCTTAAAGCTAACTATACCGCTGTTTGATTTTTTTAAGCGCAATGCCCAGTATAATCAAGCCAGGTATAAAAGCCTTAACGCAGTCGAAAACTTAAAGCTGGATGAAGGCAAATATCAACTGGAATATGAAAATGCCCGAACCAAGCTTATTAAGGCACAGGCTAACCTGGATAATGATAAGCGTAATATCGACCTGGCAGAATCTGTTTTCAAGACCACAGATCTGCAATATAAAAAAGGCGTAACAGATTTAGTAGACTGGCTTACTGCCCGCAACTCGATTAAAGACGCTCAAAATAATTACCTCAACTCACTCTACAGTTTTTACCAGGCCAAACTTGATCTGGAAAAAGCCGGCGGCAGTCTTAAAACATTTTATAGCTCACTTTAAATATGAAACGTAAATATATAATTGGCCTTATCATCGTAGTGCTACTGGCGCTGATCATTTTCAGGCTAGCTGCCAACAAAAGCGCATTAAACAAAAAGGGAGCACCTTCAGGAGATACCGTGGTACGGATACCGGTAAAAGTTGCGGAGGCAAAAGAGGAAATCCAGGAGGTCAGCCTGTTGAAGACAGGTAACCTGGCTCCTTTTAAAGAAGCAAAGGTGCTTTCTACAACCGGTGGCACTATCCAGCAGCTACGGTTTAATTTGGGCGATCATGTCAATGAAGGTCAGGTGCTGGCCGTGATGGATACCCGTTTGGCGCAGCTGGACCTGCAAAAAGCAGAAACCAACGCAGCCAAGTTAAAACGCGACCTGCAGAATTATACTGAACTATTGCAGGGACAAGCCGCTACACAGGAAAAGGTGAATGAGGTGCGTCAAAATTACCTGGATGCCGCCAATCAGGTAAGCCAGGTAAAAAAGCAAATAGCGGATGCGGCTATCAAAGCGCCAACCAGCGGAACCATATCCGAGAAACCGGTGGAACAGGGCGTTTTTGCCAACGCCGGAACTCAGATAGCCACTATTGTCAACTTATCTCAAGCTAAAGTAGAGCTTAATTTGACCGAGGCGGAGGTTTACCAGGTGAAGCCGGGTCAACAGGTAAAAATCACTACCGATGTTTACCCCGGCCAGGTATTTAACGGCAAGATCAGCTTTATCAGCCCGCAGGCGGACGTGACCCATAATTATAAGATAGAGATCATGGCGGATAATAAAGAAAGCGCGCTATTACGCTCAGGAACGTTTGTTTATGCAGACTTTTCCCGAAAAAGCCAACAGCGGATATTACTGATTCCCCGTGAAGCCTTAACAGAAAGCGTCAAAGACGCCAGCGTATATGTAGTAGAAAACAATATCGTTCGTCAAAAACCAATAAAAACAGGTATCGAGGTAAATAGTATGATCCAGGTGGTCGGTGGTTTGAATGCCGGTGAGGTAGTTGTTACCTCCGGGCAGATCAACCTCAAAAATGGTGCACAGGTCAGTGTTTCTAAATAAAAACGAGCAGTCATGTCAATAACAGAAATTGCCGTTAAGCGGCCTCTTTTAATCATCGTGATTTTTACGGTGCTGTTCATCTTCGGTGCGAAGTCTTACTTCAGCTTAAATTACAACCTGTTGCCCAAGTTGGATGTGGGTACGGTAACCGTAAGTACCGTCTATCCTGGTGCCGCCGCAGCTGAGGTGGAAACATCGGTAACCAAAAAATTGGAAGATGCTTTTTCGTCCGTAGAAGGTCTGGACAAGATCAATTCTACATCGCAGGAGGGCGTGTCACAAGTTACTATTCAATTTAAAAGCGGGACAAATATTGACCAAGCCGAACGTGATATTCAGCGCAAGGCGGATCAGGCGCAGAATGACCTGCCGGATGATATTGATAAGCCGATAGTGAACAAGATAAACCTGGAAGAAACGCCGGTGATAAAAGCTGGGGTAACCTCACAAAAGTCTCCGCGTGAACTTTATGATTTTGTGGATAAACTGAAGGCTTATGGTCTGGGCATTGGTCAGGTTACCGATGCCTTAAGTAAAGCCAATCAATCCTTCCCGGCCGGTAGTATTGAAACCCGCAACCAGCAGATGTCTATCCGTTTTGATGCGAATGTTACCTCCGTAGCGCAGATTCGCGGCCTTATCGTACAACAAAAACCACAAGCCGGTAGTGTTTATCTGAAGGATATAGCCGAGGTGGTTGATGCCACTGCAAAAACAACGGCCATTAACCATATTAACGGTATCCCATCGATTGGCGTGCAGATCATTAAGCAAACGGATGCCAATGCCGTAGATGTAAGTGACCTGGTGAAAAAGAAGTTCACGGAGATCGAAGGGCAATATAAAAATGAAGGCTTAAAGTTTAGTGTATCAGCTGATCAGAGTACTTATACGCTTCGTTCGGCAGATGGTGTGATGGAAGATCTGGGCCTTGCCGTGGTTATTGTAGGCATTGTGATGCTGGCCTTTTTACACAGCTTCCGCAGCTCGATGTTTGTGCTGGTAGCCCTGCCATCTTCTATCATCCCGACATTCATACTCATGTATTTCATGGGCTTTTCGCTCAACCTGATGACGCTGATGGCGATGTCACTGGTAGTAGGTATCCTGGTGGATGATTCGATAGTGGTGCTGGAAAATATTTACCGGCATCTGGAAATGGGATCAGACCGGGAGAAAGCGGCATTGGAAGGACGAAGCGAAATTGGCTTTACCGCTCTGGCGATCACCCTGGTTGATGTGGTGGTGTTTTTGCCTATCGCTTTCGCCGGTGGTATTATCGGTAATCTGTTGAAGGAGTTCTCGCTGGTGGTAGTTTTTTCTACCTTGATGAGTTTATTTGTTTCCTTCACGGTTACCCCAATGCTGGCCAGCAAATTCGGCAAGATCGAAGAGTTAAATAAAAAGAGTTTATGGGGCAAAATAAATCTTGGTTTTGAACGCTTCCTGGATACGCTCAAAGAGGATTACGGCAAAATGCTGACGGTAGTTCTTCATAAAAAAAGATGGCTTTTGGGGGGAGTTATCCTGCTCATTGTAGGGGCTGTTGCATTGGTGCCATTTGGTTTTATAGGTGCAGCCTTTGTCCCCGGTACCGATCAGGGTGAGCTGTTGATGACCTTGGAGCTGGCACCTTCTGCTTCTGTTTATCAAACAAATATGGTAACCCAGGAGGCCGAAAAAATGATCATGAAACAGCCAGAGGTGACGCGGGTGTTCTCCAGTATTGGCTTTGTAAGCGGAAGTGTGGCCGGAGCCACCAACAATAGCAACCAGGCAGAGATAACCATTACCATGGTAGATAAGAATGACCGGGATATTACTGCTGAAGATTTTGGTAGCCGGATGCAGCAGCAACTGAGTGCCGTTATTCCGGGCGTTAAAATAACTTCTGCCCCCACCTCCATTACAGGAGGTGCTAATCAGGCACCCATCCAAATAGCCATTAAGGGTATCGATCTGAAAGCGGTACGTAAAACTGCAGAAGAATATCGGAAGATCGTGGCATCTGTACCGGGGGCGCGATTTGTCGAACTATCGGTTAAAGACCAAAAACCGCAGGTGGAAGTAAATCTCAACCGCGAAAAAATGACCCTGCTGGGGATAGATGCCAGCCAGGTGGGTGCAGCATTGCAAAATGCTTTCAGCGGTAATGATAAAAGTAAATTCAAGCAAGGGGGTAACGAGTATGACATCCTTATTGGTTTAGACCGCTATGACCGGTCTGACATCAATAATGTCCGAAACCTGTCGTTCACTAACAGTGATGGCCAGAGCTTTGTACTGAGTCAGTTTGCCGATGTTAATGAAGGTTTGGGCGAAAGCGTTTTGCAACGGATTGACCGCCTCAGCGCTATTACTGTAAATGCTCACGTAGCCGGCAGGCCCAGCGGATCAGTCATTGATGATATAAAAAAGAAACTTTCCCAAACTAAGTTATCAACAGGCGTTTCTGTAGAGTTTCTTGGTGATGCCAAGAACCAGGCAGACGCTTTCGGTAGTTTGTTTTTTGCTTTAGCGGTAGCTATCGTGCTGGTTTACCTGATCATGGTTGCTTTATATGAAAATGCGGTTTACCCGTTCGTGGTATTGTTCTCTATTCCTGTAGCACTTGTGGGCGCATTACTTGCGCTTGCTTTAACCCTGCAAACGTTGAATATCTTCTCGCTGATCGGTATGATTATGTTATTGGGACTGGTATCCAAGAACGCGATCCTGATTGTAGATTTTACCAACCACTTGAAAAGCGAAGGATATGCTGTTAAAGATGCACTGGTAGAAGCAGGTAAAGAAAGGTTGAGGCCTATCCTGATGACTACCCTTGCCATGATATTGGGTATGCTGCCCATAGCTATCGCCAGCGGCGCCGGCGCCGAAATAAAGAATGGTATGGCCTGGGTGATCATTGGCGGCTTAACCAGTTCAATGATCCTGACACTGTTCGTCGTTCCATCCATGTACCTCATTATCGAAAACTTACTATTAAAATTTAAAAAGAAAAAAACGGCCAACGTACAATTGGAATTAGAAGCCCAATAATTAACATCTATATAGTTAAATCAGGATTGGGCCGCAGCGTGCAGTTAACAAGCTATGCTTCTTAAGATCAATAGCCCGCCTACGCTGTGCCCAATACCTGGTTTTATTTTTCAACCCCATCAATATGAAACACATAACCCCTCTGCTCACCACTATTTTAAGCATTATGGTATCTGTAGCCTTTGCTCAAACAGCCAATGAAATCGCGACTAAGCAAAAGATAGACTCCTTAAGACTGGCCGGGCTATCTGAATATGCAACCAGGTACCCCTTACTGCGGCAGGGTGCGTTCGCTACCGATATTATGGGCAAAGGCAATGTCAAGGCCGAATTAAACGGAAAAGATCTTTATGAAGGGAAGCTTAAAATTACCCGGATCAGATCATTTTTTAACGTTCCCGTTGCTCAATGGGGCCGAAACGCTATTACCGGAACAATAAGCTATCAGCAAACGAATTTTAAAACCGATGAGATCAAAAGCTACGACCCCCAGTTTTCGAGTATGGACCGCAGCCTTACCAAGTCTACCGTAGGCTTTACCGCTTCATTTAGCCGGACCGATTCCATCTTTCATCAGGAAGTACGTTACTCCGCCGGTATCTCAGGGCTTACTAATGAAGCTTCATCCATTAAAAGAATCAATTATATAGGCAGTGTCAGCGTTCCTGTATTAAGAACTCAATATTCATCTTTAAGCCTGGGTGTTGTAGCACTCATTGATCCATCAGCCCTTTCTCCGGTAATCCCCGTCATCAGTTACTGGCATAAATTTAAAACACCCGGTTTAGATCTTTACGCAGATCTTCCTCAAAGAATAGTGTTACGAAAACAACTCTCGAAAAAAAGCTGGGTATTTGCAGGCAGTGAATTGGGGGGCAATTTTTTCTTTTTTGATTTTAATCAACCTTCTTTGCCTCGTAACTCCATTTATAGTACGGTTGATATCAGAACCGGAGGTACTTTTGAGTATTTACTGACCAAAAAGCTGGTGATTGGCGTAAGCGGAGGACTTTACACCACTGTGCAATCCAGGCTGTATGCTGATGATGTTAAATCAAGTGATTATTTTTTTAAGAGCCAGAACGGTTCAGTTCCCTACATGAGTCTTTCGCTCTCCTTCCTGCCTTTTCTTAAAAGTTTGACCAGCCGTTAAATCCTAAGAATGGCGATATAGAAAAGCCCGCCTGGGCCTTGTCCGAATGCGTTCATTTTTAAAGCATACTTTCAATCCAGCGGTAATGCAACTGCCAAACTTACAAGTGAAAACGGTCATTAGGCAAAGGCATACTCATTTTGGACGACTTGATATCGTTTTTAATAATGCAGGATATTCTACTGTTTGGTACAATTGAGTAATCAAGCAGAGAGACACCAATGATTCAGCGGATCACAAAATACTTAAGAGTCATTCCGGGAGCAACGAAATCTGTTGGATTCAACGCTGGAAGTATAAAATGGTGTCTCTTTTTTTGTTAAAATGCACCTGCTCCGACTCGGACCATCTCGGATAGAAAGCAACTTTTCGGTGCCCAATTTTGCTGTACAAATATTCACAACTGCATTTGAACAAATGTGCATTTGCAGCAAGATTAAATCATTATTGGAAAGATCATCACATTGACGCATCAAAAGGGTAGAAACTTATGATATTAAATTTGATGAATTACTGAGAACCGCCATTCCCCCAGATTTGGGGGCGGCGACAAAATTCGGAAACTGAAGCCCCAATTTTAGCTAAGTCGGGTTTAAACAGATTGATTTTGGTTCTTGCAAAATGATGGCCTTAATATTTAAATATTAAGATAATTTTCACCCAAACTCCCAATCCTTCGTAAATTTTTAATAAACTGGTTCGAAAAACACCCAGTCTCCGGAGCCAAAACTTCAGTAGTACTGAAAATTACTAAAGTTTTTTTACCGAAATTTTATAAAGCCCTTTACATGGTTGTAGAGGGCTTTTCCTTTTAACACCCGTTTTAATTATTTCCTGACGAAAATACTTAGAATGTGGTTCGTGCTTTTCGGAATCCTTGATCATAGATCATTTTAGGATTTATAAAGTTCTGCTTTACCAATGCCCGGCCAAAAAATATAATAAATCAAGGTACTCTTCCGCTTGTGATTCGGAAAGCTCAACACCGAAAGCACAACGGCAATGACAGCGTTAAACGATGCAACTTAGCCCCCGGCCTATACCGGCAGGTATTTATTGACTATTTTCCCATTTTTGTAAGTGGTTGAACTATCCAATTTCAGCAGTTTTTTCGCCTTAAAAATTGAAAGTCCGTTCCCGATTGCAACCGGGTTCCTGAAAATAAAATATTCATCAATAAGGTTCTGGCTGATCAGCGAACTTACAAAATTGGCGCCGCCATACACCATAATATCCTTGCCCGGTTCTTTTTTCAGCGCCTGTACTGTAGCAGCCAGGTCTCCGTTTTCCACCTCTAAGTTCCTGCCCTTGATGGCGGTTTGTGTGCGGCTGAAAGCAATTTTGCGCATATTTACCATTCGTTGCGCCAAACCTAATTCCGGGCTGTCGGGCTGGTTGTCGACCACATTTTCCCAGTGATCGATGAATTCCCGGGTCATACCGCGTCCCAGCAAAATGGTATCGCAGCTGTCGGCCAGTTCAATTACACGCTGGAACATGGATTCATCCCGTTCGCCGGGTATCCACATCCAGTCCAACTCGCCTTCCGGCCCGGCTACAAAACCATCAATGGTCATTTGTACCTGTAATTTTAATTTTCGCATAGCAATCGTTTCTAAAAAGTGATTGTGTTTCTTTCTATCACAAATATCTGCAAACGGTACATGATATTGTGGGTGTAATCATGACAAAACAAGGGGGGATTTGCGCAAAAAAAAATAGGCGAGAAGTATTAGCAAGGGATATTCAAATTCCATTTTATGATATTTTTTAAATGCCGGTACTTTCATTAATATTTCGAAAAATCTTCCCCAGTAATTTGAGGGCACTGAAAAAGTGGCTATTTATTAAAAGGGGCAGTTTTCAATATTGAAAACTGCCCCTTTTTCCTTGAGGTATTCGGGTAGGTGGTGGAGAGCACTTTCGTTTAGACGATTCTCAGCGCCTCCATTTTACTTGTAAAACTACCCCCTTTAACTTTAAAGGACTTTTTCAGTGCCCTCGATAAAATCTGAGAGGATTTTGTGCTCCCGACGAGATTCGAACTCATATCGATGGTACCGGAAACCATAATTCTATCCGTTGAACTACGGGAGCATTTGCTGCAAAGATATACATTCAATTGTTTATCCGGTTATGGAATGTTTAAAAATTGATCGGTTATGATCTCTTTTATTTGAGCGCAGCTGCATCCCATCACCCAATTTTTATAACCCCGGTTTTATACAGGTCAATAGCTTGTTTTAAAATAGCCTGGATGGCTTTAATGGGCAGATCCTGATCGGCTTCAAAAAGCATGATCTTCATGCGCGAGCGTTTTTCGATGATCAGGTTGGGGTGATCAAACCTTTTCCCTTCAACAATACCTATATAGGGTTGATGAAGCTTTTTGTGCACCCACAAATAGCAGAACATTTTGCCCTGGTAACAAAAAAACGGCATCCCGTATTTCCATGCTGCCGAAATATCTTTGTCCTGCTTTAAAATGATCTCCCGTAAGGCTAACAGGCAGCCCTTAACCGGCTCCTCTTTTTGCAGGTAAAAATTATCAAGTTGTGTGAGCATGGAGAAATAAGCGGCTAATCCTGAAAAGGAATGGCCCTGTTTTTTACAATTTTTGAAGCAACAAAGGCAAACAGCCCCTGCACCAATCCCGAAACTATACCTATTATAATGCCAATGATGATCAAGGCAATCCGGGGCGAAATATGATTGAGATTATTGTTATACATATCGGCTTCTTTGGCATGGCTAGCCATGTAAGGTTCGAAAAAAATGAGGTGTGCAGCTATGATCCATACACAGTTTAACAGGCTTAAACAAAACCCATTGGCGAAATACATATAGGTGCAATTTTTAGCAATAAAGTATGCGCAGATAATGAAAATGGCCAACCAAAAAATCCCCTCAATGTTGCTGGGAATAATAAAGGCGGTAGCAATGCCCATTGCCAAACCAAATAGGGAAAGTTTGAGTATCAGGTTCCAGTTCATGTGGTTTTTAGGTTTTAAATGTATTAGTAGTATGCTTGTATAAATTTATCTAAAACAAACTGAAAAACAAACATCTATCTTCATGGAATTTAATGGTAGTACTATACAGAAATTCATTTATTCTGTTTTATTTAATTAGAAAACAAAAGTGCGGGTAAAAGCAGGTGCAGAGGTTTGCTGAATAGTTCAACTTTACCTTGGTGAGAAGCTCAGAAGAGTGGGCAGTAAAAAAACAAAGCTGTCGCCCTGAGTAATCAATATTTGCGCACAAACAATCGCATTGAAAATGACATTTTTTCAATACTGATAGTCAGCAAGTTACAGACTTGTCATTGGTAGCATGTCGAAGGGCAAGCGCAGAAGCTTGTGCACGATGTTTCGACAGGTTCAGTATAACAGCCTGTTAAATAATTTAATTAATTAAAAATCACAATCGGCATGTTCAACACCATCACCTGCTTTTAAAAAGCAACTTTTTATGGCATCGTTTATGTCCGAAAGGCTAAATGGTTTTGCTATAAAGGCATCGGATCCGTAATTGCCCAATGATTCAAGTACCCTTGGATAAGCAGATACCATGATCACCGGAATATGCGCCGTCGAGGGCGTGGTTTTTAGTATGTGGCAAAGTTCGCCGCCATTTATTCCAAATAATATGTAGTCCAATATTACCATGTCGGCATTGTAACTGATAGCTGCCTTACATATATCATCGGTAAAATTGAGCACCTGAACCTCGTAACCCTCTATCTCGAGAGCGTCTTTCATCATTTCGAGTATATCCTCGCTATCATCAAGGACTAAAATTTTTTTAGGCATATTATTAAATTGGTATTGATAATAACGTTTGGTTAATAACTTTTGTTTTTAACTCAAAACTTATTGCTGTAATAATTAAGTTACAGGTTAAGCCTCAAGCTCCGTTATTATATTATTAACGGTTTTTAGTACAGTATCTAAATTAGCCGGGGTGTTAGTTACTTTAGCAATCATGATGCCTCCTTCAATCAACGCGATAATGGAAAGGGCTGTTTGGGTGGTATCAATATCTTTTCTGAACTCACCGGCTGCAATGCCGGCTTGTATCAATTCCTCAATGCTTTTTTTCCACCTCAAAATAACCCTGGCGGCTTTTTCTTTTAATACAGGGTTGGTATCATCTGCATCAACAGCGGTATTTAGTATTGGGCAACCGCCCTCAGGAAAGTTTACGGTGGTAAAGCTGTGATAAACTTTGGCATAAACCATTAGTTTTTCATGGTAGGTGGGCGCCTTTCGAATAAGCTGCATTATCTGTTTGCGTACTTTGGATATATTATATTCAAATGCGGCTACAGCAACTTCTTCTTTATTTTTAAAATTACCATATATGCTGCCCTTGGTAAGCCCGGTAACTTGGGTTAAATCAGATAACGAAGTACCTGCATATCCCTTTTTGTTAAATATACCTGCAGTGGTTTCTACAATAAACTGACGGGTTCTATCAGCTTTTGATAATTCATTTTCCATAATGCAAATGTACCAACTGGTATTTTAATATTATAATTAGTATTCTCAAGATCATAATCATAGCATAGGCAAGGATTCAATACCCAATATACAGGTGTATATTGGGTATTGAATTTTTTATGATCGTCAATTAACTGGTGCGGCTATGCAATGCTTTTAAAGCTTCGGCAGGTGATGACAGGTATAGCTGGTACAATTGTTCGGTACCGGCAACCCTGATCTCATAATTATCAGTTTCCAAACCGGCTAAAAACTCATCAGCAACCTGCGATGCAGGGATGCCATTGTGACCGCCTATTTCTGTAGAAAATTCAGTATCAACTAATGGAGGCATCAGTTCAAATACTTTAACAGGTGTTTCCTCCAAGGCAACTCTTAATGCCTGGGTGTAGGAGTGCAGCGCGGCTTTACTTGCAGAATAAGTTGCGGTTACCTTGCCAGGAACAAATGCCACTATTGATGACACATTGACAATGGCTGCTTCGCTTTGTTTTTTCAGTGTTGGTAACAGTTTTTCATTAAGCCTGATCACAGACAGGTAATTGGTATGCATTTCGGCGCTTGCTTTTTCAAAAGTATCTGTATTATTAAGCAAGTCGCTTAAGCTGGCCGCACCTGCATTGTTGATCACGATGTTCAGGTTAGGGAAATCGCTGGTCAGTTTGGCTACCAGGGTTTCTACATCGGCCGCATCTGATATATCGGCATTAATGGCAGTTACATTTTGTAACTGCGCGGCTGCTTTTTGCAGGCGTTCCGGGTTACGGCCAACAATAATTACATGATTGTTTTTGGCTGATAGTTGTTTGGCTAATTCAAAGCCTATGCCGGCGCTTCCGCCTGTAATAAGTACTGTATTTTTTGAGGTTTTCATTTTGTTTATGTTGTTTTATTTTGATAAGACAAAAATATACCAATTGGTATATTTTAACAATAAATAATGTTCATTCTTGTGTCATCATTTTAATACGCTGATTTTAAGGTTTATTAAAGATAAGCCTGCTATTTTAAAAATAGCAGGCTTATACGAATATATATTTATTAAAAAGGGGCTATGTTAATATAAAAACCGACAAACTCCTGGGCCCATGAGCACCTATCACAAGGGATTGTTCAATATCCGCGGTTTTTGACGGACCGGCTATAAATGCCCCATAGCCATAATCAGTATGGCCAATTTTTGCGTAAGCCTGACTCATGGTAGATACCAGGTTATCCTTGCTGATCACAACGGCCAGATGTTGGCTTATAAAGGGTAATACCCTCACATTCATTTGAGTTTCGGTAAGCCACAACGCGCCGTTCTCGGCAACACCCAGGTATGATCGCAGTATGGTTAGCTCAACATCGGCAAAGCTATGCGCCAGTTCATCAGTTACGTTGCCGGCAAAGGTATAGTCATCCAGTTCTTTAATGCCCGATATGATTTTTACCCCCGGTTTAAACTCTTTATGTAATATGGTTTTTATAGCTTCAAAATTTGCCACCTCATAAACAAAACTACCCCCTGCGCTGGCTATAGCCATATATTGCTGAACCAGAGCACCTTCGCTGGCCGTTAACGAATTTAATATTTCAAGGTCGGGTAGTTCAGCATGATCAAATTGGTTTGCTTTAACTGCCGCTAATATTTTTTCCCTGCTCATTAATTTTTTCCTTCCTTTCTTTTACTGTACCATTCGCCAAATGATTCCTGAGGTGCCTTAGGCATTTCGCGGTGTTTGTACCATGGATTTAATTGATTATTCACTGCAAAAGGGGCATATTTAAATGTCAGGCGGGCAATTTTACCTCCCGATCTGTACAGTGCAGGCGATGATAAGGTAAATGCCATGGCCTGCATGGCTATGGTTTTTGCAGTGGGGCTGTAGCCTTCTTTTACAATAACCTGCCGCCATTTATAAAGCTGGTCATGAATATCAATTTTAACCGGGCATACATTACTGCACGAACCGCAAAGCGTCGATGCGAAGGGCAGGTCGGCATATTTTTTCATATCCAGGTTGGGTGCCAGTATTGAGCCAATGGGACCTGCAATGGCAGTATGGTAGCTATGGCCTCCGCTTTTACGGTAAACCGGGCAGGTGTTCATACAAGCCCCACAACGGATGCATTTCAATGAGTTACGAAAATCCTCCCTGCCTAATTGTAGGCTACGGCCATTATCTACAATTACAATATGAACTTCGCGGCCTTGTTGCGGTTTTTTGAAATGACTGGAATAAGTGGTAATAGGCTGACCGGTAGCACTACGGGTAAGCAGCCTTAAAAATACGCCCAGATGTTTTCTCGCTGGGATGATCTTTTCTATGCCCATCGAGGCTATGTGGATCTCGGCCAAATGGGCTCCCATATCGGCATTGCCTTCGTTGGTGCAAATTACAAATTCGCCGGTTTCGGCAACAGCAAAGTTTACGCCGGTAAGGGCGGCGCGGCGGGTTAAAAACACTTCGCGCAGGTGCTGACGGGCAGTTTCGGTCAATATCTTAGGGTCCGATTCACCTTTGGCCGAGCCTAAATGCTCATGAAAAATATCGCCTATTTCTTCTTTCTTTTTGTGGATGCAGGGCAGCACGATATGGCTTGGCGGTTCGCCGGCCAGCTGTACAATGCGCTCCCCCAGGTCAGAGTCTATCACATCAACACCCTGATCTTTCAAATATTCATTTAAATGGCACTCCTCGGTAAGCATTGATTTGCTTTTAACCATGCGGTTGATGCCACGTTCCTGTAGCAGTTGATGTATTATCCTGTTATGTTCAGCGGCATCAGCAGCCCAATGCACCACCACACCGTTTTTTATCGCGTTAGCTTCAAACAGCTCCAGGTATTCGCTCAGGTTTGATAGTACGTTGTTCTTGATCTGCGATGCTGTTTCACGCAGCAGCTCCCATTCGGGTAATTTATGAGCGGCAATATCGCGCTTGGCGCGTACCCACCATAGGGTTTCATCATGCCAGTCAACCCTTGGCTCGTCTTTATTAAAGGCTGCCGCTAATTCGGCGTGGCTTTTTTCAATAACGTTACTCATGGCTGGTAGTGGTTTAAGATTTCGGCAACATGAATTACTTTAACGTCGCTTTTTTGCCTGCGTAAAATACCTTCCATATGCATCAGGCACGAAAGATCGGCCGAGGTTATATACTGGGCGCCATGTTCAATGTGATCATCAACGCGGTCTTTTCCCATTTTTGATGATACTGCTTCTTCGGCAACACAAAACGTTCCTCCAAAACCACAGCAATCGTCCTGCCGGCTCAGGGGCACCAGCTCCAGGCCCTGCACCATATGCAGTAATTGCGCGGGTTTGCTAAAAGCCGGGGCAACCAGCTCGCTCATTTGGGATATATGCAGACCGCGCAGGCCGTGGCAGCTTTGGTGCAAGCCTACTTTATAGGGGAAACGCGCCTGCAATTGCTCCACCTTCAACACATCAACCAAAAATTCGGTAAGCTCATAAACCCTTTTTCTGATATCAACAGCCTGGTCCTCTTTTTGGGGCGAATGCAGGTGCTCTTTTATATGCAAGGTGCAGCT
>Ga0193742_1001389_pt1 | contig 14581 bp, 11 predicted proteins | sample L2c1metaG_FD_165511 | JGI IMG/M metagenome (GOLD analysis project Ga0193742, IMG submission 165511) | Soil microbial communities from a riparian zone of the East river system, Colorado, United States - L2c1 | ecosystem: Environmental > Terrestrial > Soil > Riparian zone | place: USA: East River... | reverse complement strand
GTTCGACCGGCGGGACCTCGCCAACGTCAATGTTCGGATCCACTGCGAGCTTCGATGGTGGGGGAATGGGAACCGGGGCGACCGGCGGCGTTGCGATGTCAGGAGCGTCAACGTCCGGAATATCGACCTCGGCGAATGTTTTGAGCACATCGGGAGTATCGACAACTTCGGGAATGCTGGATACGGCGGGAATGTCGGGAATGTGCGGCTCCGGTTCGAGCAGCGTGGCTTCGTCGTCGACTCCAACCTCAACAGCGCCCACCGTACCCGGCGGCGTTGCGCGAACGGGAATTCCACTGGGATCTTTCGAGATCGGCAATCTTGGCGTCAGCTCCGCGGCGGCCGTACCAATGATTAGCGTATCGCCGACCGTGAGCGTGGCTCCGTCTTTACCAACCATGCCGCCACTGGTTACGGCTCCGTCTGCTGTTTCAGCCACTCCGACAAACCTGTTTCCGTGCCTGACTGGCGGCCTTGGAGCGCCGGCCGGGAGCGGGTGCTGAAATAGTCTCTCATCTGCGAGCTGGACCGGCCATGAAAAAGAGAGCGATCATCATCGTTACCCTGCTGACTGCCTCCCTTGCGGCCGGCGGAATTGCGTACCTCACGCATGCTCGCCCCTTTGAACGAGCTGATGCGGCAGTAGTACCGGCTCCGCCGCCTGCGGTGCCTATCGTCGCGGCAGTGGTCGCTCAGCGTGACGTACCGATCTATCTTAGCGGCGTTGGCACCGTAATTGCGTACAACACCGATGTCGTTCGCGCCCAGATCCAGGGACAGATCGTCAGCATCAACTTCACCGAAGGCCAGACCGTGCATGCGGGCGACCTGCTCGCACAGATCGATCCGCGCCCGTATCAGGCCCTCATCGATCAGTACGTGGGAAACTTCGAACGCGATCAGGCCCAACTCATCAACGCCCAGGCCAATCTCACACGCTATACCACATTGGGGGAGAAGGGTTGGGCCACCCCGCAATTGCTCGAGACCCAGAAGGCGCAGGTCGGACAGCTGGTGGCGGCAATCAAAGCCGATCAGGCGCTGATTGACGCGGCCAAAGTACAGCTGAGCTTCACCCGCCTGACGTCGCCAATCGATGGCGTAGTCGGCATCCGCCAGATCGACGTCGGTAACATCATCAGTCCGTCGACTGCGAACGGTCTCGTCGTCGTCACGCAACTCGACCCGATTTCGCTGATCTTCACACTCCCGGAGACGGCTCTGCCGCAAATCCAGGCGCAACAGCAAAACACCAAGGCCCCGCTCGCGGTCCTGGCCTACAATCAGGATAGCGCGACCCTGCTGGATCAGGGCGTGCTCGGCCTCGTCAACAACGAGATCCTGCAGACCACCGGCTCAATCCAGCTCAAGGCGAATTTTTCCAACAAGTCGCGCCGGCTCTGGCCTGGCCAACTCGTCAACGCGCGACTGCTGGTCGATACGCGGCGTAACGGCCTGACCGTGCCCGCGGCGGTCGCGCAGCAGGGACCGAACGGGCCCTACGCTTACGTCGTCAAACCTGACCGCACCGTGGAAGTCCGTCCAATCAAGGTCGCGCAAATCAGTGAAGGCCAGGCACTGATTGATTCCGGCCTACAGGCCAACGAGCAGGTCGTCGTCGATGGACAATACAAGCTGCAGCCGGGAGCGCATGTCACGATACTGCACGGCAAGGCGGCCGAAGAAGCAGCAGCACAGGACGCCCTGCAGGCGCCCATCCCATGAACATTTCCGCACCGTTTATCCAACGGCCGATCGCAACGGCACTGCTGATGATAGGGCTGCTGGTAGGCGGTCTGGTCGCCTATCCATTGTTGCCCGTGGCAGCCTTGCCGAACGTCAACTATCCGACGCTTACCGTTACTGCACAGCTGCCCGGGGCCGACCCGCAGACCATGGCATCGACGGTGGCGTCGCCGCTTGAGCTTCAGTTCGGAGAAATCCCAGGCCTCACCCAGATGACGTCCGCGAGCGCGCTCGGCTACACCCAAATCGCCCTACAGTTCGATTTGAATCGCCAGATTGACGGCGCGGTCAGCGACACGCTGTCGGCAATCAATGCCGCGAACGCGTACTTGCCAGCGGGCCTGCCTTATCCGCCTCAGATTCGAAAGGTCAATCCGGCCGACACGCCGATCCTGGTGCTTGGCATCACCTCGGATACCTTGCCGCTGACCACCGTTGACGCCTATGCGCAGAACATACTGCTGCAAAAGATCTCGCAGATATCCGGAGTCGGACTGGTCGGCATCGGCGGTACGCAGCAGCCGACGGTCCGCGTGCAGGTCGATCCGGAGGCGCTGGCGGCTCGCGGTATCAACCTCGAGGACGTGCGCACGGTGCTTGGACAGGCGAATGTCGACCTACCGAAAGGCACGCTCAACAGCCCGCGCCAGACCTTCACGCTCAACACCAATGATCAGTTGTTCAAGCCCGATCAATACGCCGACCTCGTAATTGCCTATCGCAACGGATCGCCGGTACGCATACGCGACATTGGCCGCGCTATCAGCGCGGGAGAGAACGAATTGATAGCCGGCTGGTACAACAACAAGCGGGCAATCATTCTGGCGGTCCAGCGTCAACCCGGCGCCAACGTCATCGAGACTGTCAACCGGATCAAGGCGATGATGCCTACGCTTCAGGCCTCGATTCCGGCGGACGTCAAGGTAAACGTCATCTCCGATCGCACCCAGACCATCCGTGCATCGGTCTCCGACGTGCAGTTCACGCTGCTGTTGACCGTTGCGCTCGTCGTGATGGTTATATTCCTGTTCCTGCGCAGTTTCTGGGCGACTGTCATCCCGGCCGTCACGGTGCCGCTATCACTGGTCGGCACCTTCGCCGTGCTCTACGAAATGGGCTACAGTCTCGACAACCTCTCCCTGATGGCCTTGTCGGTCGCGGTCGGTTTCGTGGTCGACGACGCCGTTGTCGAGATCGAGAACATCGTACGGCATATCGAAGAGGGCCTCTCGCCGTACGACGCGGCGATGAAGGGGTCCGGCGAGATCGGCTTTACTGTCATGGCAATCACGTTCTCACTGATCGCGGTGTTTATTCCGCTGTTCCTGATGAGCGGCTATGTCGGCTTGCTGTTCCGCGAGTTCGCGATAACGGTGAGCGTCGCTCTCCTTCTTTCACTGGTGATCTCGCGTACGCTGACCCCAATGATGTGCGCATACCTGCTCAAGCCGGAGAGGAAGGAGCACGGGTGGCTCTACCGGATGTGCGAGCGCGGCTTCGATGGTCTTCTTCATGTCTATGAAGCAGGCCTCAAGATCGTGCTTCGACATCAGTTCATCACGCTGATGGTAATGTTCGGTACCATCGCGGTGACCGGATATCTGTACGTGGTCATTCCCAAGGGCTTCTTTCCCCAGCAGGATACCGGATTGATCATCGGTCAGTCGGAGGCGGCGCAGGACATTTCCTTCCAGGCGATGGAGCAGCGCCAGCAAGCCCTGCTCGACGCGCTGGTCCGGGATCCGGCCGTTGCGACCGTGGGTGCGGCCGTGGGCGCTGGCGGCGGTAGCTATACCCTCAACGATGGCCGTGTGTTCATCCAGCTCAAGCCTGCAGCGCAACGTGATCCGATCGAAAAAGTGATCGCCCGACTGCGGACCAACCTGGCCAAGCTCCAGGGAATCACGCTGTACATGCAGGCCGCTCAGGATATCACGGTCGGCGCGCGGCTGAACAAGACCCAGTTCCAGTACACGCTGAACGATGCCGACCCCGGCGAACTCAATCATTGGGCAAATCTGTTCCTGGAGAAGATCAAGGCGGTCCCAGGTATCGCCGACGTCACAACCGATCAGCTCAACGCCGGACCGTTGCTCGACATCACGATCAAGCGCGAAGTCGCATCGAGCTATGGTATCCTGCCCTACACGATCGATAACACGCTCGACGACGCCTTCGGCCAGCGTATCGTCTCGACCATGTACACCACCCTGCAGCAGTACCACGTTATTCTCGAGGTGAATCCGAAATTTCAGTATGGCCCTGAAGCGCTCAACGGCATCTATGTTAAATCATCGAGCGGGCAGCAGGTGCCGTTATCCACGCTGGTCGATTCGGTGGTGAAGGTCGCGCCGCTCGTGATCAACCACACGGGCCAGTTTCCATCGGTGACAATCTCGTTCAATCTCGCGCCGGGCACTGCGATCGGCCAGGCCGTAAGCGCCATTCAGGCCGTTCAAAAAGAGCTGCAGCCGCCGTTATCGCTCCAGGCCAGCTTTCAGGGTAATGCCCAGGCATTCGGAGCGTCGCTGTCGAGCACGCCGATCCTCATAGCCGCGTCGCTTTTCGTGATCTACCTCATCCTCGGCATTCTCTACGAAAGCTTGATCCATCCGATCACTATCATCTCGACCCTGCCCTCGGCTGGCATCGGCGCGCTGCTGCTACTCATGGCCGTTCACGTCGATCTGAGCGTGATCGCCATCGTCGGTCTGATCCTGCTCATCGGCATCGTCAAAAAGAACGGTATCATGCTGGTCGACTTCGCCCGGCATGTCGAACAGAACGAAGGCCTGACGGCGGAGGAATCGATCTATCAAGCATGCATTATGCGTTTCCGACCGATCCTGATGACCACGATGGCAGCACTTCTCGGTGGCGTGCCGATGATGGTTGGTACCGGTGTCGGCTCAGAGATTCGTCAACCGCTCGGTTACGCCATCGTGGGCGGCCTCGCACTGTCGCAGGTTCTCACTCTGTATACGACGCCGGTCGTCTATATCTACCTCGACCGGCTGCAGACCTGGTTGTTCGGACATAAGCGAAAGCAGGCAGCAGCCGGCAACGCTGCAGCGGCGCCCGCCGAATGAGTATCCCTTGACCGGCCCTACAACTAGCCTCGGCGAAAGCGATCCTCTTGGGACTTGAATGGTCGCCATAACCTCGCAACACAATGCCGCGAGCTCATTTTACAGGACGATTCTGCTGGGACTCGACGCGGATTTCTAAACTCCAATTTAGTGGCCCTCCAACTCGTTGCTGCCTAACTTCCAGTATCCAAGCCGGTCAGGGACGCCATGAATTCTTCTGATGCAATCCACATCGTCAGCCCGAATGAATTTGATCCCGGAACCGCGCAGACGCCGGGCTCCGAACGGCGTGCTGCTATCGGGCCGACGCTCGGTATCGCGTCGTCCATCTGGGGCGGCCTTTTCGAGGTGGAGCCGGGAGCGCGGACCGGAGTTCATCATCACGGCGAACAGGAGACGATCGCCTACGTTCTCTCCGGCACCTGCGAAATCCGCTGGGGCATGGAAGGCGAATCAGTCGCGCGCGCGAAAGCGGGCGATTTCATCCATGTCCCCGCGTTCCTGCCCCACATGGAAATCAATCCGTCGCAACACGAGCCGTTTCGATGGGTTGTTGTTCGCAGCACCGCGACGCCCATCGTTATCAACCTTCCGGATGACACCTGGCCGTAAGCCGGATGGTCCTGGGGGCGGCAGGACGATACGTGGCCGTAAGCCTGATGTCTTCCTGCAAACGGCTATACTGACTCGGTGAACATGGAGCCATCATGGACGAGCACGAATCCAACACGGAGCCAAGTACACTTGAAGTCACCCGCCGCACGGTGATTGAGACCGGAGCCACTGGGCTGCTCTTGACCACGCTACCGCGTGCGGTTCTTGCGGCCGGGCCGGTCGGTGACAACGAGCCGTCGCCGGCGAAAGTCGAACTTCAGATCAACGGCCACCTCCATTCGCTGACGCTGGATCCCCGCACGACGTTGCTCGATGCCTTGCGTGAGCACCTCGCGCTGACCGGCTCGAAGAAAGGTTGCGATCACGGCCAGTGTGGCGCCTGCACGGTGCTGATCGAAGGACGCCGCATCAACTCCTGCCTGACGCTTGCGGCGATGCACGATAGCCAATCCATCACCACGATCGAGGGACTGGCATGGGGTGATGATCTACATCCGCTGCAAGCGGCGTTCGTCGCGCACGACGGCTTTCAGTGCGGTTACTGCACTTCCGGCCAGATCTGCTCCGCGGTCGGAATGTTGGCCGAAAGCCAGCAAGGCATGCCGAGCTATGTGACGGAGGACCTGACGCAACTTGCGGCTGAACTCAGCGACGCGGAAATTCGCGAGAGGATGAGCGGCAACATCTGCCGCTGCGCGGCCTACCCCAACATCGTGGCCGCCATCAAGCAAGCCGCGGGAATGCCGACATGAAAGCTTTCACCTACCAACGCGCCGATTCCGTCATGCAGGCCGCCGCTGCCGCCATCAAGCCGGGCGCCAAAATCATTGCCGGCGGCACAAATTTGCTCGACCTGATGAAATTGCAGGTCGAGACGCCGTCTCAGCTGATCGACATCAACCGGCTGCCCCTCGACAAGATCGAAGATACACCCGAAAGGGGCTTGCGTATCGGCGCGATGGTTCGAAACAGCGATCTTGCCGCCGACCCGCGCGTGCGGCAGCGTTACGGTGTCCTGAGCCGGGCCTTGCTGGCAGGCGCCAGCGCGCAGTTGCGCAATAAGGCGACGACCGGCGGCAACCTGCTGCAGCGAACCCGCTGCTACTATTTCTACGACGTCACAAAGCCCTGTAACAAGCGCAGCCCCGGTTCCGGCTGTACGGCGCTCGCCGGCTTCAACCGCATTCACGCCATCCTCGGCACCAGCGACCACTGCATCGCGACGCATCCGTCAGATATGGCGGTGGCAATGCGGGCGCTCGACGCCAAGGTGGAGACGGTCAATCGTCAGGGTGAAACGATGGTCATTCCGATCGCGGAGTTTCACCGCCTTCCGGGCACGACTCCCGAAATCGAGACGTCGCTCAAGCCAGGCGAAATCATCACGGCGGTGACGCTGCCCCCGCCGCCGCCGGGTGTGCAGGTTTACCGCAAGGTCCGCGATCGCGCTTCCTATGCCTTCGCGCTGGTTTCCGTTGCCGCGATCGTCGATAGCACGCGCGGCCGGATCCGCTCGGCCCGGCTCGCCTTCGGTGGTCTGGCGCACAAACCGTGGCGCGTAGCACAGGCAGAACAGCAATTGGCCAATGCCCCCGCGACCGCGGCCACCTTCAACACGGCCGCAAATGCCGTACTCGAGGGCGCCCGCGGGTTCGGCGGCAACGATTTCAAGATACCGCTGACGCGACGCACGCTTCAAAGCGTACTTGCAGAGATGACCCGGGCCTGAGGGAGCGAATTTATGGAAATGAACTCACCCGTCGGCCCCAATGCCCTCGACACCCCGGGCGTCGTTGGCAGGCCACTCGATCGCGTGGACGGCCGGTTGAAGGTTACCGGCGGCGCGCGGTATGCCTATGAGATGCAGCAGGAGAACGTGCTGTACGGATTTGTGGTCGAAGCCTCGATCGCAAAAGGAACGATCAGATCGATCGATACGCGCGCCGCGGAGAAGGCCCCGGGGGTCGCCCTGGTTCTCACCCATCGCAACGCGCCGGCGCAGGGCACCGGCAACCACCGTGAAGCGCACCCGGTACTCACCGGCCCGCAAGTGACGCATTACGGTCAGCCGGTTGCCTTCGTGGTTGCCGAAAGTTTTGAGCAAGCTAGGGCGGCTGCTTATCTGGTCGACGTGAAATATGATCGCTCAAGCGGAAAATACGCACTCCGCGCCAATCTCAATGAGGCACGCGTTCCCAAGCCGAGCGATGCGCCGGCCGCCGATAGTGCGGTGGGTGACTTCGCGGGAGCGTTCGCCGGCGCGCCGGTCCAACTTGACGTGACGTATACTACGCCCTTGCAAAGTCACGCGATGATGGAGCCCCATGCCACGATTGCGGCCTGGGACGGCGACAAATTGATCCTGCACACCGCAAATCAGATGCTGAACCAGGGTCAGCAGGTCATCGCGACTACCTTGAAAATGCCAGTCGAAAATGTACGGCTGATCAGCCCGTTCATCGGCGGCGGATTCGGCGGCAAGCTCTGGATCAATGCCGATGCTATCCTGGCGGCAATAGCCTCGCGGCAGCTCAAGCGAGCGGTGAAAATCGCGCTGACGCGGCAGCAGATATTTCACGTCACGACACACCGCTCCAACACGATCCAGCGCCTCCGGCTGGCCACGGACCGTGAAGGCCGTATCCTCGCGATCGGCCACGATGTGTTCTCCGGCAATTTTCCTAGCGAGCAGACCTATGAGGGCGCCGCCCTGCAAACCCGCACGCTCTATGCCGGACCAAATCGGCTGACGCGGCATCGACTGGCGCCGCTCGACATACCGATTGCGTCATCGATGCGCGCTCCCGGCGAATCCGTCGGGCTGATGGCACTCGAATGCGCAATGGATGAACTCGCCGAAAAACTCGGTCTCGACCCGGTTGAATTGCGCGTTCGAAACGAACCGAGCGAAGACCCGGAAAAGCATATTCCCTATTCCAGCCGTCACCTTATCGCCTGTATGCAGGAAGGTGCGCGCCGGTTTGAATGGGACAAGCGCAATCCGAAGCCGGGTCAAATCCGCGACGGACGCTGGCTGGTGGGAATGGGCATGGCCGCCGCGACACGCGGCAATCCCCTGCTTCGCTCCAAGGCCAATGTCCGGCTGAATCCTGATGGCACCGCCACCGTACGAATGGCGATGACCGACATCGGAACCGGCACCTACACCATCCTGGCGCAGATCGCAGCAGAGATGCTTGGACTGCCAATTGAACATGTCCGGGTCGAACTCGGCGATACCGACTTTCCACAAGCAGCGGGTTCGGGCGGCTCATGGGGTGCGGGTAGTTCGGGCTCGGCCTTGTTCGAGGCCTGCAGCGCGCTGCGCGAAAAACTGGCACTGACCGCGGGCATGGATCCAGCGATCGCACGCTTCGCAGACGGGAGCATCGCATCCGGAGAACAGTCCAGAAAGCTGACGGACCTCGTCGGCACCGGGATGGACGCCGACGGCGAAATCCGGCCCGGGCGCAACAACAAGGATTTCTCGCAACAATCCTACGGCGCACATTTTGCCGAGGTCGGAGTTGACGCTGACACCGGTGAGGTACGAGTGCGGCGCATGCTTGGCGTATTCACCGCCGGCCGTGTCTTGAACGCCAAGACCGCACGATCCCAGGCAATCGGCGGAATGGTGTTTGGCGTCGGAGCCGCGCTGCACGAAGCGATGACGCTGGATCCGCGCTTCGGCTATTTCGTCAATCACGATCTCGCCGAATACCACGTGCCGGTGCATGCCGACATTCCGGCCATCGACGCCATCTTTCTTGCGGAGCTGGACGATAAATCCAACCCGCTGAAGAGCAAAGGCATCGGCGAACTCGGCATCTGCGGTGCCGGCGCCTCCATCGCCAATGCGGTCTACAACGCGTGCGGCGCGCGTATACGGGACTACCCGATCACGCTGGACAAGCTGCTTTCCGCGCTGCCGGTGCGCGCGTGAGCGGCGCCGAAGCAGCGGGCGCCCCAGGGCGCCCAATCATGGTTATCGCGATCTTCATTGCTTCAACAGCGATGCTGGCGATTGGACTTGCGACGACGCGCAGCGTGGCAGGGCCAGAAGGAGCGCCCTCACCTCAAGCCGCCGGGTATTTGCCGAGCATCAGCGACATGATGATCGCTACCATTCAACCCCGCCACGAGCGACTCTGGCGGGCGGAGCAGGATGGAAACTGGGACTTTGCGGCCTACGAGCTTGGAAATCTCCAAGGTGCATTCAATCGGCTCGGGCACGCCCATCCAACAGAACACGATATCTCCCTTCCGGAGATGATTGCTTCCGTTACGGGGCAGCCGTTCAATGAGCTCAAGATCGCGGTCCAATCGAAGGATGTCACCGCATTCGCCAAGGCTTATGCCGGTCTAACCGACGCGTGCAATTCGTGCCATCAGGCTCTTAACCACGGCGTGGTCGAAATCCACGTACCGAGCCGGACACCCGCATCGGATCTGAAGACCAACAGCACGCCGCGAAATTGACGCTCGGCCTGACAAAGATCCATGTCAGCTCGATCCGCAAAGCATTCTGAACGCTAATTTAGTGGCTCACGATAATCGTGAAGCTATCTTTGATGTACGCGTAGTTCAATTTTTAGAGGAGCGACAACAATGTTTTCGAGACGGGATGTGCTAGCCGTGTCCGCTGCAGGCGCTGTGATGACCGCAAGCGCGGCGCGTGCCGCCTCTTTCGGTAACCCGGACCAGCCGCCGCAAGGCGCTGTCAACGCCAAAGCTCCGGGAACTCTCAGGGATCCCGGTCCGCAAAGCGAGGCCATCGGGAACCAATTTCCCTCGGCGCAATTTCCACCGGCAACGGACGTCGGCGGCATGCCGATGGACTGGGCCTCGTTCAACAATGCGCCAAAGCGTGTTCAGAACGGCGGCTGGGCGCGCGAGGTAACGCAGAAAGATTTCGCGATATCCGACACGATCACGGGCGTCAATATGCGGTTGACCGCCGGGGGCATCCGGGAATTGCACTGGCATCAGGCCGCAGAGTGGGCAATCATGACGTACGGCAGCTGCCGCTTGACAGTGCTCGACGCCGAGGGCCGGCCCTATGTCGCGGACGTCAATGAGGGCGACCTCTGGTATTTCCCGGCAGGTCAACCGCATTCGCTACAGGGTCTCGGTCCGGACGGCTGCGAATTCGTGATCTGCTTTGACGACGGCGATGCCAGCGAGTTCAACACGCTGCTGGTGTCGGACTGGTTCGCCCATACGCCTCCCGAGGTACTGGCCAAGAATTTTGGCGTTCCGGTCCAGACGTTCGCCAGGATTCCGCTGCAGAATCTCTGGATCTTCCAGGGAACGCTACCCGGCGATCTGGCATCGGACCGCGCTGCAGTCAGCAAGACCGGAGGCGTTCCACCCCATCCCTTTATCTTCAGGCTTGGATCTTCAACTCCGACTAAGCAATCCAAGGGCGGCGACGTTCGGATTGCCGACAGCACCAACTTCACCGTCGCTACGCATATTGCGGCCGCGCTGGTGACGGTTCGTCCGGGCGGCGTACGCGAGATGCACTGGCATCCGAACGCTGATGAATGGCAGTATTACATCAAGGGCAAGGCACGCATGACGGTGTTCAATACCGGTCCGAATGCGATGACGATGGACTTCAATGCTGGAGACATCGGATATGTCAAGAAGAACCTTGGGCATTATGTTGAGAATGTCGGCGACACGGACATGGTCTTCGTCGCGGTCTTTAGGGCCTCGCGCTATGAGGAGGTTTCCCTGTCGAACTGGCTGACGCACACGCCGCCGGCAATGGTTGCCCAGCATCTGAACGTCGACGAAGCGACCATCGCGAAATGGCCGGACAACGGCCCGGGCGTAATGCCCAAATCATAGATCGCGAAACCGAAGTCGGGCCATTTCATACAAAACGAGTTACGCGTGGCGTAGAACAGCTGCCAGCCCGTAACAAGATCGCGGACGAGGACGATATGGATGCGCTCGACAACGTCACAATCGGCATGACGGCGGAGAAGGCCGTGACTGTGACCACGGAGATGACCGTCGGTCATTTCGTGGCACAGATGCCGCAGGTCTACGCCACGCCGATGATGATCCTGCATATGGAAATGGCCTCGGGCTCCGCAATCGCCTCGCATCTGCCGGAGGGCTTCATCAGCGTCGGCATGGACGTTAAAATCCGTCACCTCGCCGCTACTTCCGTTGGCCACACCGTCCGTGCCATTTCTCGTGTCATCAGAATTGAGCCAAAGAGCGTGGTGTTCGAGGTCGAGGCGTGGGATGGCGACCGCAAGATCGGTGACGGGACCCATCGCCGCGGCATCGTCAATGTGGTGGAGTTCGAGAGGCGCTTCGGCGTGAGGCAGCTCACCATGAGCCTGGATTGAAGCAATCCCCAAAGCGCTGCGCTATCAGGGCCACGATCGCCACCCGCGCCCAGTGCTGCGTTGGCTTGGAGGCCTGAACCGAACCCGGTTCATTGACTCTCAGATGCGCGACAAGGACGACAATATTGCCTGTAACATGGGCGGTGAACAGGCCGCCTAGTCCGAGATAGCTGATGGTATCCACGCTTCCCGCAATAGTGCTGAGCACGGGGACGTAATTTCACGTTTCGCACCATGGTCAAGCAATTTGCTAGTGCCCATACCCGTCGGTCGTCCGGACTTTGCCTCGGAAGACACTGTAACTGATGACCGTATAGAGCAGCATCAGCGGAAAGACGATGGCGCCGCCCCAGAACATGAAACGAAGGCTCGATTGCGGCGCGGCGGCCGCGTCGACGGTTATGACAAAGGGGATCATGTACGGCCAGAAGGACAGCGCCAGGGTACCGAACGCCGATAGAAAGATCAATGCGACCATATAGAACGGCCAGTAGTCGTTGTGGTTCAGGATACTGAGCGCGAGCACTGTTGCCGCGACGGCGCCGATCGCCGGGAATACGAACAGGTAGGGCCGGTCGACCCAGCGATGCAGGATCGGAAGGTGTTCGACTAGCGCGTAAGCAAAGACAATCACGAGGAACGCCAAAACGCCGATCGCGAGCATCGGGATCTGGCGCCGCGCGATGTCGCGGACCTCGGCATGGCATTTTCTGACCAGCCAGCAGGCGCCGAGAAGCGCATAGCCAAGGCACAGGCCGATCCCGCAAAGCACCGCGAACGGCGTGAGCCAGCCGACCTCCCCGCCGGAATATTCGCCGTTCGTGAACTGTAGACCTTCCACCAGAGCACCGACCGTCATCCCCTGTATGAAAGTCGCGATCAGCGACCCGCCGGCAAAGCTCAAGTCCCAAATCCACCGCAGCCGTTGAGTCTTATAACGAAACTCGAACGCCACGCCGCGCAAGATCAAGCCCAGCAGCATGACAATGAGAGGGAGATAGAATGCCGACAGCAACGTCGCATAGACGACGGGGAACGCTCCCCATAGTATCACTGCGGTGACCACAAGCCAGGTCTCGTTGCCGTCCCAGATCGGCGCAACGGCGCTCAGCATCGCGCCACGCCGGGCTTCGCCTTTTGCCATGCCGAATAACAATCCGACGCCGAGATCGACCCCGTCGAGAAGCACGTAGAGCAGAATACTGATGGTCAAGAGTGAGACCCAGAACATGACCATGGCTATTCTCCTGCGATGACGCAAAGCACAATGCTGGTGACAAAAAGCAATACCCAGAGCACGAATATGGCTATTCTCCAGCGCTGACGTAGCTCGGTTCTTGACTTTGCTCGTCGTCGGCCAACGACATCGGCCGATTCGGAACCGCGAGATGCGGTGTCTCGAACAACATGCCCCGGGGACCTGTGCGAATAAGCCGATAGATGTAGAAAGTGCCGAACAAAAAAATGAAGGCGTAGACGGCACAGAAAATCACGAGCGAGATCGTCGCCGCGCGCGTCGTCAGGAACGGCGTCATGGCGTCGGCGGTTCGCAACACGCCAAAGACCACCCAGGGTTGACGGCCGACTTCGGCGGTGAACCAGCCGGTAATAATCGCAATGAAGGGCAGCGGAAAGCTCAGGAAAGTCAGCCAAAGCATGGGACGAATGTAAGCCAGGCGATGCTTGAAACTCAGATAGGTCCCGAGCCAGGCGAGCCCCAGCATCACTAGACCGCATCCAACCATGATCCGGAAGCTGAAGAAAGGGACGACCACTGGCGGCCAGTTCTCCGGAGGGATGCTGTTGAGTCCGGTTTCCCCTGCGGTGAGGCTATCGGAATCGATCAGGCTGCCGAAGGGCGCCGGCAGCTTGATTTCGAACAGGTTGCGCCGATTCTTCACATCCGGCCATGCGAACAGCACTTCGGACCCCGGTTTCTCATCGTTCCAGCGTCCCTCGATCGCAGCCATTTTAGAAGGCTGATACGTGTTGACGTACCCACCGACCAGATGCCCAAACAGCAGCTGGATCGGCATCAACACGGCGGCGAGGCCAAGGCCCATGCGCAGCATGATGCGGGACTCGGCGTGATATACCTTGCGCAGCAGATACCAGGCGCCGGTCGCGGCAACGCAGAAGGCTCCGGTCAGGTAGGAAGCCAGCAACATGTGCGGAAACCGTGACCAGACCACCGAGTTGAAGATAATTTTGCTCCAGTCGTTTGGAACAAACATCCCATTTTCCATGACGTAGCCGGTGGGCACCTGCATCCAGCTGTTATTGACCATGATCCAGAATGCCGAGAACGTGGTCCCCAGCGCCACCATCGCAGTCGAAAACAAGTAGAACCACGGTGGCACGCGGCTGCGGCCAAAGATGAGAACACCGAAGAAACTGGCCTCGAGCATGAAAGCGGTAAAGGTCTCGTACATCAGAAGGGGGCCCTGGATCGGCCCGGACATTTTGGACAGCTCGCTCCAGTTCGTGCCAAACTGGAATGCCATCACGATCCCCGACACCACACCTAATCCGAATGCCACGCCGAATATCTTCAGCCAGAATTCAAAAAGTACCTGATAGACCGTGCGACCGGTTCTAAGATGCAGCGTTTCGAGCACGGTCAGCCAGGCCGCCAAACCGATCGTGAAGGATGGGAAGATGATATGGAATGTGATGGTGAAGGCAAATTGAATTCGCGACAGGAAAAGCGCCGTCATATCCATTGCAATTCTCCTGCCCTGGGCCGTCGCAATAACTGGATGC
>Ga0193742_1001388_pt1 | contig 14592 bp, 7 predicted proteins | sample L2c1metaG_FD_165511 | JGI IMG/M metagenome (GOLD analysis project Ga0193742, IMG submission 165511) | Soil microbial communities from a riparian zone of the East river system, Colorado, United States - L2c1 | ecosystem: Environmental > Terrestrial > Soil > Riparian zone | place: USA: East River... | reverse complement strand
GCCTGTGCTGACGGCCCTTGCGGATGCCGGGGAGCCCGGCGCGATCCGGATCGGAACCACCGTGACCGGAGATGGACATGTTGTCTACACCCGGTGACCGGCTCCGGACACTGGGGTCAGACCCCGGTCGTCGGATTCCACCGGTCGTCGAGCTACGCATGACGACCGTTCCATGACGCCCGCGATCGGCGTCCTCATCTCCGGACGCGGGAGCAACCTGCAGGCGCTCATCGACGCCGTCGGCGACGGCCGTCTCGATGCCCGGATCGCCCTGGTGATTTCAAACAGGGCAGACGCCGGGGGTCTGCGCCGGGCCGAAGCCGCAGGCATCGACACGCTCGTTCTGGATCATCGCGCGTCCGGTTCGCGCGACGAATACGACGCCGCGCTCGCGCGCGCGCTCCTGGCGCGTGGCGTGAGGCTCGTCTGCCTCGCCGGATTCATGCGCCTCATCGGCGCACCACTGCTGAACGCTTTTTCAAACGCCATCCTCAACGTCCACCCCTCACTGCTCCCCGCGTTTCCCGGGATCGACGCACAGGCCCAGGCGCTCGCGCACGGCGTCCGGATCAGCGGCGCGACCGTCCACCTCGTCACCGGCGAACTGGACGGCGGGCCCATCGTCATGCAGGCGGCGGTCCCCGTGCTCGACGACGACACGGCGGAGACGCTGGCCGCGCGGATCCTCGTCCAGGAGCACCGCATTTATCCGGAAGCGGCCCGGATCATTCTCGAGGGGGGATGGACCATCGACGGCAGACGGTTCCGCCCCCGGGCGATCCGATCTACCACATCCCCGGAAGCAGCCGGCGCGTGACGCGGCGCGTGTACTCCGCATAGCCGGGCAGATTGCGGAGCAGGAATGCGTCTTCGAACATCACGCGGCGGAGAATCAGCGCTGAGTACGCGAGCGCGATACCGAAGCTGACCCAGGATCCGAGCGCAAGACCGCTGAGCGGCATCGCCGCAATCATCCCCACATAGCCCGGGTGACGGACGACCGAGTACGGGCCGGTGTCGATCACACGGTGCCCTCGTTCCTCCTGCACGCGCACCACGGCCGAAAAGTAGTGATTCTCGTGCATCGCGCGGTAGATCAGCATCGCCGACAGACCCATTCCCGCCAGGGCCGCTGCACGCAGCGCTGACGGAACCGGCGCGGTGAGGTGCCAGCGGCCGGCGTCGAGCGCCCCCACGACCAGATGCGCGACCCCCAGCAGGCGCACGAACGCGAGGGCGACGGTGTCCGCTCCACGGGACGGCGGGTCAAACCGCTCCCGCGCCAGGTCATCGTCTATTCCGAGCAATCCGTAGCTGACCGTCGCGGCCCAGATCGCGCAATACGTCCAGATCCACGGATCCGTCCAGCGTCCGCTCAGACCCAGTACCAGAGTGCTCACCCCGATCGTCATCAAGAGCCCTATTTTCATGCGTTTAGGCATCATTCGCTCCATGGATACCGATTAATAGAAACAATTATTTTGATTAATCAAAATTACACTCAGTCTGAACTCATCGGGCGTCAAATGCAACGGCATAGTTATGCGGTCGGAAGAACCGGTTGGAGCGTGAGGAGCGCCACCTCGGGTGGGCAATTGAGCCGCACAGGCACGTAGACCGTCCCGACGCCGCGGCTCACAAAAATCCCGGTGCTCTCGCGTCGTCCCTGGCCCGCAATCACCGGGAACTGGCGCGCCGCCACCGCGCCGATGCCTGGCAGCACCACCTGGCCGCCGTGCGTGTGGCCGCTGAGCACGAGCGGCACCGCCAGCGCGGCGGCCTCGACGAGCCGGAGCGGGTTGTGGGCCAGGAGAATGACGTTCGGTGATGCGCCGCGCAGGACGTGCGCGATGTCGGAGACTCGCCGCGTCCAGAAGCGGATGCCGGCAAGGTCGAGGATCTCGCCGCGGATGATCAAACGGGTGCGCGCATCACGCAGGACGATCACGCCGGTTGCGGTCAGAGCCGCCGCCATGTCCCGGTCATCGTCGTGATTGCCAAGGACCGCATAGACGCCGTGGGGCGCCGACAAAGGCGCGAGCGCTTCGGCCGCCGGAATGACGAAATGCCGGTCTCCCCAGGTGACGTAGTCTCCGCCGAGCACAATCAGGTCCGGCGCCTCGCTCATCATCAATCGGACCGCGCGCGCGAGCAACACGTGCGGGACGGTTTCGCTGCGATGAAGGTCCGTGATGAGGCCGATCCGGAGTCCCGCAAGAGCGCTGGGCAGACCCGACACGTTCATCGTTTCGCGGGTGAGCTCCAGGTGATGACGTTCGTAAACGTACCCGTGGGCAAGCGCTCCGGTCGTCGCCCCGATCCCAGCGGCTGCGACGCCTTTCAGCAGATCGCGCCGTCTGATGCCGCGCGATTTCGATGAAGGGGGCATCCGAGCGCTATGTTAGCGCGCCGGCGTGACGGAGCGGTGCACGTACAGGAAGTTACCCGCCTGCGCATCCGGTGCATCAATCGCGTGCACGTCGTAGCCGGCCGCGCGGAGCCGCAGGTCCGCAGCACTGCCCGGCGACGTCTCCACGACCATCCGCGGCGGCGGGTGCGCGGCAAGGGTCTGCTCCATGCCAGCCAGGACCAGGTGCTCCGCACCTTCGACGTCAATCTTGATGAGTGACGGCTCCGCGCCGGTTCGCGCGAGCCATGCGTCGATCGTGATGGTGGCGACGTCGACCGAGTCGCCGAACGTGTCCGGGGCGGCCGGTGCCACATCCGGGACGAGCGACGAGAACCCCGTGCCTCGACTACTCAGGAACAGCCGCGTGTGCGGGGTCTCGCGACTCGAGACGGCGTACTCGATGACCTCCACGCGATTCTCGACCCCGTTGAGCCGCAAGTTCGCCACGAGGCTGGCGCGAACGCGAGGGTTGGGCTCGAACGCGATGATGCGGCCCGCAGTCCGCAGCGCGTACAGGATCGTGAAGTACCCCGTATGAGCGCCGATATCGATGAACGTCCCTTCCTTCGGCGCCGACCACACAAGCTCAGTGAGGGCGGGTTCGTAAGGCAGGCCGAGGAAGTAGGGTTCGTGCCCTTCACGTTCGGTCACGTCGAGGGTGATCCGTGTGCCGAGCACGTCGACGACCCGATACGGCCGGCCCGTCGCGCGGATGCGCGCGATCAGCGCCTCACGTGTGTAGCGGTACAGTCCCGCACCTGTGCGCGTGCCCGAGAGCGCCAGCCCCGCTGCGATGAAGGGGCGTTCGAGCGTGGAAGAGAGGCCGACCATTCCGGCGAGTCCGCGCGCGATGAGGTGACCGGCAATCTTCGCGACACGCACGGCACGTTCTACCACAGTTCCCCGGGGGAACCTTTCCCATGTCTATAATTGCGCGCAGTGATGACTATCGATGAACAACTGCAGTACCTCACGAAGGGGTGCGTGGACGTGGTCCGCGCGAGTGAGCTGCGCGCGCGGCTCGAGCGTTTCGAAAAAACAGGCCAGCCGCTCGTCGTAAAGGTCGGATTCGATCCGACCGCACCCGACCTGCACCTGGGACACACGGTGCTCATTCGCAAGATGAAGCACTTCCAGGATCTCGGCCACACCGTCATCTACGTGGTGGGGGCGTTCACCGCGCTCATCGGTGATCCGACGGGACGCTCGAAGACGCGTCCTCCGTTGACTCCCGCGGAGATCGCGCGGAACGCTGAGACGTACCAGACGCAGATCTTCAAGATCCTCGACCGTGAGAAAACCGTCGTCCGCTTCAACAGCGAGTGGCTCGAGCCGCTGGGCAGCTATGGATGGATCAAGCTCGCCGCCCGATACAACGTGGCACAGATGCTCGAGCGCCGCGAGTTCAAGGCGCGGTATGAATCAGGGAAGCCCATTGCCCTCCATGAGTTCCTGTACCCGCTCGCGCAGGCCTACGATTCCGTGGTCCTGAAGGCGGACGTCGAGCTCGGCGGCACGGACCAGCTGTGGAACCTCAATGTCGGACGCGACATCATGCCTGCCTTCGACCTGCCGCCACAGATCGTCATGACGACTCCGCTGCTCGAAGGGCTCGACGGCGTCGAGAAGATGTCGAAGAGTCTGGGAAACTATATTGGCGTTGATGAGGCCCCTTCCGAGATGTTCGGCAAGGTGATGTCGATCTCCGACGAGCTCATGTGGAAGTACTACACACTGCTGACCGACCTGTCGCCTGCGCAGCTGCTCGAAAGTCGGCGACAGGTGGACGCCGGCGAGATCCATCCGAAGCAGGTCAAGATCGATCTCGCAAAAATGATCGTGGCGGATTTTCATGGGGCTCAGGCAGCTGAGCTGGCGGCAGAGGAATTCGACCGCCGCTTCGCCAGGAAGGAAATCGCGACCGATGCGCTCGCCACGTTCAGCATCTCGCTCGGGCCGGAGGGCTCGAGGCGCATCGCCAATGTGATGGTCGAGTGCAGGCTCGCCAATTCTGCCAGTGAGGCCACGCGCAAGATTGAACAGGGGGCCGTCCGGCTCGACGGCGTCCGGCTCACAGATCTGAAGGCGCGTGTCGACAGGACGACGTCGGATTTCACCCTTCAGGTCGGCCGGAATGCCGTCCGAGTGACCGTGGTGTCCTGATGAGGTCGATCCGCACAGCATTCCGTGCGACCTCGCGGGATGGAACGGCTATCATGGACCGCTCCGGGATTCGGCCCCATGACTGACTCTGCAGGCCCGCGCGCATCCATGTCGTCCATGTCGGGTTCGATGCGCGGCCCGCTACCCGACTCTTCCATGACGCTGCTCCTCAGGGCGCAGCAGGGAGATGAGCGCGCGCGCAATGAGCTGTGCGCCCGGTATCTGCCTCGCATGCGCCGCTGGGCGCACGGGCGATTGCCCGGCTGGGCGCGCGATCACCTCGATACCGAGGACATCGTCCAGGACACGCTGCTCAGCTCCATTCGGAGACTGGAAAGTTTTTCCCCGCGGCACGAACAGGCGTTCTGTGCCTATCTCTGCCAGGCGATCCGGAACCGGGTCTCCGACGCGGTTCGGCGTGCGGGACGACGGCCTGTCGGCGAAGAGCTGCCTTCCGAACGTCCGACGTCCGATCCCTCACCCTTCGAGGTTGCTGTCGGCCGGGAGACCGCCGCGCGGTACGACGAAGCCCTGCTCAGGCTGCGCGAATCCGATCGCGAGTTGATCATCGCGCGCGTCGAGCTGGGTCTCGACTACTCGGAGATCACCGATCTCGCGGGGAAATCCTCGGTGGGCACCACCAGGGTTGCCGTCAGCCGCGCACTCCTCCGCCTCGCCGGAGCGATGGGTCATGACCGAGCACTCTGACGAAGCCTGGCTCATCGCCCTTGCCAACGACGTCTGCGACGGCAGGCGGATCGACTGGGACGCCGTCGTTCCCGCCAACGCGACCACCGAGAACAAGAATGTTGTCGAGGGGCTTCGCCGGCTGACCACCGTCGTCGAGGCGCACAGGACCCTTGGAGGGAGCCCGGCCCCCGAGCCACTCTCCGTCGATCCGGCAGCTCCTGCGGCCTGGGGACACCTCGTCCTGCTGGAGACCGTCGGGCAAGGGGCCTTTGGAACCGTCTACCGTGCGTGGGATGCCCAGCTCGATCGCGAAGTCGCGCTGAAGGTCCTGCTCCGCGTGCCGATCGAGTCGCCGCTCGACGAGGCGCGCCATCTCGCGCGCGTGCGCCACCCGAATGTCGTCGCCATCTACGGAGCCGAGCTCGTCGAGGAGCAGGTCGGCATCTGGATGGAGTTCATCGAGGGGGAGACGCTCGCCACGATCGTACGTGAGCGCGGAACGATGAGTGCGCGCGAGGTGGCGGGCATCGGCATCGACCTGTGCAGGGCGCTTTCGGCCCTTCATCGGTCGGGACTGCTCCACGGCGACATCAAGGCGCACAACGTCATGCGCGAAGTGGGCGGCCGCATCGTCCTGATGGACTTCAGCGGTGTGCGGGTGGCGGATGCGGACGGGCTGCCGGAGCTCTCCGGAACGCCGCTGTACATGGCGCCCGAGTTGTTCGACGGCCGGCCGGCCTCCTTCACCGCGGACATCTACAGCCTCGGGATCCTGATGTTCTATCTGCTGTCGGGGCACTTCCCTGTGGAGGGGGCAGACGTCGCCGAGATTCGGCGGCTCCATGCGAGCGGCGAGCGAATCCGCCTGCGCGACATGCGTCCCGAATTGACGGACCCCGTGGTGCAACTCGTCGAGCGAGCGACGGCGGTCGCTCCGGCTGCGCGGTTTCACACGGCCGGCGATCTCGAGCACGCGCTTGCCGGCATCTTTGCCCACGGCGTGGCCGTCACCCAGAGCGACCTCGATCGTCTCGAACGGTCGCGCCTGGCGTTGCGCTGGTGGATGCTGGCCGCGGCCATTCTGGCGCTCGTCGGGGGCGTGGCTGTGTGGAAGCTCCTGTCACTGGACACGCGCAGCGCGACGCCGCTCGTGCACCTGGGGATCGGACATCCCATGAACACCGGGCCCTGGCCGCGCATCTCACCGGACGGCCGGTTGCTCGTGTTCGGCACGACGGTCAATGGGCGCAAGCTGCTCTGGATCCGCTCGGTGGATTCGATGAAAGGGCACGCGATCCAGACGGCGGAAACCACGGAGACGCCGTTCTGGTCTGCCGATTCGCGCCGCGTCGCATTCTTCGCGGACGGCAAGCTCAAGTCCGTCGACCTTGACAACGAGCACGTCGAAACACTCGCCGATGCGCCGGCTCCGCACGGAGGAGACTGGAACGCTGAGGGAGTGCTGCTCTACGGATCTGCGGGCGGGATTTCCCGGGTCTCCGCGGACGGCTCGAACCGCGCGTCGGTGACCGTGCTCGACGAAGCCGCCGGGGACTATCAACACGGCTGGCCGGAATTTCTCCCCGACGGCAGGCGCTTCCTCTACATCATCCGGAGCCGGATCGAGGCCCGCACGGGTCTGTATCTGGGATCGATCGACTCATCGCTCAGCAAGCGCATCATGCCCGCGTATTCGCGGGTGGCGTACTCGTTCACGCATCACCTCCTGTTCGTGCGCAATGGGACGCTCACCGCGCAGCCGTTCGACCCGGATCTGGCCGAGCTGTCCGGTGAGCAGATCGCGCTGGCCGCACCGGTCAAGGCCCACGTCGCCAGCGACGGCGCTTTCGACGTGTCGTCCAACGGCATCCTGACCTACCGGTTGAACGAGGCCTTGCCCTCAACGAGGCTGCTGCTTTTCGATCGCCGCGGCCGTGAGATGCGCGCGGTGACGACCGCGGGTTTCTACCGCCATCCGAGATTTTCACCGGACGGCAATCGCATCGCAGCCGAGCAGTCGGACATGGACACTCCCAATCCCGATATCTGGCTGTTCGGGCCGGCGGCCGACAGAGCATCGAGATTCACCACCCTTCCGTCGCCCGACATCCGGCCTGCCTGGTCGCCGGATGGGCGGCGCCTCGCGTTTTCGTCCAAGCGCGGCACCACGTACGACATCTACGTGAAGACGCTCGACGCGCTCGAAGAGGAGCAGGTGCTCTGGCGCACCGAGTCCGACAAGCTCGTGGAGGACTGGTCGCCGGATGGCCGCGCGCTGTCGGTGACCGTGCTGCGTAGCGGACTCTGGAGCTATCCCACCGATCCGGCGCAGAAGCCGACGCTCATCCGCCCGAGTCTGACTGCGGAGACGTGGCAGTCCGAGTTCTCGCCGGACGGCCGATGGCTCGCCTACGTCAGCGGAGACTTCGGGAGGGCAGAGGTGTATGTCGAGCCTGTGCCGGCGACTGGCCAACGATGGCAGGTTTCGGCAAACGGGGGGGCCGAGCCGCACTGGAGCCGGGACACCCACGAGCTCTTTTACTTGACGATCGACCAGTGGATCGCCGCCATCACCGTCCCCTCGACCGACACCTGGAGCCTGACCGCGCCGAGTCGTCTGTTCAAGGTGACGATCCCGGAGACGGTCGGCGGATCCGACTTCGCCGTCGGGCCGTCGGGTGATTTCGTCGTCAACACGCTACAGGCCGATCAGGCCATTCCGCCGATTGAGGTTCTCGTCAACTGGACCGGCCTGCTGACGCACTGACTGACGAGGTTGACGCCGTTCCGGAGCGCCCCGGATTTGGCTGGAGCGGGCGCGCACGTCGGCCATGTGAGAAATAGCGAGCGAATGGCAATCGCAAGGCTTGACAGGAACACGAGCGCCGCGTATATTAGCTTTTCTGCGTTCGGCCACATCCTTTCAGGATCGCCAACCCCCAGCCGTTTCCCGGCGGTGCGCTGCTCAGCTTGAGCGATGCCGCGACGTCGAAAACGGAGTCAGCGCCCGCAAGTCCGGCACTGAAAAAGCGCAAAAGAAATCGCGCGAAAGGGTTGACAGGGTCGGAATCGCTTAGTAAGATTGTAAGGTTCCCCTGAGCGAGAAAGAGGCGACGGGGAGCCCGGCAAGAAATCCGGTTCTTTGAAAACTAGATAGAACGTGCAAGCACAGTACTCGGTGCCGGGCCGCAAGGTCAGGTGCCGGGACATGTCTCGACGAAGCCGAGCGCCGAAAGGTGCGGAGCGGAGTCGGATAACCCGTCGAGTATCAGCGGGTGGCGCAGTGCTTTCCGGTGCAGGGGGTGTAGTTCACCGACTGTGGCCGGCTGCGAACCACTCATAACTTGACGAACTGAACAACGTTAGAGCCAAGTCATCAACAGGCGCTTACGTTAAACGAGTTAAGTTCTCCGAAAGGGGAGCTGACCACTTTAACTTGAGAGTTTGATCCTGGCTCAGAATCAACGCTGGCGGCGTGCCTAACACATGCAAGTCGAACGCGAAAGTGGAGCAATCCATGAGTAGAGTGGCAAACGGGTGAGTAACACGTGGGTGACCTGCCTTCGAGTGGGGGATAACGTCCCGAAAGGGACGCTAATACCGCATGACATCCTGCCCTTGGAAGGGCGGAGATCAAAGCCGGGGATCGCAAGACCTGGCGCTTGAAGAGGGGCCCGCGCCTGATTAGCTAGTTGGTAGGGTAACGGCCTACCAAGGCAACGATCAGTATCCGGCCTGAGAGGGCGGACGGACACACTGGGACTGAGACACGGCCCAGACTCCTACGGGAGGCAGCAGTGGGGAATTGTTCGCAATGGGCGCAAGCCTGACGACGCAACGCCGCGTGGAGGACGAAGATCTTCGGGTCGTAAACTCCTGTCGAGTGGGAAGAATGGATCGGGGATGAATAATCTCCGGTATTGACGGTACCACTAAAGGAAGCCCCGGCTAACTCCGTGCCAGCAGCCGCGGTAATACGGGGGGGGCAAGCGTTGTTCGGAATTACTGGGCGTAAAGGGCTCGTAGGCGGCCAACTAAGTCGGACGTGAAATCCCCAGGCTCAACCTGGGAACTGCGTCCGATACTGGATGGCTTGAATTCGGGAGAGGGATGCAGAATTCCAGGTGTAGCGGTGAAATGCGTAGATATCTGGAGGAATACCGGTGGCGAAGGCGGCATCCTGGACCGACATTGACGCTGAGGAGCGAAAGCTAGGGGAGCAAACGGGATTAGATACCCCGGTAGTCCTAGCCCTAAACGATGAATGCTTGGTGTGGCGGGTATCGATCCCTGCCGTGCCGAAGCTAACGCATTAAGCATTCCGCCTGGGGAGTACGGTCGCAAGGCTGAAACTCAAAGGAATTGACGGGGGCCCGCACAAGCGGTGGAGCATGTGGTTCAATTCGACGCAACGCGAAGAACCTTACCCAGGCTTGAACAGCGAGTGACATTCGGCGAAAGCCGGCTTCCGCAAGGACACTCGTAGAGGTGCTGCATGGCTGTCGTCAGCTCGTGTCGTGAGATGTTGGGTTAAGTCCCGCAACGAGCGCAACCCTTGTCCTCTGTTGCCATCAGGTTAAGCTGGGCACTCTGAGGAGACTGCCGGTGATAAACCGGAGGAAGGTGGGGATGACGTCAAGTCAGCATGGCCTTTATGTCTGGGGCTACACACGTGCTACAATGGCAGATACAAACCGTCGCGATGCCGCAAGGTGGAGCTAATCGGACAAAGTCTGTCTCAGTTCGGATTGCAGGCTGCAACTCGCCTGCATGAAGTTGGAATCGCTAGTAATCGCGGATCAGCACGCCGCGGTGAATACGTTCCCGGGCCTTGTACACACCGCCCGTCACATCACGAAAGCTGGCTGTACTAGAAGTCGCCGCGCTAACCCGCAAGGGAGGTAAGCGCCTAAGGTATGGTTAGTGATTGGGGTGAAGTCGTAACAAGGTAGCTGTAGGAGAACCTGTGGCTGGATCACCTCCTTTCTAGAGTCTCGTAGCTCGCTTCCTTTGGAAGCGGGTGTTTACGAACTTGAAAATTGATCGATCTGGTACTCACGGACCTGGTGCAAATCAGGACCTACGGGATATTGCTGCAAACACGTTCTATCTAGTTTTGAGAGAACCGGCCTTCGCGTTGGCGAAGGCGGGTTCTTTGAAACGCGGGGCTTGAGAGCTTGGGGCCTGTAGCTCAGCTGGTTAGAGCACACGCTTGATAAGCGTGGGGTCACTAGTTCGAATCTAGTCAGGCCCACCAGATTCGTGGACAGACGCGCCTGCGCGTCGGTTTCAAGGAGAGCCTATTGCGTAATGCTTAGCGCGCGGTGAGACGGCAGCGGACCTTCCGATTCCTTCCCACCTCGGCACGCACCACAGCACACGCAGAACACATCGTCGGGGAATTAGCTCAGCTGGGAGAGCGCCTGGTTTGCAACCAGGAGGTCACCGGTTCGAGCCCGGTATTCTCCACCAGCCTTTGCTCGTGAATGTACGCAAAGGCCGTCCGCCGAAGCCTTGGCGAAGGCGGACCGCGGCGTCCGGGCGAACGAGCTATGGCCGGCAGGCCAGCCTGGCTGAAATGGCACGGCGCTGGAGTCAGAACGAAGGTTTAAGCCCAGCTTGCACGGCAGCGAGCCTGGCTAGTAAGGTTGGAAGGTTGGTCGAGCGGAAACGTTCCCGGCCTTCACACGAGTTGGAGAGAGGCTCACTGCGAAAGCGGTGCTCCACTGGCTGATGGCTCAAAGCTGACAGCTGGTAGCTTCGACCGCACTCTTTGACAATTGAATATCCTGCAAACGGTAGTTTTTTCCGACCACAAAAAACACTGTCTGTGAAAGCCCGCAAGGGTGGACGCAGACACGCAGTGTGCAAGGAGCTGTTGCATTGAGTTTCCAGTCTCCAGTTGCCAGTTTCCAGTAAGCCAAGTGCTTGCTGGGAACTGGTGACTGGGAACTGGAGACTTCAGGCATCAGCTTCGAGTTCTAGAATGAATAGGTCAAGCTACTAAGGGCGTACGGTGAATGCCTTGGCGCTAGGAGTCGATGAAGGACGTGGTAAGCTGCGAAAAGCTTCGGTGAGCCGCAAACAGGCTTTGACCCGAGGATATCCGAATGGGGCAACCCGCTCAGGCTCATACCTGAGTATCCTGGACTGAATACATAGGTCCAGCGAAGACAACCCGGGGAAGTGAACCATCTCAGTACCCGGAGGAAAAGAAAACAATAGTGATTCCGCTAGTAGCGGCGAGCGAACGCGGAAGAGCCCAAACCATCGTGCTTGCACGGTGGGGTTGTAGGACCTGTCTGGCCGCAAGGCCGGCGAGTTACCAACCAGCACGTTAGTCGAACGATCTGGAACGATCGGCCATAGAGGGTGACAGCCCCGTAGGCGACAACATGCTGGCTCGTTGGACAGGCACCTGAGTACCGCGGGACACGAGAAATCCCGTGGGAATCTACGGCGACCATGCCGTAAGGCTAAATACTTCCTGGCGACCGATAGTGAACCAGTACCGTGAGGGAAAGGTGAAAAGAACCCCTGCGAGGGGAGTGAAATAGTACCTGAAACCGTATGCCTACAAGCAGTGGGAGGGCTATGCCTTGGCTTCGGCCGAGGAATGCCTGACCGCGTGCCTTTTGCATAATGAGCCGGCTAGTTAATCTCAGTGGCAAGGTTAAGCGAAAGCGAGCCGCAGCGAAAGCGAGTCCGAAATGGGCGACGAGTCGCTGGGATTAGACGCGAAGCGAGGTGATCTACCCTTGGCCAGGGTGAAGTACGGGTAACACCGTATGGAGGCCCGAACCAGTGTTGGTTGAAAACAGCTTGGATGAGCTGAGGGTAGGGGTGAAAGGCTAATCAAACCTCGTGATTGCCCGTTCTCCTCGAAATATCTTTAGGGATAGCCTCGGGAGGTCGGCGTTGGTGGTAGAGAACTGAATGGACTAGGGGGCTTACCAGCTTACTGAATCCAATCAAACTGCGAATGCCAACGACACGTATCCCGGGAGTCAGACAGTGGGGGCTAAGCTTCATTGTCGAGAGGGAAACAGCCCAGACTACCGGCTAAGGTCCCTAACTCTGTACTAAGTGGTAAAGGATCTGGAGACGCTCAGACAACCAGGAGGTTGGCTTAGAAGCAGCCATCCTTTAAAGAAAGCGTAATAGCTCACTGGTCAAGCGGCTCTGGGCCGACAATACAACGGGGCTCAAGTACAGGACCGAAGCCGTAGAATAGACGAGACCCTGCGGGGTCTCATATTGGTAGAGGAGCGTTCTCATCGCAGCGAAGTCAGACCGTAAGGACTGGTGGAGCGGTGAGAAGTGACCCTGCCGGCATAAGTAGCGATAAGGGAAGTGAGAATCTTCCCCGCCGAAAACCTAAGGTTTCCTGAGGAAGGTTCGTCCGCTCAGGGTCAGTCGGGTCCTAACGCGAGGCCGAAAGGCGTAGCGGATGGATATCCGGTTAATATTCCGGAACTACCTACTTTTCGTTATCACGATGGGGGGACGCAGGAGGCTAACCGGGCCCACGATTGGACGTGTGGGTTCAGGCATGTAGGGGGACTTTCCAGGCAAATCCGGAGAGTCACATTCCCTGAGGTGCCATGTCGAGGGTCTTTGACCCGCAAAGCCGGTGACGCCATGCTGCCGAGAAAAGCCTCTAAGGAGAGAAGTGGGTACCCGTACCGCAAACCGACACAGGTAGGTGAGGAGAAAATCCTCAGGCGCGAGTGAGAACCCTCGTTTAGGAACTCGGCAAACTGGCCCCGTAACTTCGGAATAAGGGGTGCTCGATTAGCGTGCGTAGTCCTCGCGATTGCGTGCGCGAACGAGTTGCAATAAAGAGGCCCAAGCAACTGTTTACTAAAAACACAGGACTCTGCGAAGTCGAACACGACGTATAGGGTCTGACGCCTGCCCGGTGCCGGAAGGTTAAAGGGAGAGGTTAGCCGCAAGGCGAAGCTTCGAGCTGAAGCCCCGGTAAACGGCGGCCGTAACTATAACGGTCCTAAGGTAGCGAAATTCCTTGTCGGGTAAGTTCCGACCTGCACGAATGGCGTAATGATTTGGGCGCTGTCTCAACGAGGGGCACTGCGAATTTGTGGTACCGGTGAAGACGCCGGTTGCCCGTGACTAGACGGAAAGACCCCGTGCACCTTTACTACATCTTAGTAGTGAATGCTGGCGTGTTATGCGCAGGATAGGTGGGAGACTTTGATCTCGGGCTCTCGGGCTCGGGTGAGTCAACGGTGAGATACCACCCTTAACACTCCGGCGTTCTAACCTCGTCCTGTAATCCAGGTCAGGGACACTGCTAGGTGGGTAGTTTGACTGGGGCGGTCGCCTCCTAAACTGTAACGGAGGCGCGCGAAGGTTCGCTCAGGCTGTTTGGAAATCAGCCGTAGAGTGCAAAAGCATAAGCGAGCTTGACTGCGACACCTACAAGTGGAGCAGGTGGGAAACCAGGCTTTAGTGATCCGGTGGTTCCGCATGGAAGGGCCATCGCTCAACGGATAAAAGGTACGCCGGGGATAACAGGCTGATCTGAGCCAAGAGTTCACATCGACGCTCAGGTTTGGCACCTCGATGTCGGCTCATCGCATCCTGGAGCTGTAGCAGGTTCCAAGGGTCCGGCTGTTCGCCGGTTAAAGCGGTACGTGAGCTGGGTTTAGAACGTCGCGAGACAGTTCGGTCCCTATCTGTCATGGGCGCAGGAGATTTGAGTGGGGCTGTCCTTAGTACGAGAGGACCGGGATGGACGCACCTCTAGTGTACGAGTTGTCGTGCCAACGGCAGCGCTCGGTAGCTACGTGCGGAAGGGAGAAACGCTGAAGGCATCTAAGCGTGAAACCCTCCACAAGATGAGATCTCCCAGAGCATAAGCTCTCTAAAGACTCCTGGAAGATTACCAGGCGATAGGTCGGGTGTGGAAGGCCAGCGATGGCTGAAGCTAACCGATACTAATCAGTCGTGAGGCTTGACCATTTTTTCTTTTACAATGCTCGCACTGTAGTTTTTCGTGGAACGAAGAAGCTACCGTTTGCAGGATATTCAATTGCCTTCCGGCTAAAGTCGGAAGCTGCAGCTCTTTGACATTGTCTGGGACGATCGATGATGCGCCGTGCCGATATCTGGCAGGAGACGCCGTCGAACCCCAGGCAGCACGATTCAGCCTGCGCGAGGCCACCCGCCCCGCAGGTCATTTTCCCGGTGGTCATAGGAGAGGGGTCACACCCGTTCCCATTCCGAACACGGAAGTTAAGCCCTCTACCGCCGATGGTACTGCATGCGTAAGTGTGTGGGAGAGTAGGTCACTGCCGGGATTATTT
>Ga0193742_1001387_pt1 | contig 14605 bp, 13 predicted proteins | sample L2c1metaG_FD_165511 | JGI IMG/M metagenome (GOLD analysis project Ga0193742, IMG submission 165511) | Soil microbial communities from a riparian zone of the East river system, Colorado, United States - L2c1 | ecosystem: Environmental > Terrestrial > Soil > Riparian zone | place: USA: East River... | reverse complement strand
AATGATCTGATCTGCTTCATGCCTTCCCTCCTGTGAATAGGAGAACCGATGAATGCGCTCTAGAAAAGACATACAGACTCAGGAAGGCCTGGTTTCCTCGCCTGGCGCGGAGCGCATGGATTATTTTTGGGGCGTTGCGGGGTGTCCCTGCAGAGAGGGTGATGGAAGAGTGGGCCGGTTGTTCTCGCCGGCGCACTCTGAAGGCAGGGGGAGACGTACCCCTAAGACAAAAGAAAGGGATTGTGGCTCTACAGGGTAACCACACAAACTGTAAAAGACGTACGGGAGAGGAGGTTGTAAACGGACCGCGCTCTAAAAAACACTCCTACTGCTTATCCCGAATCACTCAAAGTTCTACGCCTCGCTCGTTTTCTGGACGGTGGTTTGAAGTCGATGGCCTTTAGTACTGCAGCCATTCCACCGCAAAGACGACTGGCCGCATCGTTCAGCTGGCCAACTCGCTGTCGAACATCCTCTGATAACAAGTGGCGTCCCAGGCGATGATCGTTCATTAGCTGGTTCGGGGAAAGCTCATACTGGGTAACGATCTTTCTGGTCTCGGCTAGAACTGTCTCACGTGTCCATTTCCGGCCTCTAACCAAGGCGATGCCAAGATGCTCCCTCGCCGCTTGGGCACCCCCAGCATATTTCAATACGGCAGCTCCGATTTTAGCGGCCTCTAGGTACACATCCTCGCTAATGTCACCCTTCCTTTTGTACCGCGGTCGCGCTTGGTCCGGGGTCATGCCGTACCATTCGTGAAACTCTTTATAGGCTTGGATTGCCCTTTCGCGTGTCCACTCAATTGTGCTGACATGTTCCTGATTGATGAGGCACCGGAGGTTCCGGACTCCGCCAAGCCGCGTTTTGATGTAGACGGCTAACGTGTTGAGGGGCTCGCCGGGCCGATCTGCCCACTTACCGCGCTTTCGCAGCCACTCCTCGGTAGGAAACTTTCCGTCTGGCATCGTGGCTGCAAGTTGGCGCGCATCTTCAAGTAGCTCGTCGGCGTTACTCCAATGCGTGGTATGGATCAGGCGGTCAGTGGGCCTGTCAAATTGGAAAGGCTCAATTCTGCCGATGTACGGCTCCAACATACCAGCCAAGACTTTTTCGTTGTAACAATCGGTATGCCCTATGCCCAAAAAATTGCCGTTATTGTCTCGATTGACTCTTTTAAGACACGTTTGGCGCTGTATTCCTCTTCCCGGCCCAGCGGTCGATCTCCCCACACCTCGACATCCATCCACCGGCCATCGGCAGACACAAATCTCAGGTCGTAGATCCCGTACCGGCGTCCGCTATGTTCCGCGTAGCCTTCCGAATACTTGCGGCCTTTGCGATGTTCGATCCCTCTCGCATATAGAAAATTCGATAACGAGGCTTCGGCATGGCTAAGCCATCGCAGCCCGTTCCGACTTTCAACGAAATTGCTGTTGGAAAAATCATCTAGAGCTAACCGTAGGTCAGTCCATGTACGCTTCAGGCTATAAACTGCCGCTACGAAGGATCCATATCCGTTGACCTGAAACAAAGCGGCCGCCGGAAGGCTACCCTGGCGCTCTGCGACTTCCCATGCCGTTGTCAGCACACGATCCCACGTCCACCGAAAGCTTTCTCGGCCGCCCGGCCTGATGGGCTGCGTTTCGCGATATGTTTGGTACTCTCGCTCGATGTTTAGTTCTCTAATAACCTCTGCTAGTTTCAATCCTTGGTTGTACAAAGGGTAATAAAGCTTGTGATCTTTGAGAGTTTTGAAAGTAAATGCTGTGATGCCTTCGCGGTTATACAAATGGCGGCATTCATCGAGTAGTTGTTCGCGGGACATGGCTGCGTAACCCGCGGTGGCGGGTGGTCTGCCTCTCACGGTCTTAGGATTCTGGTCGTTCAAGCTTTATCCATTCAATCTCGCTCAAGGTGTAGTGATTCTTACAGGGGTCAGCAAATGCCTTCAGCAAGGCCATTCTTTCGGGGCAGGCCGGCAGAGGGAAGTCTTCCCTTGGGATTGGTCTCCACTGCGCTTCGAATTCGTCTTGCGTCATCTGTCCTTCCATTAAAACCACGTTCGAGAATTCCTGGGTAGTCCAACTCGGTATTTCCGGGGCAGCTTACGTTTCTCTGATCCGAAGCGTGTAAAGTGATCAGGTCTCCGTTTAGCAATCCTGCCAGCAAACGCATCCACGTGGAAAGGAACGTTCGGTATGCAGATCTATGTGAATCAGAATGGCACTCTACAAGAGGTAGTCGAGAAACCATTCAAGCTCGAAGGCGATCTACAGAAGCTCTTTGAGGCAAACTTGGAGAAGCTGGTTAGGCCTTACGCTGGTAAAGAGCGAGTTTTCAATAAAGAATAGCCGCATTGATACGCTGGCATTCAGTCCGCAGAGCAGGGCGCTCATCATTATCGAATACAAACGCGATAAGAACTCAAGTGTCGTCGATCAGGGGTTCATGTATCTGAGCCTCATGCTGGAAAACAAGGCCGATTTCGTCATCGAGTATAACGAACGCAAGCGACGCTCAAAGACAAGGAATGATTTCGATTGGACACAATCCCGCGTCTTGTTTGTTGGACCCTCATTCACCTAAGTTCAGGTGCAATCTACGAACTTTAAAGATTTACCAATCGAGCTGTGGGAGGTCGGACAGTATGCGAACAACACGGTCGTTTTGAAGCAAATTGGCAAATCGAAATCTGCCCCCAGTTTCAAAACAGCTGCAGCAGGCAACACGACAATCAAAAAAGTTGCTGAACAGGTCACGGTGAATACAGAGGATGATCACACCGAATACGCGGGTAGGGTTATTGCCGAGCTTTATGAGAAGTTCAAGAGTGGCATCCTGAATCTAAGTTCCGGTATTGAAGTGAAACCGCAGAAGCAATATATTGCGTTCAAGAAAAAACGCAATATCGTGGATATAGAACTCCAAAAGAACGCGTTGAAGCTGTGGCTCAATGCCCCATTCGGCTCGATCAACGACGCGAAGGGCATTCGCTAAGAATGTAGCGAACTTCGGGCATTATGGAAACGGCGATTGCGAAATTAAGGTCACGAGCGATTCAGAACTTGAGTACATTCTGAGCCTAATCAAGCAGGTAATAGCCAAACAATAGAGAGCGTTGCATTGTCGAGCCATATTGAAATAACAAGTGAATGCAAAAAGGACGATTCGCGAAAACCATCACGAAGCGTTTGATCAGGTTATAGTGCTCCGTCTTGTAGATTAACTTATCTCTATGCGCCAATACTTGCTCGCACAGTAAGTGAAAATCCTTCTCGCTGAGGTGGGTTTTGCAGTCGTTCACGCGCCACGAGCAGATTACGAACTTGATTGTGCCATCGTCTGCGATTACGTGGTCTACTGTCGGAAGAGTCGCGAACGTTCTCAAGTAGCCGTCACGCCCGGCTTTGGAAAGCTCATTGTCGTATGTACTTGTCGGTATTCCTTTACTTGTAGAAAACAGTTCTCTGGGCTGGGAAACAAGCCCGTAACCAGTAGAATTTCTGGTCCGTAACTAGTAGAAAATATTCTCAAACTAGTAAAAATCCACGGCCTCAGCCGTCGGCCCCTCCATGACGCCGCACGACCTCGAAAGGCCTGTTTTGCTCCCACGTGTGAAGCGAACTCATTGATCATCAGAATCTTTTGCGTCTTCCATAGTCCGAAGCTGCCGCGCCGTGCAACGCAGTCGGTAAGATCAAAATCACGAGAACACCCCCGATGGCATGCATACTGCAAGCTGGCCGCAGGGTTGAAAATTGAATGCCGATTGTTCTACAAGTAAAGGATTATTTCTACTCGTTACGGCACATTTCTACTAGCTTAGGGAACGCACAAGCCCTTTGATTTCAATGAAAGCATTCTACTAGTTTAGGAATACCGACATAGGGCAACGCATATCAACACCCCGACAGCGGGAATGCTAGAATGCCGCAACTCCGGTGCTTCTGATCTGATGAGGGGTTTCCCCAATAACCATCATGGATAAACGGCCGGTCATCATCTGCCTTGCTCTAGCCGTCCTGCACTCCCATGTGCGCCGCCGAGGCTATTATGAAGGGATGTCGAAGGTCCTGCTACTAGCAGGTAAGTATTGAATTCCATCTTGCCTGCATAACTTGACATCTGTTTCCCCATGATCGCCTGCTGGCAGCGACTGGCTAAGTTGCGAGGCGCGCGTAGAAGCGCTCCCTATTGACCACCGGCGATGCCTTTGTTCACCAGGATCTTAACCTCCCACCCGACGATTCTCCGCCCGCCCGGCTTTAGTCTCGTTCGGTGCTGATGATCCGTATTCGCCCATTGCGCCCGGGCGCTATGATGTGTCGTACTGGCACGCCACCCTGCTGCATCAAAGCCGTGACCACCGCTTTAGCGCGGGCCTCGCTGAGTTTGGTGTTCATCGCAGCGCTGCCCTTCGAGTCGGCATAGCCCGTCACCTCGATGATGTATCCAGTAAGGCCTGTTGCGGTTTGCGCCAACTGTTTGAGTTGTTCCAGGTCCGCCGCCGAGATCTGGGTGCTACCGCTATTGAATTTCACGGTGGCTTCGCCCTTCGTGTCGTAGTCGGCCAGCGCGGTAAAGCGCCGAGTGTTATCGTCAATGTCCTTCATGTTCTGTTGAATGGATGCTTGGTTGCCCGCGATATCCTGCTTGTTGGCCGAGATATCCTGCTTGTTGGCCGAGATATCCTGCTTGTTGGCTGTAATACCCTGCTTATTGGTGCCGATACCCTGCTGATTGGCCGCGATAAGCCGCTCGTTGGCTGCGACTTGCTCTGCGGTGGGATGTAGGCCTGCCTGAATCATCTCTGCGGTTTCCAGGTCATCGCCATCGACGGTTAGCGTTTTCGCGACCACGCGGCCCTGGGCATCGGACATTCCATCGACCTTTACCTTGAGCCCAGGTATCAGCACAATGCTGGACATGTGCTCCTTGTCCAGGCCAAAGAGACCTTTATCATCTTTTGTTACCGTGTCATCGGTGAGGACCACAGTAACATTTCCCCCCTGGCCGGTCACGATCAACGTCTCCCCGGTTCGGGAACTGATCATTCCCTGGGCCTTGGCCTCGCCACCACCCTGGCCAAAAGCTGATACCGATGCTAGTAAACACAACGCCACTAAGCTCGCTACATTTGTTGTCCAGTTCCTTTGCATAGTTCTCATACTCCCTGTCTTTTCTGTTTTAGGTCCAAGCGAGACTTTCTGTTTTAGGTCCAAGCGAAACGAGATCAGCAATTGGTCCTAAACGCCGTCGATCGATATATTCCACCTGCGACCTGCATACTGCACCTAGGGAAACCCCTAGCAAGGCCATCGTTCGCTTGCTCGCGGGTGTGCACGCGGAGGATTGTGCTTTGCGCCCGGGCAGCATTGGATGTTCGAGCCTACGCCAAATATCTATCTCTATACAGAAAACACCTCATATCGTGGCGCAGAAGTCGCACACTGTGGACAGCAAGAACTGATTGTTCAGTTCTACGACCCATGGATTGCTAGGGGTTCCCCTAGTTGATTTGCTCGAGCGACAAGTCTACGGTTCCCATATCACAATGACGAGTGTCCGCGAAGCCCGTGTCGTACAGCCGCTCCGGAGAGAGCTTAGCCTACAGGTAGTCTGGCAGTTTGAAACTCAAAGTGGGCGTCTAACGTGTTTGGTTTGCGGAGGAAGCGACCTATGAGCGTAGTAGAGACTAGATGCGGTCGCCGGGCCTGTACGTGGAACTTGACCCGTGGGACTACCAATTAGAGTGTCTGCGAGCGAATAAGACATAGATCGCTGTCTGGGGATATGCGAAGGGTTAGAGATCATACGAGCCAGCACGGCTCACACAAGGAGAAAACCAATGGAATCGGACCGTAGGGCTCCACTGAACTATGTTGAAGTGACCGAACAGAAGCGGCTGAACGAAGCTCGTGAGAAGGGCATCCCGTGGAAGAGGTGGGGACCGTATCTTAGCGAGCGGCAGTGGGGCACGGTGCGCGAGGACTACAGCGACAACGGTAACGCTTGGGAGTACTTTAGCCACGATCAGTCCCGGTCACGCGCTTACCGTTGGGGGGAAGATGGTTTGGCCGGTATCTCGGACGACAAGCAACAGCTATGCTTCGCGCTGGCTCTGTGGAACGGTCGCGACCCTATTCTGAAAGAACGCTTGTTTGGCCTGACCAACAGCGAGGCTAACCACGGCGAAGACGTCAAGGAATACTACTTCTATATCGACAGCACTCCTACCCACTCGTACATGAAGTATCTGTACAAGTACCCGCAGTCGGAATATCCCTATCGCGACCTGATAGAAACCAACCGGAAACGCTCGCGCGAAGAGATGGAGTACGAACTGCTCGACACCGGGATCTTCGATGAAGATCGATACTTTGATGTCTTTGTGGAATATGCCAAGGACGGTCCGGAAGACCTGCTGATCCGGATTTCCGCCCACAATCGAGGTCCGGAAACAGCACAACTTCACCTGCTTCCCACACTGTGGTTTAGGAACACGTGGTCCTGGGCCGCTGGCAAGCCGAAGCCTACCTTGGGGCAAATCGATGGGAACAAGATACAAGCCTCTCACCCGCAGCTTGGCGACTACACCTTGCACTGTGAGGGCGGCCCGGAACTCCTCTTCACCGAGAACGAATCCAATGCTGGTCGCCTGTGGGGACAGCCCAATCCTTCGCCCTACGTCAAGGATGCCTTTCATCAATATCTGATCTCAGACCAGCACGACGCAGTCAATCCGTCGAAGACAGGAACCAAAGCTACGGCCCACTACGTGCTCGAAGTTCCCGCCGGAGGAAGCAAGATTGTCCGACTGCGGCTCTCCCAGAAGTCGGCGAGCGATGCTTTTGGGGCGTTTGACAAGATCTTCGACAGCCGCCTCTCCGATGCGAACGAGTTTTATGAGCGCATCACTCCAGCGACGTTGAGCGAGGATGAACGTCGCGTCCATCGGCAGGCGCTGGCGGGAATGCTGTGGAGCAAGCAGTATTACTACTTCGATCTCGATAAATGGCTCATGGAGCATGAAGCCCATCCCCTAACGGGATCTGGCAAGGGGCAGTCCCGCAACGCTGACTGGTTCCATATGCTGAACAGCGACATCATCTCCATGCCCGACAAGTGGGAGTACCCGTGGTATGCGGCATGGGACCTGGCCTTTCACACAATTTCGCTCTCGCTGGTGGACTTCGACTTCGCCAAAGAGCAGCTCTTGCTCATGCTTAGGGGCCTGTATGCCCATCCAAACGGACAGATCCCCGCCTATGAGTGGAACTTCAGCGATGTGAACCCTCCCGTACATGCCTGGGCGACTCTGTTTCTCTTCCGAATTGAGACGCAGCTGGGCCGGGCGGACCTGCGTTTCCTCGAGCGCTCCTTCCAGGGACTTATGCTGAACTTCAACTGGTGGGTCAACCGCAAGGATCCGGAGGGACGCAACGTCTTCGCCGGCGGATTCCTCGGACTCGACAATATCGGAGTCTTCGATCGCAGCGCAGAGCTGCCGACCGGTGGCCATCTGGATCAGGCTGACGGCACCGCATGGATGGCCTTCTACTGCCTTTGCATGCTCGAAATGTCTCTCATTCTAACCGAGTACGACGCCATGTATGACGAGATGGCCGCTCGATTCCTCGAGCACTTCGTCTGGATCACTTACGCCATGGATCGTATGGGGGAGAACCGCGACGAGATGTGGGATAGCGAGGATGGCTTCTTCTACGACCTGCTCCATTTCCCCAATGGCGATTCCACACGTCTGAAGATCCGCTCGATGGTGGGTCTGCTACCGCTCTGTGCCGCAACGGTATTCGAGCGTGGCACTGCTGCCAAGAATCCCCGCCTTACGGAGATGATAGCCATGTTTCGCGAGCGTCATCCGGAGGTCGCGGCAAAGATCGCCACGGCGGACGATCCAAAACTCGGCGGGTACAAAGGCCGCAGGCTGGCGTCGATCTGCAATAAGGAGAAGCTCCAGAGCATTCTGGCCTACATGCTCGACGAGAAGGAGTTTCTAAGCCCGTACGGCATCCGTTCCCTCTCGAAGGTTCACCTCGATCATCCTTTTGTGTTCTATCTGCAAGGGCAGGAATACAAAGTTCAGTATCTTCCGGCCGAGTCGAACACCGGCATGTTCGGCGGCAACTCCAACTGGCGCGGGCCGGTATGGATGCCTGTGAATGGCCTGATCATCCGTGGGCTGTTGCAGATGTATCCGTTCTATGGCCCCGATTTCAAAGTCGAATGCCCGACCGGCTCGGGCAAATACATGACGCTATTTGAAGTGGCGCATGAGATCGCCCGCCGTTTGTCGAGCATCTTTTTACGCGATGCCGACGGCAATCGTCCGGTGTATGGAGGAACGAAGAAGTTCCAGGACGATCCTCACTGGCGCGATTACATCCTGTACTACGAGTACTTCCATGGCGACAACGGCGCCGGATTAGGGGCCAGCCATCAGACCGGGTGGACCGGCCTCGTCGCTCGCAGTCTTGACCTGTTCGCGCGGGTGACTCCGGAGATGGCTATGGAGACACCAAAGACCGCAATGGCGGAGATCACTCGCGATCAGGTTGCCGGGCAGAAAGCCTGAGCCGTGGACAATCGCGGCAAACGGCCATTGATTCCGCCACGAGAAAGGGCCACCAGGAATCCCGGTTCCTTGTAGAGTTTCGAGAACTGCTCGATCTCCGCAGTTGAAGCGGCACAGGATATTTAAGTGCGAACCACGTCACGTCTTCACTGCAAGGAGGAGTAGTGAGGGAGCCAGAAAAGGTGCCAATGATCCCGATACCGAACGATGTGAGGCCGGGCTCGCCTACAACGACGACGGCAGCCTTTCAGGAGAAGGCGACCGACTTCTCTCTGGTTATGGGTGGTCCGATCTTCCAATTGTTTCGGAAGGCACATCTCACCGGAGATCATCTGGAGCTTCTGCACCGGCGTCTACTTACGATCATCTCAATCGCGTGGCTGCCGATGCTGATCCTCGACCTTGTTGCTTCTCGACCTGGTGTCCCAGGCCGGCTTACCTTTCTTCATGATGTTGAGGTCCAGGCCCGTTTTCTTGTTGCCCTTCCAGTGCTCATTGCGGGTGAGTTGATTGTTCATTCACGCCTACGCCCTGTTGTGCAGCGATTCGTGGAGCGGCGAATTGTCAGGGGAGAAGACCTGCCTCGTTATGAGGCAGCGATCGAGTCGGCAGTCAGGCTGCGCAATTCCATCCCTATCGAGGCAGGGCTTCTGATCGCTGTTTACTCGCTTGGGTTATGGCTGTGGGGCAGCCGAGTCGGAATCGAATTTCCAACCTGGTATGCAATGCCGGGAGGCCGCTGGCATCTGACCCCCGCCGGATACTGGTACGTATTTGTTGCCATCCCGATTCTGCAGTTCATCCTTCTACGCTGGTATCTGCGGTTCTTCATCTGGTATCGCTTTCTCTGGCGGGTGTCAAAACTGAACCTGCATCTGGTTCCTATCCATCCCGATCACTGCGCAGGGCTAGCTTTCCTGGGTAAGAGCGCATACGCATTTGGTCCAATTCTCTTTGCTCAGGGCGCTATGCTGGCGGGCCTGGTGGCGAGCCGTGTCCTATACAGAGGGGAGAGTCTGCTGTCGTTCCAGCTGCAGTTGGGAGGCTTTGTCGTCTTTTTCGTTCTGGCGATTCTGGGGCCGCTCCTGATGTTTACCCCCAGGATGGCAGCCGCAAAACGAAAGGGACTGGCCGATTACGCCCAGGTCGCGCAGGGTTACGTCGACAGATTTGAAGAGAAATGGGTTCTTGATACACCTCCGTCGGAAGAGGTCCTGGGATCTGGAGACATTCAGTCTCTCGCTGATCTGAACAACAGCTATGACGTTGTGCGCGGTATGCGTGCCGTTCCATTCGGCCTTGACGATATCTTCCGCTTAGCCCTGTCGACCGCCGCTCCCCTCGCGCCACTCCTATTAACGATCTTCTCTCCGGAAGAACTCATCATGCGGCTCGTCAAGCTCGTCTTTTGAGACATCGTGGGCGTGTACCTACCGATTCATTTCTTCTCATCAGAGCTCGACGTGAGCATCTCTTTGATTGCACGCTTGTCTGTTGCGTAGTTGCTATGGGCCGAGGTGGGGTTCTCAAACAGCCATAACCAGTGGGTGGAGTTTCTGACGCTGTAGTTTTCGACGTGAATGTCACCGAGCGCGGGAACTGTCCAGGTAAGTAAGTCGCTCGGATCATTCAATGCAATGATTCGTGGAGGCTTGCACTCCTGCGGAGCGCTGGGGAGGGACTTGAGATATTCGCACCGAACCTTTCTCCAATCCTGAAAATGCGTCGCGATATTTCTTTCCGAAGGTCCGTCCAGAGCAGCTAACTCCAGCAATCGGAAAGGGGCTTGTAACGGATGTCTCAGGTCCACAACGTAACGCATGTCCAGGTACACTCACTCATCAGCAGGCTTGGTTTCCTTGCTCGGCGCGGAGCGCATGAAATGTTTTTGATTTGGTTTTGTATTAGGGGCGGCGTTGCGGGCGGGAACGAGGTCGTTACAAACTCTTTTTCAGCAACCAGTCACCGAACGATCGAAGGTCCGCCTGATCGATAGGGTCTTCGATTCGAAAATCGTGGGTCGACCTATTAGGGTTGGAGGAGTGTGCCCGTCAGCTTGTTTCCCCCAAGTTTTAGATATTCGTAACCAATGCGTCCGCGCCGATGTGGCTTTCTTTTTCAAGCAATGGGAGGGTTCAGAAGAGCGGACCGGCCGGGAACTTGAGGGGAGAACATGGGACCAGATTGCCCGAACCCTCGTTGCCTTTGTCTGTGTAGAACAAAGTTTTTGGCTACCACTTCGCTCTGAATACGGCAGTATTAACCCTTACTGTCAGAATCATCGCCCAACTTAGCCAGAAGATCAGCTCTGACGGTCTTTGCCAAGCTTTCCTGACCTGTGGCTCAAAATTTTTATCTGTCGTAGAGTTTTAGGAATTGTTGTCGTAGCCGCGGCAATCAGGCCTGACCGATGACGAGGCTTTCGCAAGCGGCTTTGACGTTTTCGAGACAAACAGCCTGGGCGCGTCTTTGACGCTGAGGGCGCGTTCGATTTGGGCCAGAAGTCGGGTCAGGAGCTGAAGATTGCGGCTGGTGGATACGAAATAGACATGCAAATTTTTGCATGGTCTATTGCCTAATAATTAGGCTGCAAAAAGAGCTCCGTAGAGAGCGCTGTAAAGTTTAGCGGCAGCGTTTCCTGCTCCATCCTTTCCCGATGTGTGGCGAGTCTGTGCTGACGGAAGGTTCCGCATGCCCTCCCCCGTATTCGCTTCAGTGGGATTTTCTTCTCATGCCGCATTGCGTTTTCCTTCATCGTGTATCTGACCGTTCTCCTATGTGGCCGCGTATTGCATGGAGTCCCGCTCGTTGACGACTTCAAATCCTATGACACCGCATCGCGCGATGTCTCCACTTCAATGCGAGTTATGCCTCTTCCGCATACGTCACTTGGCGTGTGCCTGCAAACGCAAATGAAAAGGACACAATCATGGCAATCAATCCTCCTCAAGCAGGACAGTGGTTCTATATCCAAAGCCCTCTCTCCGACAGCATCGGCAATACCTATGTAGCAAACGTAAACGCGGCCAGCCTAGAGCAGGGCACAAGTGTCATCCTTTGGCCCTTGCAACCAAATTCTCCCAATGTTCTTTGGCAATATCCAAGATGGCTATATCTTTAGCGCTCTTTTCCCTTTTCTTATGCCAAGGTATAGTTCGGTTCTGGATTTAGGCGAGGAGTTTAACTGGAATGGGGTCACAGGAAATTATGTTGTTTCAAACAAATACAGCGGTGCCAGTTCCCAGCAATGGACTTTCAATGATAATGGCACAATCTCAAACCAAAGCAATGGTCTGGTACTGGACATTGCCGGAGGGGTGGCGCAGGCTGGAGCATGGATGGTGGTTTATCCGGCGGTAGAAGGGCCACCGGCCTGGCAGCAGTGGTCGGCAGCTCTTCCGCCGGTCTTTGTGCCGAAATGGTCATTCATCCAGAGCCCACTGACCGACGATCAAAACAACATCTATGTGGCAACCATCGAGGACGGGACGAGCAACGTTGTGGCGTCGCCGATCCAGGCCAATTCACCAAATCAGTTGTGGCAAATCACATTGGACGGGCGCATCTTAAGCGCGGCAGAAGGCAATCCCGTTGTGACTCTGGGGTCACAATACGATGGGGGCACCAACGGGAATTACATCGTCACAGCTCCCTCCCCGACAAAGACAGACAATACTTTGCAATGGATCTTGAACGACCAGAACATGTTCATCAATGTTTCCGATGGACGGGCGATGAATATGTATGGAGGCGTTGCGAATCCAAATACGCCTCTTATTACTTACGCCGCGGAGAGCGGCCCCCCGGCAAATGAAGTCTGGTCGCTGACTCCAGCGTCTCCGCTAACCGATATGCTGGCGGCGGCGCCAGTATCTTTCCCGCAATTTACAGGCGATCAGGGTACTGCGTACACAGCCATCTGTCAGGAGCTCGGCGTCTCGGATTTGCGAATCGACTATACGATCCTTGATGACCCGTTTTCCGACTGGCTCAATGTGATCCGAACTATGCAATGTCCTGCCGGAGTGCAACCGGCGGATTGGATCATCGTTGTCGCTCAATTGACGGCGGAGCTGACGGCAGTGGAGGCCATTCAGCTGCTGTTTGCAAATTACGCCATCTTCCATGTCGACCTGTTTGCGGATCATTCAGCCCTGCTAAACAAGCTTGGTGCGGAAGCGAACATCACGCAGGGCAGCGACACAAATGTGATAGGAATTGTTCTCTCCGTTCTGGAAGGCGTGGCGTATACAGCGCTCGAGGCGATTCCAGGAGCAGGGGCAGTGTTAGGGAATCTTATGGAGGCAGGAATTAGTATCGCTGTGAGCGCCGTCAATGACGGCGGGACAATTTCACCGAACCACTTTCCTAGTGCATACTCCAAGCTTTGGGGGCACTTAAGAGACAATTTCAGCCTTCTTCTTAAGCCATGGGCAACATGGAAACTACAATCCTGTCGGATTGGGGAATGATGCAGGCAACATACGCTGATATCCTTTCCACCGGGCCTGACTCGCTGGCGTAGTCTGCTGATGCGACGCCGGGTCTGGTTACAGCTTCGACTCCCGGATACTCGATCTCCGTGATGCAAATGCTGATGCCGGCAAATTACCAAATTTACCAAATTCAGACATATGATGATTCGGCGGTTCCCAATGTGCCAGCGAACACTCAGTGGGTGCAGCAAGTGGGCGAAAGCACATATAACAAATATTGGATCGCTACTGCAGACAACTGGAACACACTTCCATATTCCGACACTATGGGCGATATCTGGAATATGGGTGTCACCTACTCCGACTTCTTTCAGGGATTGGCAGGGTGGGGTTTGCGCGCTGCTATCCCGCGTGGCAAGACAGTCTTATGGGCACAGACTGCAATGGCTTGGTTATCACAATCACTAACCTGGCGCCTAATCCGCTGACAGTAACGGCATCATCTTCAGATAACGGTCAGGGGGCACGATCATCGGGGCAACCTCGCAGGCACTGCAGCCGTATGGGAGCGTTTCCTTTGTTGGTCACTACGCAAACTCATTGGCAACGGACATTGCGATCTTTGATCCAAATCTCGCAGCGAGTCCCAGGTCGGATTTTTTACGGCCCATCAACACTTGTGCTACGGAGAAGGTGCCGATGTCTGGGTGGATTCGCAGGTGAAAGGCCTTGGGTACCAGCTCACCCCACCCATTTGCAATTCAGGCGGGTACATAGACTCTTATCCTGGCGCAGTTCAGATTGGAATATGCCTGGCGCCGATTAATCCACTTTCTTCCAACTAATTGCAGATCAAACTCAAGCACTGTGTGGTCCCTCTTCCCGTGTAGCGGGAAGAGGGCGCTTTGATCTTTTCAAAACGACATCGTAATACCGGTAGCTCCCTCCCCGACGATCTGACCCCTCAGTGCTGTTATCAGGAGCCTTCCCATGCGAAAGTTATCGAAATCGCTGTCTTCCATGGTTTCGTTGAGACCTGGTTTCTCTGCATTAGCCGTTGCAACCGCTCATGTCATGACTCTCGCATGCGGCTGCAGTTCAGGAGCCGCCGCGCCACCACAAATACCTCTACAACATGTCTTGTTCGTCGGGGACAGTTTCACTCACGGAAGGTATTTTCCCGTGCGTCTCTACAACTCAGGGGGAACTCAGGGTTCTACGGCTCGATCGCCTCTGGTGATCGACGAAAATTTTGGTGCGACCGGGCTTCGTCAGGAGAGCGCGAAGGAATACGGGCCGTACGGTGGAATTCCAGGCATCTTCGCGGAACTTGCTTACGAAGCGGGGCTTTCATACGATGTGCATATCGAAGCGATTTCGATGACCAGCCTGCATAACAACTATGCTGTTGCTTCCAGCGTTATCGATCAGGCGAAGTGGAACGCTGTTGTTTTGCAGGAGATTAGCACCCGGCCTCTGCCCTATAGTCTGAGTGGTGACGAGACGAGCGCCCCGGAGAGCTTCTGCATGAGCGTCCAGACGATCGAAGCGGGTGTACATGCAGAAGCTC
>Ga0193742_1001386_pt1 | contig 14605 bp, 19 predicted proteins | sample L2c1metaG_FD_165511 | JGI IMG/M metagenome (GOLD analysis project Ga0193742, IMG submission 165511) | Soil microbial communities from a riparian zone of the East river system, Colorado, United States - L2c1 | ecosystem: Environmental > Terrestrial > Soil > Riparian zone | place: USA: East River... | reverse complement strand
GAAGCGCCACAACCTGACCGACTCGTGGAGAGCCGGATGCGGTGAAAGTCGCACGTCCGGTTCGGAAGAGCGGCATGGGGAAACGACCCGGCGAAAGCCGGGAACCGCGCCCCATGTCGACTCTTACAAACGAGAGACAAGATCAACTCAACATCGCGCGAAAGGCCGAGGCTAGGCGGCGTAGTCGTGTCATTGTTCGACATCGGCCCTCTCCCCAACGTCGCTGGAATCCTTGCCGCAGTCGCATTCGTCGTGGTCGCACGAACTGATCAGGCCGCCACAATCACTTGTCCACCACCCTGCGAACCTGGTCGCAAGACATCCGAAATCATCGATAGCACCAGCACATGACAGACGATTCTGCGTATGCCTTGGGGGAGGCGATGACGATGAGAAAAGGCCACATTGGTGCGGCCGCACGTAGGCTCGCATGCGGCTGTGGCGACCAGTCTGGCGACCTGTCGCTCGGACGAAGTTCACGGTGTCTGCTGAAGAACGGATGGATCAGGGGCGGGCAGAGATGAACGCCGCCGACCACATCATCTCCGGCCTCGCCTTCACAGAGCACCCACGTCGGAACGAACGCATCGAACCTCTGCCGTTGGCGACCGCGCGGCTTGCCGCATCCACTGATGGATCGCTGCGGTACGCCATCAGCCGGATCGACGGCTACGGCAAGGTTCCGGCAGCACAGCTCCTCGACAGCCTCGGCTGGCATCCCGGAGATCGGCTCACGGTTGCGGTCGAGCGCAACATCGCGATCTTTCGACGTGATCTCACCGGCGTTTCCACCATCACCAGGAGACGTGCCCTCGTGATGCCCGTCGCCACACGCCGAGCCTGCGGCCTCACGACAGGCGACAGCCTCCTGCTCGCCGCCGCGGCGGAGTTCGACGTCATCGTTGCTCACCCGCCGGCCGTACTGGACAAGATGATGACCCTCTACCACCAATCCCCCGACCATGCCTGAGAATGCCTCTGTCCCAGATCTGGACCTTGTGCGCATGGTCGTCGAGCGACTCGGATTCGACCCCGCGGCGTTGACCCAAGCCTCGTCTTCCCACGAACCGGTCCCGACGTTCGGCACCTACATCCCCGTGGTCTCGGATGCAGTCAGCGAGGCAACGCGACAGACCTACACGCCGTACTGGAATCGGATCCTCAAACACTGGCGCCACCTCGAGCTCACCCAACCAACTCCGTCGATGATCAAGCAACTCGCGGAGACCGTGCGGCAGAACGTCGTGGTACGCCGGAACACGCGCAACGGCCGCGGAGCGGTCGAACTGGTCATCGCGGCACTGCGCTGCATCTACCAACACGCGATGGACGACGGCTTGATCACCGAAGCCCAGAACCCGGCGCGCCGGGTCCGCAAGCCACCGCGGTTGCCAAGCGGACGATTCGCCCTCCCCGCCGACCGCCTCGGTGAGATCCACCGCATCGCAGCGCAGACCGGTAACGACCCCCAGCTCGACAGCCTTCTCCTGCGTTTCCACGAAGAGACCGCAGCCCGCCGCGGAGGCGCTCTCGCAATGCGAACCCTGCACGATCTGGACCCCGACCAGTGCCTCGTACGACTCCACGAGAAAGGTGGCACGTCACGGTGGCAACCAGTGTCACCGACACTGATGCAATGCCTCCAAGACCACGCTGAGGAACGCGGCGCTCCGCGCGGCGAGCAGGTGCTCCGCTACAGGAACGGGAACCCGCTGACGCGTCGCCGCTACGACTACCTCTGGGAACGCCTCGGCCGCCACCTCCGATGGGTGGCCGCGCAGCAGGTCACCATCCACTGGCTGCGCTACACCACACTTACCTGGGTCGAGCGCAACTTCAGCTACGCAATCGCCCGCGCCTTCGCCGGACACGTCGACAACAGCGGCGGCGTCGGAACGACGGCAACCTACGTCGAGGCCGGCATCCACGAAGTCGCTACCGCCTTGGCCGCTCTGACTGGCGAGCCACATCCGCTCGCACGACAACACACCTGCGACGAACCGCCTATTGCCATGATCGACTGATCTGCTACCGTTAGTTCATGGTAAATCTCCCGGAAATCGGGAGATTGCCCTCGAGCAGGTGATCCCCTCGGACACCAGTATCGGTGACATCTCACTAAAACCGTGAGATCTCACTCGTCAGATGCGGCGTAGAGGTGCTGCGATCGCGTGCAGGCTCCGAATGGCACGCTGGCCCGGCCGCGATGTCAACTCGTCGTGCTCGCCGAACTCTGGGTGCTGTCCTGTCCTGGTCTCAGCCCCCGATTTCGTCGTCGAGGCGGCCGACGAACACCGAGTCGAGCAGTGTGACGAAGCCCTGGATGCGCAGGAAGTCCGCCGGGATCTGTGAGGAGAGCATGACCCGGCCGTTCCACTTCCGGGAGTCGCGAGCGAATCGGTTCATCAGCACCCGGCCGGCACCTCCGACAGGAAGAACCGGAGGTGGTCCGGTCACACCCTCCTCTGGAGGTCAGCCGTCACACCTTCCCGGATCAATGGGGCCACCGCGTCCGCCAGAACGCCCGCCTGGACGCTGGATTTCCCGAGCACAGCTTCGAATGTGACACGGCCAGCCGACGCGGCCAAGTCCGCAAGCTGTATCGAAGAATGACGACGGGAGTTTCCCGTCCAGAATTCCGCGACACGTACGGGCGGCACATGATTGGCGAGATCTGGGTGAACATTCCATAATCTCGGGAAGAAATCCCGGGCGAATTCCGAGGTCAGGAGTTTCTGTTCGTCATGCAGGAAACGGACGGGGCCGTGGTCGTTGTACGCGTGCCACAACGTCATCGGGAGCATCGTGACGAGGGGATCCAGCCCTGGGTAGAGCCCGCTGCCGCGCGGTACGGCCGAACGTACCAACGCGTCGGCGTGGACGCGGGTTGCCAGGAGTATCTGCAACAACGACTCGACCGAGCGTCCGGAGCGTCGACGGCAGCGCCTTCGCGCGTGTTCGAGGCGGTCGAAGAATGACGCGACGGTCTCTTTCTCGCCGACACCTCGCTGTGTCGCGCGAGCGAGGCTGACGAACGCCTTGTTCAGCGGCTCCCAAAACTCACCCAGATCACGCGGCCCGTCCGTGAACAAAGTCACGGCCATGTCTCGCGCTATTCCGTCCGCGTAGAGGTCGATTCCTTGTTCGTGTGCTTCCTCCTCGACCAGGAGGTCGATCATTTTCGACACAATGAGAAAGTGCTTGTCAGCGACGGTGATAACGACCCGGCCTGCCAGGCTGCCGCCAGGCGCCAGGGCAGCCGCCAACACCTCGAGCCCACCACGTGTCTTGGCGAACTGGCTGAACTTCGCCTCGGGCGCTTGGGTCGCGCCAGCACGTTCACGTAGCTCGGCGAGCACGTGCCGCGCATCCTCGTCATCGATCCGGACGGAAGCGTGCGCGAACACGCCTTGCAGGTCTGTGAGGTTCTCCCCCGTGGATCCCGACTCGTCCGCGGCAACCCACACTGGGCCGCCGCCGTCGCTGGTGGGTTCCTCGGCCCAGAACGGCCAGGCAGGGTCTACGACTGTGCTTCCCGTCACCGCAGGAGAGTCTACGTCGTGTCGGCCGCCGGAGCGGGGTGACAGTGAGCCGATCGTGCGGAGATGAGGTTCGACATGACGGAGGTGCTGGCGATCGGCCCGTTCACCGCGGTCGCCGACCAGCTCCGACGCCGTTCGCGCTCCTACCCTGGGCTGGTCGCCGGCACCGTCCACACCGCACAGGGCAAACAGGCCGACATCGTCATCCTCGTGCTGGGCAGCGACCCCCGGAAACCCGGCTCGCGGCAATGGGCGTCGAGCAGGTCCAACCTGCTCAACGTAGCCGTGAGCCGCGCCAAACGCCGCCTCTACGTGATCGGCAACCTGAACGCCTGGTCAACCTGGCCCTATTTCTCCATGCTCGCACGATCCCTCCCACACGCGCCACCGCTCTCCTCGGCCCGCGCCTACGTCAACGACGCGACCGCGGGTGTGGTCCACGAGATCGACTACAACGACCTGCGAATTGCCCGCACCCTCCCGTTCGACATCGCCCCGACGCACTTGGTGGAGACGGGCCGATGAGCCGGGCACGGCCGGATCCGATCATCCCACCTCCACCTGGTTCTGCCGCGAACGTCGATGCAATACGGGACGGCGTTACCGAAGCCGGCGACGACCACCGGGGCCTTTACCGCCAACGCGGGCGTCCTGCTCCGCCGAGAGGAGCCGGAGCAGCAGGCTCCTCAGGGGCTACCGGCCTCCTACCGCCAAACGCGACGTTCTGCTCGTTCGCCATCGACGGTGACAGGTCGCGCGGTGGCCCGTACGTCCTCGCCAGCACGATAACCATCGTCGGCTACGTCGCCATTGCCGGCCTCTGCGCGCTCCGCCCATGTCAGCTGACCATCAGCAGCGAAGGGCTGACCGTCCGCCTCACCGAAACCCGATTCATGGGCCCGATCCGCCGGATGCTGCGACTGCCCGAACCGGCGCAGGCCGAGGTTCTCTGGAACGACGTTGAGATCCTCCAAATACAGGAAACGAAATCGGTCACCCGGCGCGGGTCGAAAACCCCGTGAAAAGCACCAGCTACGACATCCGGCTGGCTCCCCCGCGCTTGCTGCCGAAATCGTGGCGGTTGTCTCCGCTCTGGAGAGAGCAGACGGCCTGGACGTGCTCTGCCCGCTCGACAGACTCGAATTCCACCTGAACGCGTCCGTCGCGACCATCGACGCTTTGCTGCGGGAATACGGAGGCGACCGGTACCACGGGATCGTACGGTCCACCTCTGTGTGACCTTCGGCTGCTGCGCGGGTTGGCGAACCAGGACGACGTGCCGTCCAGCGTTGGCGATCACGGCCAGTAGCGGCGGCATGGTCGCCAGCACCACTGCGTACGGCGATGCCACGATCTACCGTGTCACTCCTCACCGCGTGCTCGACGGACGTTCGCTTCCCACATAGGCGAAAAGCTGGGCGCGGTTCGGTTCGGCGTAACCGGCGATCTGGGCCCGAAGCCTGCCGAGCAGTTCGGTGAGGTGATCCGCAGCGCCCGTATCGGCACAGTGCCGAGCCAGAGCACGGAGCTCGATCAGCATGCGCACCGCGGCAACACCGCCTTCCGTCGTGGCCAGCTGCGCACCCCGCAGAATCAGGGCGCGCCGCATGCTCGCGTCGAGTTCGACGTGGTCGCCGCGACGCATCGAGTGGAAGAGTCGGAGGTAGGACAGAACCTGTGTGAACGGGTCCTCAGTGTTGGCTACCGCACGGGCGAGGTTCGTGTCGATGACAAGGGGCTCAGTGGTGTTGTCGTCGTGGACCACGAACCGCTCCACCCCGGGACTGACGCGCGCCGCCACGTTGACGGAAGCGAGCAGTGATCCAGCTCGCTCCATGTCCACTGTCAACTCGATCCGGGGCACTCCGAACACGTGCACTTCACACTGGTCGTCGGAGACCTGGATGTCCGGACACGGCCACCCACTCACCAAGGCGACGAGCTGAATGCTCTGCGTGGCAGGCAGAGACTCCACCGTCTCGAGCAACGGCATGACATCAGCACCCGACTCGACACCGAACAGCACGACCGCCACCGTCAACGCCATGGCCGTCACGTGTCCGGCGATGACCGCGTCAACCAACTGCGCGGATGTTAGGTGTTTCTGGACATTGCCGCGATCATTAAGAAGGTCGACTCCGTTGTCGGTCTTGATGACATACGCACGGTGCGCGACGGCGTTCCGGAGGTCGAGGTCGATGTCAGCAACCAGCCGTGCGTGTGGCGTGCTCCTGATCCGGCGTACACAGGCAGCGGCCCCGTCGGACAGAGCCGAGCGGTAGCCCGATCCGGTAAGCGCTACGGAGAACAGCGCAATGGAGTGCCTGGTGCTCGACTCCACGACAGTGTGAACGGAGCTCATAAGCGCGTCGACGCCGACCCGATCGTTTCCCGAGACCGTGGACAGGACGTGAAGCATGCTTCCGGACCGGTACATTTCGGCCAGGGCGCGCGAGAAATTGTTTCTGAACACGTCGGACTCGATGGCGTCACGACACTTTTGGCTGCCAGCCCGAAGAACGTCGCGTGCCCGGACGACGATGTCCTCGAAGGACTGCCGCTCCCCAAGAGTCGCGGCCATCTCGACACACGACCGAACATACTCACCGATCCCAGCAGGAAGGGCGGCACTGGGACCACCGATCCTCGTGATGCGCTGCATCGCGATATCAGTGGCGGAGCTGGCGGTCATGGCGAGCGACACCATCGCGATCGCCAGATCGTCGGGAGACCGGCCCACCATGAGCTCGAGTCGATCGATGGCCCCAGCCCACCGATCCAGGGCAGAACAAGCCGCGTCAATGTGACCCTGCAGCACCTGCTCAGCTCGTTGCGCCTGGACTGGAGCCGGTGCGGCGTACGCGTTGAGGGTTGCCTCCCACACTCCGTGCACGCTTGTAAGCGTGTCCTCAACGGCCTGACACAACTCGCGCCACGGACGAAGGCGCTGAACGGCCTTGATCGCATCGACCCGACCGAGCAACTGACCGGTCAAGTCGCAGGCCCGCTCGACATCACAACTGTCTTCGTCAAGCGCCGCCCAGAACTGCTCCATCCACTCCGTCAGGCCACCAAGCAGCGCCGGGTACAGGTCCACACCGGGCTGCAGCACCTCACCCGGCGCCACCGGCTGAACGCAACGCACCTGCTTGACGACACGCTGCCGCCGCTGCACCTGCGGATTGACCTCGTGCACGCGCGGCCGCTCCCCGCAAGCAGGACACGCAACGCCCCGAACACGCTCGCGTTCACCACACGGACACACGAAACCCGAGAACGAAAGGCTGAACCCCGGCCTTCTCCTGCTCATGCTGCCATCCCACTTCACGACCCGATCTCGTCGACTCACCCACGCACGTCGACGACGTAACGGACTAGAATATGGCGCGCGGCAACCCGAATCCCGAGACACGCCGGAAGGCGACGAGATCAGGTCGATTCACCACGAGCGCCGGATCCTGAACAACCCGAAGAACTGGATCGCCCCGGCGACGTTGGAGCATCACGGCACAGGAGTGCCCACGCTGCGACACCTCGTGCGCACAGGCCGATGGGGCCGGACCGTGAAGTCCAGCCCCATCGACCCGTATCACTCCAACCAGTCCATGACGATCTGACTCACCACGTACACGACTGCACGCACGCGCGAACCCTTTCACCCAGGACGATAATCTACGCAGAACTTTTTCAATTTTGCAGCAGCCGGGACACCTCGTGCGGGGTGACGGGCGTCCGGGCCGGGTGGCGAACAGTGGCGCGGACATGCGGCCGCCGGCCTCGCCCCGCACCGCCACGGCGCGCAGCTCAGGCCGTGTCGCCCCAGCGAGCACCCCGTCGCCAAGACCGCACGGAGTCTCTGGGGCCAACGCCGCACGTGGCGGGTCCTCACCCGACGAACAGCAAGACGAACGCCGTCGCCAACGCCGCGCCTACCTGGGCAACCTCGATCCTGGAGAGCGTCATGCCTGGTTCGACTGGCTCAACACTCGTGACGAACTCTCCGCGGCCGCCGCGCCAGCCCGACGAGACACTCACATCCCCACCCGACCTCGCCCGGCTCGCGGCCGCACAGCCCGTGACCGTGCACCCCGCGGTATGCGCGACTGCGGCTGGCTCGACAAGTCAGCTGACCACCGGCAACTCTTGGCGCTCGAGTTCGCTAGCCACCGGCCGCCGCGAAGATCTCGGCGCCTGATGCAGCCAGCATCAACACGAGGCCTATCTAACTGTCCCAATGCCTCCTAACATCAAGCTATGGACCTTGACGCCACAGCCGATGATCAGTCGTTGGTGGCCTCACCCAAGATCTTCATCAACTACAGGGTTGGAGATGCAGAGTTCGCTGCGGCAATGGTTCGTGACCAACTTGGCAGGCACTTCGGCCGGGACGTGTTCTGGGCGGAACGCTCGATCTCGCCGGGAGAAACATGGGTTTCAGCCCTTACGGAGGCGGTGCGAAAGTGCCGGGTCATGATCGCGCTCATCGGCCCGGCTTGGCTCGCGGCGCGCGATGAACACGGCACCAGGTGGATCGACCGGAAGACTGACCCGGTCCGCCGCGAGATCGAGACAGCCGCGCAGGCCGGTGTGTGGATCATCCCGGTCCTGTTGCCTGGAGCACCGAAACTGAGGCGAGACGATCTGCCAGACAGCCTGGCCACCCTCGCCGACCGGCAGTTCCTGCATATCGGTCCGTCGAGCACGGGCTCGACGTTCGCCCCATTGATCGACTTGACTGCGAGGCTGCTGGCCGAAGCAGGTGACCAGGCAGGTGTCGAAGCGAATGTGGGCACAGACATCCCGACACGAGGAGCGCTCGTCGCTGCGGTGACCGAGGCGCCAAGCCGTACGGGCCGGTCCCCTGGGATGACGGCTTCATCGAGGAGCATCCGCCGCGAACCGGTTCCGGATGGACCTATACGTGACTTTTTCGACCGCTTGCACGAGTTGCACCGCTGGGCTGGTGAACCGAGCACCAGAAGCATCGCAAGCAGCCTTGGAAAGGGCGTGATCAGCTACGGAACTGTCTACTCGACGTTCCGCGGACCGCAGGTACCCCGCTGGCCGCACGTTGAGCTGATCGTTGAGGCACTGGACGGCGACATCGACGTCTTCCGTCGCGCGTGGGTCGATGCTCGAGGTGCCGAGGACACACTCCGAGCGGGCAAAGATGCGGACGGCAGCTAGCCGTTAGATCTTATTCAACTTTGTTAAATGATGTTCAATAACGTTATCTTGCACTGATCGTGCTGGACCCTTGAGTCGTCGGATCACGACCGGAAGGCGGCTCAGGATGATGCGAGCACTACGACGGTTCGGAGTGAAACGGCTTCGCAGATGGGGACTGTCCCTGACGATCGGCGCTGTCTCCCTTGGCGCAGGAGTGGCTGCGGGGATGGACAGTGGCTGGATGCAGGGTGTGCTCGTGGGTTGTGCTGTTCCTGCCGCTGTTGCAGGATTAGCCGCACTTGGCGAGCGCTCTCAGACGGCGAAGGCTGAGGCGGACCGCAACCGTCCTAACGAAGATCATGAGTTGTGACATCGCGCAGGTCGCCGATCGGGCAATCACCCCTCCGCGACGGCGGCTGAGGCGATGCCTGCTGCATCACGTCAGCTCCGAGATTGCCTCCGAGCTCATCTTCGCCGTCAGCAACACCGCTACGCATGTCGGCACCTATTCGCCCGACCCGTGCAAGTGCCGCTGCGTCGCCGTGATCGACACATGGCACAGCAACTCCATGACCTCGTGCACGTCGTGGCCGGCCAGCCGAGCTAACTCCGCCGTGGTGTGGCCGACCCACGTGCGGCGTGAGCGCCGCGATGACCTTGGCCGGAAGCCCAGCCTCCTCAGCGAGCCGGCGCAATAACACCTCGAACGGCGCCACCGAACGCCCGGTCCGCGTCACCAACAGCGGCACGCCCCCGCGGCCACCTGAGCCAACCGCGCACTGCGACCACCCGCAGCTCAGGCCGAGACGCCAGGTACCGCTCCACGCTCGTCCACAAGCGACGGCACATCGACCGACGTTAGCGGCCGCCCTTTCCCTCGGATCCGCAGCTTCTGCGTGCCGCCGTGCCGCACCCGATCCCGGTCCTGCAGGTGGTTCGCCATTCACAGGCACTACCGGACGCGCGCTTCTGTCTTCGCTGACTTTGTCCAGGGCGCCGGCAGCTCACCATCGCCATCAACCATTCGCGTGCGTTCCGCCTATAGGTACAGGATCCCCGGGTCACGACCTCGCCCGTGACCGTGTAACGAGGTCCGTGTCGGTCACGACTGTCGGGTCAGCGCGAAAGAAGGGTGGCACGTGGCGGTAAGGGACAGCAGACCGATCGCACTGGGCACTTGGCGAAAGCGTTCCCGTCGGCCCCTGACAGTCACGGCGGACGACTTCGCGCCGCAGGACACCGCCCTGCCGGGATCCGCCTGCTACGACTTCATGCGGGCGAACGAGAAGGCGCGGAACGACGCGCAGAAGGGTATGAACACAGGGGTCGCGCTCGCCCGCATCGCCGCTCGTGGTGTGTCGAACTACTGGCGCCAGCAGAAACGACAGCAGCCGTGGTGGAGCGTGCAGCGGGCCAGCACAGCCGCCGGGTCTTTCCTCGACGAGGTCGCCGACTACTGCTCGGCGGGTCGTGCCTACGACCTGGCGGTGGAGACCTCGTTCGCCGCCGTCGTGCCACAGCACACCTGCGCGCGCTGCCCATCCCCCTGACCGAGGATGCCGCCGTCCTCGGCAACGAGGAGGCGACATGGCTCCGTTCCGTCGTCGCGATCGCGCTCGTCGGCGGCCTGGTCTTCTATTCCCTGATCGTCGAACTGTCCTATGTGCTCGACGACGTCGGAGTGTCGTCCACCGCGACAATCGGATTCGTCAGCGCCATCGCGTCGCTGGCAACCGCGATCGACGCATTCACCTTCCCCCGTCTGGCTGGTCACGGCCCACGTGTCACCGTGCCCCTGGCATTCGTGATGTCCGGCATCGGCCTGATCGCGCTGGGCCTGGCCCCGAACCCGGCAACCATCATCGCCGCGGCCATCGTCACCGGCCTGGGCAACGGACTGCTCCTCCCAGCCCTGGTCACCTGGGCACTCAGGTCACTGACCTTCACTCGACGCGGCCGCGGCACCGGCGCCTGGACCGCCGCGCTGTTCATCTGCCCCCTCACCGTCTTCGCCCTCTCCGACCACCTCGGCGGCCTCACCGCGGCACTGGCCGCCGTCGGCATCGTCGCACTCGCCATGAGCGGCATCGCGAGAACAGTGCGAACCTGAACAGCCGAGGGCTCCTGCTGAATCGGTGCTCCCAGCAGCCAGCGACCACGACGCCTCCATCGGCGCGTGCATTGACGTGATTTGGGTTGCGGCCGTGCATCGAGGCAAAGGAGTCGCAGGGTCACTGGTCGCACTGATGGCGGAAGATTTCGGCGAGACTGGTGACGTCTCGTGGTCGCATCCAGTGAGTGAGGCTGGCGAACGTATCGCTCGCCGCATCTCACCGCAAGGCAAATGGGTGGCTTAACGTGTCGATGGCACGCCACTGTCGTTCGCCGCGCTCGATGCCGAACCGAGGGGATGTCCAATCACGACTTTCTCGTGGCCGCAGGTCGCGGGGATGGACTCAGACGTTGGCCTGTCAGGGAACGATGGCGATGGCCACGACGCCGTCGGCGCGGCTGTCGAGCCGTTCCTGCGCGCGGTCGTGCGGCGTGTAGTTCTCTGGGGTGCGGTCTTCGGGGACACGGACGCCGGTGTGGACGCCGTAGATCACCCTCACCTTGCCGTGTGCGTCGGCGGCCTGGAGCCACTCAGGGTCGGCGTGTGGGGTGCGCGGGCCCACAGTCCGTCGTTCTCCCAGAGCTCGAGCCCGTCGTCGGTCAGGGCGAACGGACCAGTGCGGCAGGACGGTGGTCGAACGCGGCCGGGGCCGCAGTGCCCGAACCCCGCGTTCTTGATCCCGTACGCCTGCAGTTCGGTCACCTCCTTGCCTCGGCGGCTCATCGCGGCTCGCAGTGGTTCGCAGACGACCACCGACTCGTCCCCGCCGCCGGTGTATCGGTCACCGGTGAGCAGGGTGCGGGCCGGGGTGCGGGTGTCCTCGATGACCTCGTCAGAAGCCGGTCCTCAGCGCACTCAAGCGCACCGCGCCGCTTCGAAGACGCAGCGCGAGCGCATCCTTGATCGAGCGGGCGACGCGCCGCAGTTGTCTTGTCGAAATAATGGCAAACCTGGCACCCATAGACCCCCCGGCGAACCAGTCACTGGTCATGTGATCGCCGCGCGTGATGGACAGAACCTGCCGAACTCCTGGCCTCACGCACCCACGATGACAACCGGACACCGCTGATGAGGGCTTCCCGGGAGGGTAAGGCACCATTGTGCGGTGGCGATCAGCGACAAGGACCGCAAGATGCTGTGGGCTCGTTCGGGCAACCGGTGTGCCCTGTGCAGACGTCCACTCGTGGCCAAGCGGACTGAAACGGACCGAGAGGCGATCGTCGGCGACGAAGCCCATATCGCGGCACGATCGCAAGGTGGACCTCGCTACGGCGAGGTCCCCGCCCACCTGGTTGACAACTACGACAACCTGATACTCCTCTGCAAAGAGGACCATAAGAGGATCGACGACCAACCAGTACACTTCACTTCAGAGATCCTCCGCAAGACGAAGGCGGACCACGAGACATGGGTCGACGAAACTTTACAACAGAAAGACAGTGCGATCCGCATCTCCTTTCCTGACCATGCCGGAATGTTTCCACTTGCGCTTCTGCAAAGCGGTAGCGATGTATGGAACATCGTCAGCGGGGCGCACCGCTACTTCCTCGAAGACCTCGACGACACCGCCTCCGACGGAGATCTGGACTGCTCCGCGTCGTTCCTACAGAATGCAAAAGATTGGGGCGAAATATCTGCTGACGTAACCGAGTCAGGGATGCGGGCAGTACGAGATGCGAAGAGATCACTCGCTACAGATCTGGAGGCCCTCAGAGTTCGAGGCATAGTCGTCCTTGGAGGCACACGGCACGGTGTCGTCCGAGGAGGTGTACTACCTGCCAGTCGATGGTCGGACGCGCTCCTTATCGTGATGTCGGATAAGGATGAACGCGTCGACACATTGCGCTGGGCAGCCCCTTACCCGACATGACAACGGCCTACACAGCTCGCTGAGCGGACGTCGAAGCCCATCTGCACGCCGTGTGAGGAGAATGTGGCACCGGTTCGAACGTGCACTCGGTCTGTCCTCGGCGGCGATGACGGCCACACTGCCGTCGAACAGGCGCCACCAGCGGTCAAAGCACCGTTCATTCACCACACTCACGAGGAATTCGTCCCAACAGGACAACACTGCGGCCGAAGCTGAGCACCGGCTCAATGCAGACCCGAACATCAGCGTGGCACATGATTGGCTCGACCAGCACGCAGGCTGGGAGCCCGGCACCGCCCGGCGTGACGTCGCAGCGCGGCTGTCGCGGATCGATGTCCACCAGCCCCAGAACCGCAGTACCCGGCGTGGTCAGGTTGACCGACGACAGATAGCCGAGGTCCTCAGCACGTACTCCCGGGACCGGGACCTCCACACACGGCCAGTACCGCGTTGAACATCCTGCTCGTCGACGGGCCACTGTTCCGACTCGTCGACATCCATCCGGGCAAGGGCGCAATCAGGGAAACAGCCGAACCACGTCAGGCTCACCCGACGCCTCGCCGTACGGGCCAGAGCCTTGGCACGGACGTACGGTCATGTTATCGATACGGAGCGAGTCTGTTATCCAGCGTACTCGTCTGGCATGACGATCTCGGCATGGGGAGCGGTGATGCCGCTGGTGCTTCTGGCTTGGGTGAGTATGACTTGAACACTGTGTTGGGTCGCGGCGGATGCCAGGCGGTTCACGGCGTCTTCGACGACGTTTGGAGGCAGGCCTTGCTGGTAGGGGTTGTCGAGGAGCAGGACTCCGGGGGGACATCCCCGGGAGTTGAGGTCGGCTTCGAGGTGGAGGAGTCCGAAGCTGTAGGCGAGGAAGAACAACACCCTGGCCTCGGCGCCGAGTTGCTGATCCCATGGCCGGGTGCCGACGTAGAAGGTGAGGTTGTCCGTGGAGATAGTGACCAGGCCGTCGACCCAACCGCGGCCTTGGAAGCCGGCCAGGAACTCGTTCATGCTGTCAGCCAGTGCTCCACAGCGCTCGGCGGCGTCCGAGGACATCCGAGCATCGGCAACGGCGAGCCCTGTCAGCCGTTCAACTTCTCCACGAGCGACCTCGACGGCCCGGTCGGCCGAATTGCGGCGGGCCAGGATCGTCTCCAGGGCAGGTAGTGACGCGAGTTGTTGTTTGGTCTTGCCGATCTGGGTAGCTGCGTCTTCCAGTGCCGCCATGAACGGTGCGAGCTTGGTTACTCGTTCGTCGTGCAGTCGCCGAGCTAGGTGAGCCCGTTGCTCGGTGGCGCGCCCTTCGGCGATACGAGCTCGATCGAGATCTGTTTCGGCTCGGGCCAGCGCGCCGGACAGGTCATCCAGCTCGGCTGCGAGAGCGCGCTGCTCACGCTCGGCGCGCCGCTTTCGCACATCGCCCGATACGGGTTGGGTGCACAGGTAACAGGTGGCGTGGTCATGAGCGCGGGATGGATCGACCTTCTGCTCGCATGCGGGGCAGATCCGTACAGGTAGGTCGTCGAAGATATCTACGGCGTCCACCAAACGGTGGAGGCGATCGACGTCGGCCAGGACCAGGTCCCGGGAGCGCTGGTGTTCTGCGACCACTCGTCGTAAGGAGGCGGCCTGCTCGGCAGCGGCAGCCGCGTCTGCGGCGGCCTCTTCAAGCCGCTGCGGCAGCGTGGGGTCGAGACCTGGTGTCGGCTCGGTCGGATGTGCAGCCGCCGCGGCGGCCTGGGTCAGGGCATCTTTCTCGGCTTGGGCTGCGGTGAGTTGGCGGCGCAGTTCGGTTCGGGCCCCGACCAGGCTGTTGCTGTCTATGATAGGTGGCAAGCTCAACTGCGTGACGACCGCGCGGACCGACTCGTCGGTGCTGGCCAGCACATCTCGGTAGACTGCTTCAGC
>Ga0193742_1001385_pt1 | contig 14608 bp, 11 predicted proteins | sample L2c1metaG_FD_165511 | JGI IMG/M metagenome (GOLD analysis project Ga0193742, IMG submission 165511) | Soil microbial communities from a riparian zone of the East river system, Colorado, United States - L2c1 | ecosystem: Environmental > Terrestrial > Soil > Riparian zone | place: USA: East River... | reverse complement strand
TGCCCCGCAGCAAACCCTGCACCGCCGCCACCGCGTCCACGCACGCGTCCGACGCGGTCAAGGTTCGCCGCGCCTCGGTGAGCAGCGCCGCCCCGGCGGCGGTCAGCCGCACCTGCCGCGTGTGCCGCACGAAAAGCTCGGCCCCGAGCTCGCGCTCCAGCGACCGCACCGACGCCGACAGTCCGGACTGCGCGACATGCATCCGTTTGGCCGCCCGGGTGAAGTGGCACTCCTCCGCGACCGCGACGAAGTACCTCAGCTGCCGGAGCTCCACGATTCATCACCCACGATGCTCAACCCGATCGAGTTCTTCTGTTGGACAGCTTAATCAGATCGCGCGAAGCTAGGGGTAGCCACAACACAGGAGGAACCACAATGCAGTCTCGCCGCATCGGCGACACGCAGGTCAGCGCCATCGGACTCGGCGGAATGCCGATGTCGATCGAGGGCCGTCCGGACGAGCGGCGGTCGGTCGACGCGATCCACGCCGCGCTCGAGGCCGGCGTCACCCTGTTCGACACCGCCGACGCCTACTCGCTCGACAACACCGACTTCGGGCACAACGAGTCGCTCATCGCGGGGGCGGTCGCGAGCTTCGGCGGCGACACCTCCGAAGTCCTGATCGCCACCAAGGGCGGCCACACCCGCACGCCCAACGGCGGCTGGGGCCTCGACGGCTCGCCCGAGTACCTCAAGCAGGCGTGCGACGCCTCGCTGAAGCGGCTCGGCGTCGACGCGATCGGGCTCTACCAGTTCCACCGGCCCGACCCGTTGGTCGACTACGCCGACTCGGTCGGTGCGATCCGCGACCTGCTCGACGCCGGCAAGATCCGCCACGCCGGCATCTCGAACGCGGACCCGGACCAGATCCGGCTCGCGAACGACATCCTCGGCGGCCGGCTCGCCGCGGTGCAGAACCAGTTCTCGCCCGCGTTCCGGTCCAGCGAGCACGAGCTGGAGCTGTGCGCGGAGCTCGGCATCGCGTTCCTGCCGTGGAGCCCGCTCGGCGGCATCGCCAAGGCGGGCGACCTCGGCTCGCGGTTCGCGCCGTTCGCCGCGCTCGCGAAGGAGCGCGGGGTCAGCCCGCAGCAGGTGTGCCTCGCGTGGATGCTGGCGAAGTCGCCGGTCGTGATCCCGATCCCGGGGTCGTCGCGGCCGGAGACCATCCGGGACTCGGCGGCCGCGGTGCACCTGGAGCTGACCCAACAGGAGGTCACCCAGCTGGACGCCGTCCACTGACGGGGTCTGCCAGAATCCCCACGTGGAGTTCGGCGTGCTCGGACCGGTGGTTGCCTGGCATGACGGGCATCCGGTCGCGGTCGGCAGCGGCCGCCAGCGGTTCGTCCTCGCCACGATGCTCCTCAACGCGGGCCGGCTCACCTCGGCCGACCGGCTCGTCGACGCCATGTGGGACGACCCGCCGTCAACCGCGCGGGCCCAGCTGCACAACCTGATCAGCAACGTCCGTCGCCGGCTCCGCGACGCCGGCGACGGGCTGATCATCACCCGCCCCACCGGTTACGAGGTCCATCTCGGCTCGCACGGCTTCGACCTGACCCGGTTCCGGGAGCTGGTCGAGCGCGGCCGGCAGGCCGGTACCGGCGGCGACCACGAGCGCGCGGCCGGGCTGTTCGCCGACGCGCTGTCGCTGTGGCGCGGGCCCGCCCTCGCCGACGTCTCGGACGACCTCGCGGCCACCACCCGCCAGCTGCTTGGTGAGGAACGGGTGACCGCGGCGGAGGCCCGGCTGGACGCGCAGCTCGCGCTCGGTCGGTTCGACGACGTGCTCCGCGAGCTCGACCCGCTGCTGGCCGAGCACCCGTACCGGGAACGGCTGCACGAGATCAGGATGGCCGCGCTCGCGGCGGCCGGCCGGCGCGCCGACGCGCTCACCGCGTACCGGCAGCTGTACCGGCTGTTCGGTGACGAGCTCGGCGTCGAGCCGGGCCCCGCCCTGCGCGATCTCGAGCAGCGGATCCTCCGCGGTGAGGCGGCGCCGGCGCCCTCTGCCGCGCGGGAGCCCCCGGTGACCCCGAGGCAGCTGCCGGCGAGCTCCCCGATCCTGACCGGCCGCGACAAGCTCGTCGACGAGATCCGCGCCGACCTCGACGGCACCGACGACGCCGCCCCCGGCGAGCAGGTGCGGGTCCTCGTCGGACCGGGCGGGGTCGGCAAGACCTCGCTCGCGCTGGCCGTCGCGCGCCGCGTCGAGGCGTCGTTCCCCGACGGTCAGCTCTTCGCGGACCTGCGTGGCGCGTACGACGTGCCCGCCGACGCGCACGTGGTCATCGGCCGGCTGCTGCGCACGCTCGGCGTGAGCGGCGCGCACGTGCCGGACGACCGGGAGGAGCGGGTCGCGCTGTACCGCAGCCATCTCGCCGGCCGCCGGCTGCTGATCGTGCTGGACGACGCGGCGGGCGAGGAGCAGGTGCGGCCGCTGCTGCCGGGCACGGCGGGCTGCCGCGTGCTCGTCACGTCCCGCCGCAGGCTGGGCGCGCTGCTCGGCGCGACCCGCTGGACGGTGCCGGTCCTGTCTCCGGACGACGCGGTCGCGTTGCTGGCCGCGGTGATCGGCGAGCAGCGGGTCGGCGGCGCGCCGGAGGCCGCGGCCGCGGTCGTCGCGCTGTGCGGACGGCTGCCGCTCGCGGTGTGCGTCGCGGCCGCGCGGCTCGCCGTCCATCCAGAGTGGACACTCGAGGACTTCCGGCGCCGCCTCGCGCACCAGTGGGGCCGGCTCGACGAGCTGTCTGTCGGCGACCTGGACGTGCGGGCCAGCATCGAGCTGAGCTACCAGGCGCTCGACGAGCCGCTGCGGGTGCTGCTGCGCAGGCTCGGGCTGCTGTTCACCGCCGACTGGCCGACGTGGGTCGCGCAGGAGCTCACCGGCGAGCACTCCACCGCGCGGGTCGAGCGGATGCTGGACCGGCTCGTCGAGATGCACCTGATCGAGCCGCTCGGCCGGGACGCGGTCGGGCAGTCCCGCTACCAGCTGCACGGCCTGATCAGGGCGTTCGCCGCGGAGCGGGCCGCTGAGGACGAGGACGCGGCGGAACGCGCTGAGGCGGTGGCGAAGGTGCTGTCCTGTTGGCTGGCGCTCGCCACCGAGGCCGACCAGCGGGCCGACCACCACACGATCTACTCGAGCGGGCTGGAGTCGGTCGCCGCGCCGGAGGTGGCTGTGCGTGCCACCCGCGACCAGCCGCGGGCGTGGCTGGAGGTCGAGCGGACCAGCCTCACGACGACGCTGGAGCAGGCCAGCGAGCAGGGGCACGCCGAGTTGGCGGGGCTGCTCGCGTTGCGCATGTCCGGGTTCCTGGCGCTGCGCGCGTACGACGACGAGCGGGAGCACGCGCTCGAGGTCGCGGCGGCCGCGCTGCGCGGATCCGGGCCGGACGACCTGCTGCTGAAGATCCTGCAGGCGTTGTTCGCGGTGTACGCGCAGCAGGCGCGGTGCGGTGAGATGCCGGCGCTTGCGGCCGAGTCGCTCGCGTTGGCCCGCAAGCTCGGCGACCACACGAGGACCATGCGCGCGCTGCTGCACGCGGGTCTCGCCGCGCGGCGGCTGGGGCGGCTGCGGGAGGCGGGCGACATGCTGGACGAGGCGATCCGGGAGTGCGATCCGGACGTGCCGGGCTCGGCGATGCCGTCGCTGCTGATCAACCGCGCCGAGGTGCACCGCGACCTCGGCGAGCTGGCGCAGGCCATCCCGGCGGTCGAGCGTGCGCTGGCGATCCGCCGTGCGCAGGGCAACCGCAGGCTCACGGCCATGAACCTGATCATCTACGCGTACGCGCTGACCGACGCGGACCGGCTCGCCGACGCGGAGCACGCGCTGAGCGAGGCCCGCGAGATCACCGGCGAGATCGACGACCCGCTGCACGCGGCGTACGTCGAGCAGACCCTCGCGGACGTGGCGGTGCGCCGCGGCCGGTGGCGTCAGGCGGAGGCGGGGCTGGACCGCGCGCTGCCGACGTTCGAGGCGCTCGGCAACGCCGACGGCGCGGCCGAGGTGTACCGGACGCGCGGCGACCTGGAGAGCGGCCGTGGCGCGCCGGCGAGGGCGATCGAGCCGCTGCACAAGGCCCTCGACCTGTGGCGACAGCTCCGCGCGCCACTCGAGGTAGCGAGGGTGCTGGCACGACTGGCCCGCGCACACACCGCCGAGGGCGACAACGCGGCAGCAACGGCCCGCCGCACCGAGTGCGACACGATCCTCGCCGACCTAGCCCTACCAGAAGTGTGCCTACGCCTCCCAACACCGCCGGCGCCGCCGGCAGGTGCGTGAGTGAGGGCTTGTGTGAGCGGCCGCCGGCGTCTGGACTGACGAGCAGCGGAAGGCCGCGAGCGAAGCGAGCCGCCCGAGCAGCGCAGGAGGGAAGACGCCGGGTACAGGCCGCGAATACGCGAGCGGAGCGAGCCAATGTCACCGAGGGCTTGTGTGAGCGGCCGCCGGCGTCTGGACTGACGAGCAGCGGAAGGCCGCGAGCGAAGCGAGCCGCCCGAGCAGCGCAGGAGGGAAGACGCCGGGACCAGGCCGCGAATACGCGAGCGGAGCGAGCCAATGTGACAGGTAGCGGCCACTTCGGTTGTTCCGGGTAACGCTTTCCGGTGACGCTGCGAGTGCACACGCGCACCGGAAGGGGACTCATCCATGCAGCGTCGCTGGCTCGTCGCACTCGGAGCCGCCATCGTCTTGTCCGGCACCACGGCTGTCGTCCTGCCGGCGGCAGCCGCCGAGCCGGACACCGCAGCGGAACGGTACGGCTGGGGCGATCCGCTGCCGGCCGGCTCCGACGAGTTCGACTACGGCTCTGAGGAGAGTCCCGCCGTTCCGGACGAGGCGAAGTGGGATCTCGCGGGTGGCGGCGTCGGCCAGTGCTGGCCGGGGCACGCGAACAACGGCCAGCGGTGCGACAAGAACACGAGGGTCGTCGGCGGTGTGCTGCGGCAGACGGGTGAGGCGAACGGCGACTCGGGTTGGCTGGCGTCGACGTTCGGTCAGCAGTACGGCCGCTGGGAGGCACGCGTCCGGTCGCAGGCGACGGGCGAGGACAACGGCCGGCAGTATCACCCGCTGCTGATCCTGTGGCCGGACTCGGACCGGTGGCCGGAGGACGGCGAGTACGACTATCTCGAGAACGGCGCGCCGGGCGAGGACTGCGCGGAGGCGTTCATCCACTACCCGCACAACGCGGACGCGCCGGTGCAGCAGGAGTTCGCGCAGCGGTGCGGCGTGGACCTGACACAGTGGCACAACATCGCGGTCGAGTGGACCGCCGACCACGTGACGGGTTTCGTGGACGGCGTCGAGTGGTTCAGCTTCTCCGGCGGCGCCAACGACATCCGGGACTGCATCCAGTGCGCGCCGTCGATGCACCAGACGATCCAGCTGGACAACTTCTACGGCGACGACCTGCAGCCGGCCGTCTACGAGATCGACTGGACCCGCGTGTACCCGCTCGGTTCGTAACGCGTTACCGGTTGGGTGGCGCGGATGAGGGCCCGCAGCTCGGCGAGATCTCCGTCGATCGCGCCGAGTGTGCGGGCCTGCACCAGCACGTTGCCGAGCGCGGTGGCCTCGACGGGGCCGGCGAGCACGGGCAGCCCGCAGGCGTTCGCGGTGAGCTGGCACAGCAACGTATTCCGCGCGCCGCCGCCGACGATGTGCACGACGTCGACGCTCGTGCCGGACAGTTCCTGGGCCTGTTCGACGGCACGGCGGTGGGCGGCGGCGAGACTGTCCACAATGCACCGGACGGTCGCGGCCCGGTCGGCCGGCACGGGCTGCCCGGCGCGGCGGCAGGCGGCGGCGATCCGTGCCGGCATGTCGCCGGGCGGCAGGAACACCGGGTCGTCGGGGTCTATCACGGCGGCGGCCGGTCGCCGGGCGGCCTCGGCGAGCAGCGACGCGGTGTCAGTGCCGTTGTTCAAGTCCCATTCGCGCACGCATTCCTGCAGCAGCCACAGCCCCATCACGTTGCGCAAGTAGCGAACCGTGCCGTCGACGCCTAGCTCGTTGGTGAAGTTGGCCGCCCGGCTGGCTTCGGTGAGCACCGGGCGGTCCAGCTCGACGCCGACCAAAGACCAGGTGCCGCAGGAGATGTAGGCGAACCGCTCGTTCTCGGCCGGCACCCCGACGACCGCGGACGCGGTGTCGTGCGAGCCGACGGCGATGACCGGGGTGCCGTCGGCGGTCGGTCCGATGACGGTGCCCGGCTCCCGCAGGTCCGGGAACAGGTCGGGCGAGACGCCGATCCGGTCCATCAGCTCGGTGGACCAGGTGCGCGTCCGGACGTCGAGGAGCTGTGTCGTGGACGCGTTGGTCAGCTCGGCGCCCGTCTGTCCCGTCAGCCAGTACGCGAGCAGGTCCGGCACGAGCAGCAGGCGACGCGCCACATCAAGGCGACGCTCGGCCATCAACTGGTGAATCGTGTTGAACGGCAGGAACTGCAGGCCGGTCGTGGCGTAGAGGTCCGCCGCCCCAAGGCGTTCCGCGTTCGCGGCCGCGCCATCGGTGCGGGAGTCGCGGTAGTGCACGGGGTTGCCGAGCAGCACGCCGTCCCCGTCGAGCAGCCCGTAGTCGACGGCCCACGAGTCGATGCCGATCCCGTCGACCTGGCCGGCAACGCGCAGCGCGTCCAGTAGCTCCTGGTACAGGTACAGGATGTCCCAGTGCAGCGTGCCGGCCGTCCGGACCGGACGGTTGACGAACCGGTGACACTCCACAAGAGACAGTGCGCCCGCACCGACCTCGCCGACCATGACCCGGCCGCTCGACGCGCCGAGGTCGGCCGCGGCCACCCGGACGTTCATCGCAGGAACGCCGCCGCGACGCCGGCGTCCACCGGCACGTGCAGGCCGGTCGTGAGCGACAGCTCCCCGGCACACAAGGCGAACACCGCCGCGGCGACATGCTCCGGCAGCACCTCGCGCTTGAGCAGCGTCCGCTTGGCGTAGAACGCGCCGAGGTCCTCCTCGGCGACCCCGTACACCGCGGCCCGCTGCGCGCCCCAGCCGCCGGCGAAGATCCCGGAGCCGCGGACGACACCGTCCGGGTTGATGCCGTTGACGCGGATGCCGTGCTCGCCCAGCTCGGCGGCCAGCAACCGGACCTGGTGTGCCTGGTCGGCCTTCGCCGCGCCGTACGCGACGTTGTTCGGGCCGGCGAACACGGCGTTCTTGCTGGAGATGTAGACGATGTCGCCGCCGATGCCCTGCTCGATCATGATCCCCGCGGCCTCGCGGGACACCAGGAACGAGCCCTTCGCCATCACGTCGTGCTGGCGCTCCCAGTCGGCCGCCGTGGTCTCCAGCAACGGTTTCGACACCGAGAGGCCCGCGTTGTTGACCACGAGGTCGACGCCGCCGAACGTCAGCGTGGCGGCGTGGAACGCCTCGCCGACCGCGTTCTCGTCGGTCACGTCGACGGTCACGGCGACGGCCGTCTCCCCGATGGCGGCCGCGACCGCCTTGGCCGCGTCGGCGTCCCGGTCCGCGACGACCACGCACGCGCCCTCGGCGGCCAGCCGCAGCGCGATCGCGCGACCGATGCCGGAACCACCACCGGTGACGAACGCGACGCGGGTGGCGAGCGGCTTGGGCGCCGGGCGGCGGCGCAGCTTCGCCTCCTCGAGGGCCCAGTACTCGATGCGGAACTTCTCCCGCTCCTCGATCGGCTCGTAGGTGGACACGGACTCCGCGCCGTGCATGACACTGATGGCGTTGACGTAGAACTCGCCGGCGACGCGCGCGGTCTGCTTGTCCGCGCCGAAGCTGAACATGCCGACGCCGGGCACGAGCACGATCGCGGGATCGGCGCCACGCATCGGCGGGCTGTCCTCGTCGGCGTAGCGCTCGTAGTAGGCGCGGTAGTCGGCGCGGTAGGCCTCGTGCAGCTCCCGCAGGCGGGCAAGCAACTGGTCGAGCGGCGTGGTCGGCGGCAGGTCGAGCACCAGCGGCCGGACCTTCGTGCGCAGGAAGTGGTCCGGGCACGAGGTGCCCTTGGCGGCCAGCTCGTGCAGTCGTGCACGGGCGAGGAAGTCCAGCACGCCCGCCGAGTCGGTGAAGTGGCCGACCTGCGGGTGGTCGGTGGACGCGAGCCCACGGACCGCGGGCGCGATGCGGGCGGCGAGCCCCCGGCGGGCGCCGGGCGACAGCGGCTCGAAGACCACCTCGCCGAAGGGGTCGGGCCGGCCATGCTCGTCGAGGAACCGTTGCGCCGTCTCGATGATCTCCAGCGAGTTGGCCTCACACTCGTCGCTCGTGGCGCCCCACGCGGTGATGCCGTGGCCGCCGAGGATCACGCCGATCGCCTTCGGGTTGCGTGCCTTGACCTCGGCGATGTCGAGGCCGAGCTGGAAACCGGGCCGCCGCCACGGCACCCAGACGACCCGGTCGCCGAAGCAGCGCTCGGTGAGCGCGGGCCCGTCGGCCGCGGTGGCGAGCGCGATGCCGGCGTCGGGGTGCAGGTGATCGACGTGCGCGACGTCGACGAGACCGTGCATGGCCGTGTCGATCGACGGCGCCGCACCACCCTTGCCGTGCAGGCAGTAGTCGAACGCGGCGACCATCTCGTCCTCGCGCGCCACCCCCGGATAGACGCCGGTCAGCGCACGCAGCCGGTCGAGCCGCAGCACGGCGAGACCCTGCTCGGCGAGTGTGCCGAGGTCGCCGCCGGAGCCCTTCACGTAGAGCAGGTCGACGTCGGCGCCGGTGACCGGGTCCGTCGCGACGGCCTTGGCGGAGGTGTTGCCGCCGGCGTAGTTCGTGTTGCGCGGGTCCGCGCCGAGCCGGTTGCTTCGTCGCAACAGTGCGTCGACCTGCTTGTGCATGCCATCCCCGAGATCGTGTTAAACGTTTCAATTCGATGCGGGCCCAGCATGCGCGGGTCGCGCCGAACGTGTCAAGACACCCTGCGCGCGACCCGGGTCGACGCACGCACGACCAGCTCCGGCCGGAAGCGGACCTGCTGGTGGGTGTGCGATTCGTCGTCCGCGGCCTCCTCGAACAGCAGCCGCGCCGCGGTCCTTCCGAGCAGCTCGCGAGGCTGGCGCACCGACGTCAGCGGCACCGCGGCGGCCTCGGCGAACTCGATGTCGTCGTAGCCGACCACCGCGAGGTCCGCCGGCACCGACAGCCCCTGCCGCGTCATGGCCTGCAGCAGCCCGAGCGCGAGCAGGTCGTTGGCGCAGAACGCCGCCGTCGGCCGCTGCGAGGCCGGCAGCCCCACCAGCCGCTCCCCCGCCCGCCGGCCCTCGGCGACGGTCAGCGCCTCGGTCTCCAGCCGCACCAGCTCCGCCGGCCGGTCCGACCGCGCCACCGCCTGCCGTGCGCCCTGGTACCGGTCGCGCACCTGCTGCACCGACATCGGCCCGCCGACGAACGCGATCCGCTCGTGGCCCGTCTCCAGCAGGTGCGTGAGCGCCAGCTCGCCGCCGAGCACGTCGTCCACCGCGACCGAGCACTGCGTGTCGTCGGCCGCGTGGCAGTCCACGAGCACCACCGGCATGCCGAGGCCGGGCATCTCCGCGAGCCGCTCGCCGCTCGGGTCGATGGGCGTGATCAGCACGCCCTGGACCCGCTGCTCACGCAGCCGCTCGAGGTACTCCCGCTCGCGCGCGACGTCCTGGTTCGAGTTGCACAGGTAGACGGCCATGCCCTCGGCGCGGGCGGCCTCCTCGACACCGCGGGCGACGTCGTTGAAGAACGGGTTGGCCGCGTCCATCACGACATAGGCGATGGTCCTGCTGCTCCCGGCCCGCAGCTGCCGCGCGGTCTCGTTGCGCACGAACCCCAGCTCGACGATCGCCGCCCGCACCCGCAGCCGGGTCGCCTCGCTGACCAGCTGCGGCCGGTTCAGCACGTTCGACACGGTGCCGATGGACACGCCGGCGACCGCGGCAACGTCCTTCATCCCCGGCACACCGTCTGCCATCGCCAACCCCTGTGCTCGCTCGTTCGCCTCGCTCACGGTGAGCGTCGCTCACAGTGTGGCAGCGCGCTCCAGCAGGAGAGTACGTTCGCGCTCGTTGCGGGTGAGGGAGGCGGCCCGTTCGAACTCCACGCGCGCCTCTTTGTCCCGGCCCAGCTTGGCCAGCAGGTCGCCGCGGACGCTCGGCAGCAGGTGGTAGTTCTTCAGCGACGGCTCCTGGGTCAGCTCGTCGACGATCTCCAGCCCGGCCTCCGGACCGAACACCATCGACAGCGCGACCGCGCGGTTCAGCTCGATCACCGGCGACGGGACCAGCTGCACCAGCCGCGCGTACAGCGCCGCGATCCGGGGCCAGTCGGTCTCCTCCGGCTTGCGCGCCCTGGCGTGGCACGCCGCGATCGACGCCTGCAGGACGTACGGCCCCATCGGCTGCTCGAGCCGCGCCGCGCGGTCCAGCGCCGCGAGCCCGCGCCGGATCAGCAGCTGGTCCCAGCGCGCCCGGTCCTGGTCGAACAGCAGCACCGGCTCGCCGCCCGACCCGGTCCGCGCCCTGGCTCGGGACGCCTGGATCTCCATGAGCGCGATCAGCCCGTGCGCCTCCGGCTCGGTGGGCACCAGCTCGGCGAGGATCCGGCCGAGGCGCATCGCGTCCTCGCACAGCGCGGGCCGCATCCAGTCCTCGCCGCCGGTCGCCGAGTAGCCCTCGTTGAACACCAGGTAGACGACCTCGAGCACGGACGCCAACCGCTCGCCCAGCTCACCCGCCGACGGCACCTCGAACGGGATCTTCTTCTGCGACAGCGTCTTCTTGGCCCGCACGATCCGCTGCGCGATCGTCGACTCCGGGATGAGGAACGCCCGCGCGATCTCGTCGGTCGACAGGCCGCCGAGGAGCCGCAGCGTCAGCGCGACCCGCGCCTCGGTCGACAGGACCGGGTGGCAGGAGATGAACACCAGCCGCAGGAGGTCGTCGCTGATGTTGCTGTCGATCGCGTCGAAGTCCGGCTCGGCGGACGGGCCCTCCTGCGTCTCGAGGTCGCGGCCGATCTCCACGACCTTGCGTTCGAGGGTCTCCCTGCGGCGGAACTGGTCGATGGCGCGCCGCTTGGCGATGGCCATGAGCCAGGCGCCCGGGTTGTCCGGGACGCCCGACTCCGGCCATTGCTCCAGCGCGGCCACCAGCGCGTCCTGCGCCAGCTCCTCCGCGAGGCCGACGTCGTGCACCATCCGCGTGAGCCCGGCGATGAGGCGCGCGGCCTCGATCCGCCAGACGGCGTCTATCGCACGATGGGTCTCCAGAGTCGGCATGCCCCCATCAAAGCAGCTAGTCCCGCTTTGCGGCGGTGGCCCTCAGCTGCTCGTCGCGGTCGCGCAGCTCGTCGGTGTACACCTCGCCGAAGTCGTCGGCCTCGAAGACCTGCCGGATCTCGATGTCGGTCTCGACACCGTCGGTGCACGGGACCCGCTTGACCCACTCGATCGCCTCGGCCTTGGACTTCACCTCGATCAGCCAGAAGCCGGCCACCAGCTCCTTGGCCTCGGTGAACGGGCCGTCGATGACCGTGGCCTTGCCGTCGGTGAACTTCACCCTGGCGCCCTTGGCCGACGGGTGCAGGCCCTCGCCGGCGAGCAGCACGCCGGCCTTGACCAGCTCCTCGTTGTACCGGCCCATCGCCGTCAGGTCCGCCTCGTTCGGCGGGCCGCCGCTCTCGGTGTTCGCGTCCGACTTGACCATGACCATGAAACGCATGTCGATGCTCCTTACTTGCCGTCGATGAGGTCGCGGACGTTCCGGACGTACTTGCGGTTCTCTTCGGACACGTCGCCGAAGTCCGCCTCCTCGTGGACCTGACGGATCTCGATCTCGGCGTTGCCGTGCCCGTCCTCGACCGGCCACTTCCGCACCCACTCGATGGCCTCGGCGAGCGAGTCCACCTGGAACATGCTGAAGCCGGCCACCAGCTCCTTGGCCTCGGTGAACGGTCCGTCGATGATCGTCGGCCCGCCGGCGCCGGAGAAGCGGACGATGGCGCCGCGGTCAGACGACATCAGCCCCTCGCCCGCCACCAGCACGCCCGCCTTCACCAGCTCCTCGTTGTACCGCATCATGGCGTCGAAGAGCTCCGGGCCGGGCAGGACACCCGCCTCGGTCTCCTCGTCCGCCTTGCGTATGACCATGAAACGCATCCGTTGTGCCCCTTCCTCGTGGCTCGGGCTGAACCTACTGCCCAGCCGCTGACCACGCGTCGAACGAGCGCGGACCGGATCGACACGCGTCCTCAACTTTCTGTGGCCCGGCCGACCCGGTCGCCGAGCTCGCGCAGGTAAGCGACCAGTTCCGGCGGTTGTTCCACCGTGAACTCGCAGCCGGCGGTCGCGAACCGGAAGGCGAGCCACGGCAGCGTGTCGGCGGCCCGCACCCTGCTGCGCGCCTCGTCGACCGGCTCCGCCGCGCCGAGGTGCGCCGGCACGGCCGCGGCCGGCAGCGCCACCACGACCACCGCGTCGTAGGTCGGCGCGAGCGAGTACATCCTGCTCGTCACGAACGCGGCCGCGTCCTTCTCCGGCAGCTCGCGCGCGGGGTAGCGGGCGCCGGTCGCGAACACGTCGGCAATACGGTCGACCCGGAACACCCGCCAGTCGTCCCGGTCGACGTCGAAGGCGACGAGGTACCAGCGGCGGCCCGCGGACACCAGCCGGTACGGCTCGACGTGTCGCTTCGACCCGACGCCGTCGTTGTCCAGGTAGCCGAACCGCAGCCGCTCCCGGTTGGTCACGGCGGCGGCGATACCGGTCAGCTGACCCGGGTCGACCGCGGGCTGGTCGCCGGTGACCAGTGGCACGGTCGCCGCGTTGAGCGCGGCCACCCGGTGCCGCAGGCGGCTTGGCAGTACCCGCTCCAACTTGGTCAGCGCCCGGACCGACGCCTCCTCGATGCCCTGCACCGCCTGGCCAGCGGCGGCACGCAGTCCGACCGCGACGGCCACCGCCTCCTCGTCGTCGAGCAGCAGCGGTGGGATCGCCGCGCCCGCCACCAGCCGGTAGCCACCTTCGGCGCCCATGGCCGCCTCGACCGGGTAACCGAGGTCGCGGAGCCGCTCGACGTCCCTGCGCACGGTCCTCGGGCTGACCTCGAGCCGCCTGGCCAGCTCGCTGCCCGGCCACTCCCTCGGCGTCTGCAGGAGAGACAGCAGGGCGAGAAGTCGACCGGCGCTCATGTGGTCAAGAATGCCATTGATCTGGGACAGAACCTGACCTATTTGATGGTTAGCGTGGCTCTCATGAAGAAGCTGACCTGGGCGCAGGTGTGCGCACGACGACTGGCCCGACACGGACTCGCCACGCCGCTGCCGGGCGGTCCGGCCGACGTCGCGGCAGCGGTGGCCGGCACGCACGCGCAAGTGCTGTCCGCCGCCGAGCTGTCGATCGCCCTGCGGCTCGACGGCGCCACGAGGCAGACCGTTCAGGACGCGCTGTGGAAGACCCGTGACCTGGTCAAGGTCTTCGGGCCGCGCGGCACGGTGCACCTGCTGCCGACGCGTGAGCTGCCGATGTGGGTCGGCGTGATGAGCGAGGCGCCGCTGCGGTTGCCGACACCGCCCGGTCCGGTAGGGATGACCCGCGAACAGACCGACCAGGTTCTCGACGCGATCGACCATGCGGTGGCGGACGCCGAGCTGACCGTCGACGAGCTGACCGACGCGGTGGTCGCCGCAGCCGGGTCGTGGGCCGGCGACCCGGTCATGGAGGCGTTCCAGGGCAAGTGGCCGCGCTGGCGGCAGGCGCTGCCGCTCGCCGGCTTGCGTGGGCTGGTGTGCTTCGGGCCGAACCGGGGTCGCAGGACGACGTACACGAGCCCGCGCCGATGGCTGCCCGACCTGGCGCCGGCGACGAACGCGGTGCCCGAGGTGCTGCGCCGCTACCTGCACGCGTTCGGCCCGTCGACCCCGGAGCGGTTCGCGAACTGGCTGACCACCCCGGAGCCGTGGGCGCGGGAGGTGTTCAGGTCAGCTGACCTGTCACCCGTCTCGGTGGACGGCGAGGAGCACTGGGTGAGCCGTGGCGACAGCGAAGCGCCGGACGAGCCGCCGCGCGGACTGCGGCTGCTCCCCTACTTCGACACCTACGCCTATGCCGTCGGCAACGACCGCGTCCGGCTCAACCCTGGCAAGGCCGCGACGCGCGCGAAGGGCAACTTCCAGGTGCTGCTGGTGGACGGCGTGGTCGGCGGGCTGTGGCACCAGAAGCGCGCCGGCCGGCGGATCCAGCTGACCGTGGAACCGTTCCGGCCGTTGACCGCGGCCCGGCGGCGCGAGCTGGACGAGCAGGTCGACCGTGTCGGCAAGATCCTCGCCGGCACCCCTGAACTGACGATCGGCGAGGTAACGGTGGGGGGGACACGCGTAGTGCTCGCCCCACCGAGCGAGTCCGGGTGAGGGCCCTAGTGAACGGCCGCCGGCGTCTGGACGAGCCGAACGAGCCAATGTCACTGCCACGAGTGAGGGCTTGTGTGAGCGGCCGCCGGCGTCTGGACTGACCGAGCAGCGGAGGGCCACGAGCGAAGCGAGTCGCCTGAGCAGCGCAGGGAGGGAAGACGCCGGGACCAGGCCGCGAATACGCGAGCGGAGCGAGCCAATGTGACCGTGAGGGCTTGTGTGAGCGGCCGCCGGCGTCTGG